>Ga0307967_1000488_pt1 | contig 27649 bp, 24 predicted proteins | sample OrgLakmetagen648_FD_201828 | JGI IMG/M metagenome (GOLD analysis project Ga0307967, IMG submission 201828) | Saline water microbial communities from Organic Lake, Antarctica - #648 | ecosystem: Environmental > Aquatic > Non-marine Saline and Alkaline > Saline | place: Antarctica: Organic Lake... | reverse complement strand
TTGATTCGGACGCGCTTTATGTTTTTTTGAAGATAAAGCGTACTGAAAGTCGCTAATAATGGCGGAAGCTCCAGAGCTTGCGGCGGAGATCACCGACATTATCGACTTTTAGGAGTGGAGACAAGAAAAAAATATCAGGCGCTAGATCTTTTTGTTTCTTTTTGGAGCAATGCGAAAAAGAAAAGAAGTTAATTTTTGCAGTAAAGCTTGTTTGAAAGGCTATCTTGGGGAAACAAACGGATAAGCATTTAAAGTTATATTAAATAGAGCTGTCAGCATTTATGTTGTCAGCTCTATTTTTATTTGGATTTTGAATTTAATCTCAGAAATTTTTTAATTATATCTTCGTATCTAATTTTAAAATTGATAAAATTTGGATATCGAAAACGGACTCTCATTTAATGTATCATAGTCTTAAAAATGGCAATTCAAGTCTAAAAAGGTCTTGCAATTTTTTCATATTAAATCACACCTAATCTCTCAGTTTCCAAATTTTAATCTTTCGGTCATCTCCAACAGTTGCAAACGACTTCTCAGATATTTTGGCAATTCTATTCACTGTATGTCGGTGACCGCCATCCTTGAATTCAATTCTTTCAATGACAGAAATATCTTCTGTTTTCCAGAGCTTTATGATTTTATCAAAACTTACAGAAACAATCTTCTTTTTGTTATCAATAAACTCTAAATCGTAAACGGCATAATTGTGTGCAGGAATATTTAACAACAGTTTTCCCTCCTTCCAATTCCATTTTTTGATGTGTGCGTCCTTTCCTCCTGTGTATAAAAAGTCACCATCAAATAAAGCGCAGTTTGCTCCATCTTTATGTGCTTTAATTTCACAAATTAGGTTGAAGAAAGTAGTTTCCAATATTCGAATAATACCATCCTGTCCACAAATACTTAGGAAATCACCATGTTCACTCAATGCAATTTCTCTTATTTTCCCACAATTGAAAGGCAATGTAATAAGTAAATCAAAATTTTCGGCATTCCATGCACAAAATACACCATCCTTATCTCCTGAATAGAAATGTTGTTTTTTATCATTGTAGGTTAATCCGAAAACTGCTGATTTGTGTTGTGTCAATAAGCGAACTTCCTCTCTTTTATCAATATTAATGACATGAATGCCGCCATTATTCGTTCCCACTGCAAGGAGATTCGATTCTGGAGAAAATGCTATATTGTATCCTGCGCGTTCTAATTTTACAGCAAAATTAGTTTGCTCGCCTGTTTCAGGACTCCATTGGGCAACAAATTTATCTGCACTAGTTGTAAATATGAATGAGTCACAAAAAATCGCATCATAAATTGCACCATTATGACCGTCAATTGATTTTATATTTTCTAAATTTCTTAATTCTTCCATTTCAAAATAACTATTCCTCTTCGTCAGAATTTACTTGCTTCAATCGATCCGCATAATCAGCAGGAAGGTTTTCAAAGAAAGTATCTCCACGTAATCCAACGCGCAAGCACTCCAAAGGAATAACTTCATGAGGCGCTATATTTCCAAGATTTACATTTGCTCCAAAAAGCTTAATAAACCATACTTGTTGGTTTTTTATTGGTGCCTCCCAAAGAATATTGTTTGGTTCAATTTTAGCGATTATTTTGTTGATTAAGAAAGTATGTGCAGTACCATTTGGCCTAAAAACACCAACATTTCCACTTTCTCTTCCCTCAGCAATAACTTTCCAAGAACCAGCTTCTAATTCAGTACTCATCATTTTAATCCATTTATTTGGAGAAATTAGAATCCCTGAATCTTTGGAACCTACTTCAGAAAGTATCGTTCTGTCTTTGGCCATTGTATGGATTAATTCACATTTTTCATCATGTGGAATTATAATTGAACCATCTGAAATTTCGGCCAAGTCTAAGTCATATTTATCTAATAGTCTTATATAATCCTCTGACATTCCTCTTGCATAGAAAGCCTCAAAAAGAGTTCCTCCTAAATAAGGACGAATATTATGAGATTTGTAAAGTGCAATCTTCTCTTCTAACTGATTGGTAACAAAAGCGGTACCGAACCCAAACTTTACGATATCTGTAAGGTGGGCATTGGCTTCTATAAAATCTGCTGTTTGTGAAAGGCTTAAGCCTTTATCCATCATCATTGTTAATCCCTTTTCTCTTGGCTTATCAAGTCTTTCTGGAATAAATGGTAAACTAAAATTTTTCATTGTCTTTACTTTCGTCAAATTCATGTAACCTATCTGTAAAATAAGTCGCGCTTTTCATTTCTGGAAAATGCAAAAATAAACTTTTTGCGAGAATAGCGTCATTTTCTAGTACTTCATCAAAAATAATCATTGATTCTGATTGGTTTCCAACCATCCAATAACAATAGCAAAGTACCATTTTTGTTACATTATTATTAATCAGTTCTTTGTTAATTTCAACAGCTTCAAATACCAAATCCATAGATTGTCCAGCCAAAAATGAAAGATAATCAATGATTATTTCTTTATCATTTGGGTTTAAATCTATAGCTTTTTCGTAGGCACTTAATGCTTGATCTGTTTGTTCCTTATTTTCGTAAGCATTTCCAAGCGCTCTCCAATAATCTCCTTTACTTGGTTCTAAATCAACAGCCACTAGCAGCTCTTGCACCGCACGTGTATGGATTTCAAGCATATCACTCATTATTCCCTTCCCCAACCAAGCATCAGCGAGTTGTGGCAAGAGTACAGTACTTTTATGATACATTTCATAAGCTTTTTCGAAATGACCAAGCTCTTCATAACATTCTCCCATAGAACAAAATACCATAGGATCATTTTTATCTAATTCAAGGCATTTTTTGTAATACTCTAAAGCAGATTCAATTTTATTCGCATCCAAATAAGCATTGGCTATATTGTAAAGCGCCGGTACAAAATCATCCTGAATAATTATAGCATATTCATAAGCCCATATAGCTTCATCAGTCTTATCCATTTTGGAATATGTATTCCCCAAATTATACCATGTGGTATAAGAATATGGATCTTCATCAATATAGGCTAAGAAACTTTTTATAGCATTGTCATATTCATCTATTTTTTCATAACAATGTGCCAATTCATAAACCAATAAATCACTTACGTGACCCGCTTTGATAGTTCCGGATAAAATAGCAATTGCAGATAAATAATCGTCTGTACTCTCTAATTCCATTGCTAAATCAATAGCAATTTCAACTTGCTCTTCGCCTGTTGCGACTTGAAAAGCTTTTCTGAAATATTTTACGGATTGATTGCTGTGTTTTAACTGACTATAACAAGAAGCTATGGACAAAAGAACATCTAAATTATTAGATTCAATTTGTTCCAGGTTAATTAATTTTTTTAGCGCTGTATTAATATCGCCAGTCATAGACATAACCTGTGCTTGACGAATGATTATTGTGCTGTTATTTGGAAAATGTTGAAGTGCTTTCTCAGCGGCCCATTTTGCCTTTTTTAGTTGATTTGAAATCATTAAATGATCTAGTATGTACTCCACATCATCAGAATCTATGTAGATATATTCTTTACGGGCGTACATTTCATCAAAGCTGGCTAAACTTCTTTGGTAGTCATGGTTTAGCCAGTCATCTTCATTTTCTTCTTCAAACATAGCGCTAAGATACAAAATTCTTATTCAAAGTATTCATAAATGGACTTGAAACAACGCAATGTTTTAACAAAAAAATGTGCTGAAAAAATTATTTTCAGCACATTTAATTTTGTTATCCAACTCCTGTATTTGCTTTTGGGGGTATAGATAAAATAACTTCGTGCTCTAAGGCATGCTCTAATGTTCCATCTCTTTTGGCATAAACTGCAGTAAGATGCTCAAATACATCTTTTTGTCTATCTGGAAATTCTTTTGAAATTCTAGCCGAAAGATGTTTATTTAGAGGATCATGTCGGTCAAAAAACTCATTTAACTTTTGTTCGTACATTTCTGGTGTATAATTCATACTTTTTTCTTTGAAGGTATAGAAAAGACATAGAAATATCAAATTATTCAACAATAGTTAACAAATCTACATCAAAAATCAAAACTGTATTTGGATCAATTGAACTGGAACCATTTTCTCCATATCCTGATTCTGAAGGGATTAATAAAATACCTTTCCCTCCTTCTTTGAACAACTGAATTCCTTCTGTCCATCCTTGAATAACTTGTTGTAAGTTAAATGTTATTCCTTCCTCATCACTCTGATCAAATACACTTCCATTGATCGTATAACCTTTATATCTAACAGTTACATTGTCATCTGCTTCAGGATTGTTACCTGTTCCCTCATCAGTAATTACATAATGTAAACCTGAACTTGTTTCTACTGCATCAAGATCATTATCCGCAATGTATGCTTTAATATCTTTGATGTCTTGATCAAACTGTTCTTCTGGACTCAATTTTTTCTCACAAGCGGCAATAAAAAATAGCATTCCTAAAGAAGCAAATAACTGTATCTTTTTCATATTCAATTTTATTTTTAAAATTAATAATTATACATATTTAAATCGGTATTTTTATTAAAATTTGGTTTCTTATTTGGTTTCTAGTCTATCACAATAAGAATTTAAACTTAAAACGTTTCGGTTTGTACGATCAAAAAAGCCCGTTATCGCGATGGATAACAGGCTTAAATAATAAATTTAAATTTTTCTTAGAAGTTAAATCTCACTCCAATTTGGAATCCTATTTGACTAAAGTTTGTAGGATTAGTTATTTCTTCCTTAGGGCTATCTGAATCAAAATTAGCTGGATTAGTTGATGCGTTATTACTTGAACTATTTAACTCATCTACAAATTCAGTTTCAGTAGCATAAGTTGGTAAACCTTCTAGTGTATTTACACCTCCTATATCTCGTTTCTCAACTACTCTATTATTCGCATTGATGTGCAAAGAAGTATAGAAAGCCTCAGCATTAATTGAAATCATATCTGTGACTTGATAACCAATACCCATAGAACCTCTAAATCCAAGTGAGAAATTTCCTACAGTTTTAGTTTCAATATCTACTTTTGCAATTGATTCTCCAGGAGTTACTGTCATGTTCTGTTCCGCGTCAAACATTCCGAATGTAGCTCCAGTAACTGGCAATACGAAACCAACCTTAGCAAATCCATAAAGCTTATCTCCTCCAGTATTTAATACTAACGAAGGAATAATTCTAAATTGATTAGAATAAGCTGTTGTTTTAGAATAACCAGTTAGTTCAGGATTTGATGAACTAGATTCGTTTAACGTGGTTTCAGTTCCTAAAAAATAATTGATACCTAATTCAGCTCCTATATATTTTGTGAACATATAGCCAGGCGCAATGGTTAAATTTAAACCTGATCCTAGGGTACCGTTTATTGAACGTTCATAAGATTCATCACCAGTTAAATCCGTATATGTTTCCATTCCTAGTTGATTCTCACCAAGCCCAAATCCATAACCTCCGCTGATTTCAGCATAAAATCCTTGTGCATTGGCATTACTCGCAAATAGCATTGCAAACCCTACACAACCTGTTAAAATAATTTTTTTCATAATCATAGTTTTAATTAATTTTAAATAAAGTTAACAAGTCTTTTGAATTATCGTCACTTTTCGCACTTTTTCTTTCAATAGATAAATGTTAATAACCATACTATCAATTGAATTGAATACTAATATTTAATCAATATGAATAATCAATCCATCATGAGCTGGTGAAACGGACCTTGGAAGTTTACTGTTTATCTGTTCATGTGTACCGAAGACATGCGAAATATGGGTTAAGTAGCTTTGCTGCGGCCCAAGATAATTAATTATGTCTAAGGCTTCTTCAAGATTCATATGTGACATGTGAGGTTCTTCTCTGAGGCAGTCAAGGATTAGGGTTTTAACACCAACTAGTTTTTTCAACTCTTCATTTGGAATCGTTTTCACATCTGTCATATATGCGAAGTCCCCTATTCTATAGCCAAAAACTGGCATCTTATAATGATAACCTAGAATTGGTGTGATAACTGGACCGTCTGGTAATTGAAAAGGTTTATTTTCAATTATATTAATATTTACGCGTGGAGCTCCTGGATAAACATTGTTACCAAATGCATAATGAAATTCATTCTTCAAAGCAACAGAAACAGCATTCGTACAAAACAGCTCCATGCTCCTGCCTTCCAAAAAATTAAAAGATCTTACATCGTCCATTCCTGCAACATGGTCCTTGTGTTCGTGCGTATAAATTACAGCACGTAAACTACGGACATCTTCTCTAAGCATTTGCTGTCTGAAATCTGGACCAGAATCAATAGCGAAGTTTTGGCCATTCCATGTAAATAGAATGGAACTTCTCAACCGTTTGTCTTTTGATTTTTTAGATGTGCAAACTTCGCATTGACAACCAATAACTGGAACTCCTTGAGATGTTCCAGACCCTAAAACTTTTACAGTCAATTTATCTTTCATATTCCTTAAAATTATAAACTAAATTTGGTTTAGGAAGTTAAAAGCATAAAAAAAAGCCCAGACGTTAAAGTCTGGACTTTTCAATATAAAATATAAGTAATAAATTACTTAATCACTTTGAATGTTTTAACGCTGTTTGCAGTACGAACGTTTACGAAATAAACACCTGCATTTAAGTTTACAGTGCTTACAGTAAAGTTATTTGAAGAAACAGTAGATGAATAAACTACACTTCCTGTTGCAGAAACAACCTCTACAGTTTCAAGAACTCCATTTTCGTTTGTTATGTTCAATACATCAGCAACAGGGTTAGGATAAACAGAAACACCGTCGAAGTCGTTACTTGTTAATCCAACATTTCCTTCTACACTGCAAGGAAATATTTGGTAACCTGAATCATAAGGATTACTGCTGTCATATTGTTTTCCAATACCGATCAAGTTAAATACACCTACTGGTGTTACAGCGTCAGCCAAAGGAGAAGCTCCTTGGATTCTTACTGCGTAAGTGTTTGTTCCGTCAGTAACATCAATGTTACCGCCATTTGGCCATGTAGCTTCACCATTTACTAAAGTAAGGTTCTCCAATTTGATAATTTGACTTTCTGTTGACTCATCTAAAGCAGTTACTAAACTTGGAGTTTGCAAAGTTGCTCCTGAAGAAACAACAGTTATTGTTGCTGGATTAATTTGAATTAAACCATTAAATTGATCGATTTCTCCATTAATTGTAATTTCGTCTCCTTCAGTTGGCATATAAGTTCCAACGATATCGAAACTAAATACGTTAATTCCATCATTGGTATCATCGATTAAAGTAAGGTCATAACCATTATCTCTAAAGTTATCACAATGAAGAACTCCTGTTAATGTTACAAAATCACCAACAGATGTTCCCGCACCGTCAGCATCAATCCCTGTAACATCTGCGATTGTGCTTGTTGTATATTCTACAATTGCGCCTTCCAAAGCAACAGTTAAGTCTGCTGCACCACTTGAAGTAATTAATAAATCACCATTTGATGGGTTAGCAACCATCGTTCCGTTTAATCTAATATAAACTGGGGTTGCAGCAACAGTGCCTGTTCCAAATGGAATTGTAACTGACGCACCAAATCCTGAACCTGAAGTAGTAGAAATTTCATAATCTCCTGTATTAACTGTAACAGCGATATCATTTGTTAAGTTCAATCCTGAAATATCAATTGATTCTTCAGCAGAAGGATTACCTAAAACTTGAACTATTCCTGAAATTGCAGAAGCAGAGGATGTAACTGTTGGAGTTGTTATCACACCAGGAACATAAGAACCAGCATTTGACATGTTTTCAAATGAAGCAGTTCCACCTTGACATAATCCAAAACCATTTAAAACACCATTTGAAAATGACCAGTTACCGGGTACAAATAAACCATCAGGTCCAGTACTGTTATTTCTTTTTGCATAACCATCTTTGTACTCCCAAACTTCTCCAGTTCCATCAACACCTGTCACACCATATTCATCGATTGATGTACCAGTAGCAGTTTCAATGATTCTTAGGCCATCATCACCGTTAACGCTCATCACAGTTCCAATAGCAGCATGCGTGTTTGTTGCATTTGGAAATTCAGTTGCAAAGACGGGGTCATCTGAATAAATATATACGAAGTCATCCGTAATTGTTCCTATTGGAGATAAATCGTACGTAGTTCCCCATGTACCACCATTTGATTGTTTTTCTAACGAGTAGTTTGTGAAATCTACAGCTCCATCGGCATAAACTTCAAGAACTTTAGGATTCCCACCAGAACAATCACCATCCAAGATCATTGTAATTATAGGAGTTTGTCCCATTACAGTTGATGTGATAAACAACATCATTAACAAGTAAAATTTTTTCATAACTATTTTTTTTTATGTTTCTGTAAAAGTATAATATCTTCTGCTTAATCGTATTAAGAAACAGTTAAGTCTTATTATATAGTTATCAACAATAAAATAAAAGACCTATTCCTTCACAATAATTGTTTTGGTATCATAACCAAATACAGAAAAATGTCCTAGCGCTTCTTGTGACCAATTTGATACTGGATTCGCTGGCGCTGCAGAGACTTCAGAACCTGCTGCAATATCTAACAGTTCTTCATAATAAGTAAAAGATTTTTCACTGTAAGAAATAAGCTCAACTACAATGGTATCGTCAATTTTATATTCTTCGGAGAACAATGGGACACTTTGCGTATTTCCTTCAGAAAAGCTGTCATCAAATAAAAATTGATCATCTAAATCTCTTCTATATTCTCCATTTACCTTGCGAATTGCACGGTAAAAATTTGGTCCTGCTGGATCTGTTGCATTCATAAAAACAACGTATCCTCCATCAGAAAAAAGAGACTCAGGTTGTAATTCTGCTGTCAGTGAATCTAAAGCTACTACTGGCACGAGCATATCTGAGGCCTCATAAGTTTCTCCCTCAAATTGGATTTTAATTTGATACTCAGAATTATATATTGGAGAATAATTTTCTAGAAGGTAGAAGCCGTCTTCTTGATCAATAAGTGATGTGGCTATTCCATTTGCATCAGAAATTTCAATTAATGCACCCGTTAAATTTGGAAATTCATCAGCTGAAAAAACGTTAATTGATTTTGATAACTTTACTAAAACCTCCTCTTTTATGGCATCGTATTTAGCTTCTATTACCATTTTTGGTTCTACATCATTAACAGGTAAATCAATTACCTTCTCACATGAAGTACTTATCAAAAGTATTAAAATAGGGAAATAAAATATATTTTTCATCTTATTTGAATTTAAAATTATAGGTGATTGAAGGAATTATTTTAAACAATGCCGTTTGAATGGCTTGTGTTTGTCCAGTTGTATTTCCTTCGAAATCATCTGCGAATCTTATTGAGAATGCGTTTTCTCTGTTGTAAACATTATAAATCGAAAAACTCAAATCATGTTTATAATTCTTACGGTCTTTCAAATACCAAGTCAATCCTAGATCTAATCGGTGGTAATTAGGTAAACGATTACTATTTCTTTCTCCGACATAAGGAATTTCAAGTCCATCAATTTCATAGATTGCACTTGGGAAAGTAACAGCATCACCTGTGAAATATATAAAGCTTGTACTTGCAACGAATTTCTCATTGATTTTGTAAGTTAAAACAAGATTAAAATCATGAATTCTATCTTGTCTAGCAGAGAATTCTCGTCCGTCATCTATCTCATCAAAAGATCTTAAAGCTCTTGACAAAGTATAGTTGAACCATCCTGTAAAGTCACCTTTTGTTTTCTTAATCTGAAATTCGACTCCATACGCCCTACCTTTTCCGTAAACCAATTCTCTTTCGATTTGAGCATTCAATAACAAATTCGCATTTGGCTTATAATCAATTTGGTTTTGCAACCATTTATAATATGTTTCAACAGAGATTTGGTATTCATCTTTTTTGAAATTTTTATAATAACCAACTGCGATTTGATCTCCTATTTGTGGTTTCACATTATTTGAAGTAGGTACCCAAACATCAGTTGGACTGCTTGTTGTCGCATTTGTTAACTGATGAATGTACTGAAATATTCTATTGAAACCCGCTTTTATAGAATTAGTTTCATTAATGATAAAACTAGCAGAAAAACGCGGTTCAAACCCTTGATAATATTTTATTGATTCCCATGAATCATAAGACCTTTGAGATGCTATGTCTCCGTTGTCAGCAAATTCAAATGCGGTTCCTTTCCCCATGTAATTGAACCCAGAATATCTAAGTCCATACATCAAAGCCCAACGGTTTCCTATTTTTTGTTCATTCTGCAAATAGAAACCTAATTCTAATGCATTTCTTGGGTCCAAATTAATTTGATTGAACCCAACATTAGCTCCACTTTCTAAAACTCCTGGCTCAAAAGTGTGGTGAATTGCGTTAAATCCAAACTTTAAGCTATTGTTTGAATTTAAAAAATAGCTATAATCTTGTTTAAGGTTAAAATCTCTAATTGAAGATCGAATTCCGAAACCATCATCACCTTGTCCGATTGTGAACTCATAATCAAAAGAACTATAAATGAAAGAGGTATTCACAAATAGCTTGTCATTATACAAATGATTCCATCTTAGTGTTCCTGTTGCATTACCCCAATTAAATCCAAAGCCTTCATTAATTCCAAAAACATCCCTTCCGAAATAACCCGATAAATAAACTCTGTCTTTATCGCTTATTTTATAGTTCACTTTAGCATTCAAATCATAGAAAAACAATTGTGCATCTCTTATGTTTTCATCTGGAGCAAAAGCTAAAAATAAATCGGCATAACTTCTCCTTCCTGAAATAATAAACGAGCTTTTATCCTTTACAATTGGGCCTTCTAAAGTTAAACGAGAAGAAATTAAGCCTATTCCGCCTGATGCAGCTAGATTTTTGTTATTTCCATCTCTCATTCTGATGTCTAAAACAGAAGAAGCTCTTCCTCCATATTCAGCTGGAATACCTGACTTATATAAAGCCACATCCTTTATTGCATCGGAATTAAAAACAGAGAAGAATCCCAATAAGTGAGAGGCATTATAAACGGTTGATTCATCTAAAAGTATAAGGTTTTGGTCAGCTCCTCCACCTCTAACAAAAAATCCAATACTTCCTTCACCACCTCCTTTTATTCCAGGAGAAAGCTGTATTGTTTTCAAAACATCTTGTTCTCCGAATAATATTGGAATGGTTTTTATTGCTTCTGGATCCAAGCGAGTTACCTCCATTTGAGCGGAGGTAATATTGCTATTTGACTTTTTTGACGTAATTACAACCTCTTCAATTTCTTGAACTTCTTTTGTCAAGAAAAGCTCGAGGTTAATAGTTGTATCTTGGGTAAGTGTTAAATCAAAAACTTGAGGTTCAAAACCAGAGTTTCTATAAACCAATTGATGTTTTCCTGCGGGAATAGTAAGCGAATAAAACCCATAAATATTAGTCATTGCTCCTGTATTACTCATATCTGTAACGACAACAGAAGCTCCAAATAAGTCTTCACCATTTCTTCCATCAGTCATAGTTCCACTTACGGTTATATCTTGAGAAAATGTGTGCAGTATAGTAGTAAGACAAAATGTTAAAATTAGTAAGCTTTTTTGTTTCATCGGGGTGTTTTATTATTTGTAATATGAATTACAATTTAGATTGTAAAATGTTTAAACTATTTAAATGCAATTTAATTTTGGCATAAAAAAACTATTTTTATCAAATCAATCTCCAGCATTTTTTTTAATCGTTTAATTTCCAGCAAATATAGTTGAATTAAGTCCAATTAGAAAACCACTCAAATATTGAATATGACCATTTAAACGGTTATTAGACATAAAAGAATTTTAGTTTAGCTATTTTTTGTTTAGCTGCGCAAAATCTTTAGCAAAATAAGTCAAAATAGAACTTGCTCCAGCTCTTCTCATGCTTAAAAGTGTTTCTTGCATTGTTGCTTCATAATTCAACCAACCTTTATCAGAAGCCGCTTTTACCATTACATATTCTCCTGAAACATTATATGCTGTAATCGGGAGAACAAAATTGTCATTCAAAATATGAATGACATCTAAATAAGACAATGCAGGTTTCACCATTAAAAAGTCAGCTCCTTCTTCGACATCTAAAATCGCTTCAAGAATCGCTTCTTTTTTATTTGCTGGATTCATTTGGTAGGTTTTCTTATCTCCAGATTTGGGCGTAGAATCTAGAGCATCCCTAAACGGACCATAAAAAGCACTCGCATATTTTGCGCTGTAAGCCATAATGCTTGTTTGGGCGTAGTTGTTATCATCCAAAATTTCACGAATAGCTTTAATTCTTCCATCCATCATATCAGAAGGTCCAATTATATCAAAGCCTGCTTGAGCTTGAGCTAAACTCATTTTTGCCAATACTGGAAGCGTTTCATCATTCAATATGATGCCATTTTCAACAATACCATCATGACCATCAATACTATAAGGATCTAAAGCAACATCACTCATTAAAGTAATTTCTGGGAAACGTTTTTTAATTTCAATTGCTACTTTTAGATAAAAGTTTGTGTCGTTGTAGCTATACTCACCCTTTTTGGTTTTATACTTTTCAGGAATTACTGGGAATAGAACAAAATTATGAATACCTAATGCTATACACTCTTCAATTTCCGTAAGTACTTTATCAGTTCCCCAACGGTAAATACCAGGCATTGAAATTATCGGTGACTTTTCATCTGGTTTTTCAGCAATAAACAAAGGGTAAATTAAGTGTGATACACTCAAATGAGTTTCTTCTACCATTGCTCTGATGGCCGCTGACTTTCTGTTTCTACGTGGACGTTGATACATATCGTAAATTTATTTTTTGGCAATTTTTTATACAGTTCGTAAATTTACTAGAAAAAGGGCTCTTTAATGGATTTATAATGGTTAAAAGTCTTTTATTTACGAGTGAAATCAATTTTAGGGCATCTCTAATAACTCTGTTTGGAATGATAAGGCAGTTATTTTTTTCAGATACAAGGCGCTGAAAACGGAATTTAGCTGGGCTAAATGAGTATTTCGGCAACGAAGTAGTTGGAAGAAAGAACAAGTTAGCAACCAAAGTAGGGTTTTTAGAGGTGCCCTAGACTATTTTTAAGAAATAAAAATAAAAAATAGCTATTTCCACTGGAACAGCAATTAAATGAAATTTCGTCATCCTTACAATGCTGAATATGGAAAATGATATTTTATGTCCAATTACATTTATTACTAACCTACTCGTTAGTAGGTTAATGACTTTTTTATTTTCATCACCCTTTGTTTCAATTTATTTAGAACAATAATAGAAGGTTTACTAAGTATAATCATTAGGTTTAATAGATAGTCCAAATCATTCGTTAATTTTATGGTAAATTCAGAGGTTCACTTTAGTATTTTAGTAATTTCGGAATCCTAAAAAAAAACTGTAATTCTCATCATAAATGAAAAGTAATGCATTATTTCTGACTAAGAACATTCAGCTTCTTAAACGTTTAGGCATCATACTCTTAATAATGAGCTTATCACGTCTGATCTTCTATATTGTTAATTCAGATTCTTTTACATCAGTTGGTTTGTATGATTTCCTTGTTGGTATTTGGATGGATGCGGTTACCATTGGGTTATATGCAATACCTTTTTACGTTTTATCATTACTTCCCTTGCCTTTTTATAACGAAAAATGGTATCAAAAAATATTAAAAACAATTTTCCATATAACCAACACAGTTATTCTAGCGCTTAATTTAATTGATGTTGAATATTTCAAGTTTACGGCTAAACGAAGTACATCGGATTTGTTTTCAATGGTATCCACTGGGAACGACATGAATCAACTTTTACTGACATTTATGATTGATTTCTGGTGGTTAATTCTGCTATTTATCATTATAATTATTTTAAGTAATTGGCTCTATAACAAAACAATTATTTATAAAATAAAGAAAAGAAAATGGTATGTTGATATCTTGAACTTTATCATTTTTTCAGCACTTTTGTTTATCATGGGGAGAGGTGGATTAGGTTACCGTCCTGCAGATATGTTAACCGCCTCAAAACTTACTAAACCTGAAAAAACAGCATTAGTAGCCAATACTCCTTTGTCCATTATAAAAACCATTGGTAAAACTTCTTTGATAGAACAGCATTTTTTCCCAGAAGGAAGCGATAAAATCTATACCCCTATTCACAAAGGCTCTTCAAAACATCAATTGCGCGAAAACGTTAATGTAATGGTTTTGATTTTGGAAAGTTTTGGTAACGAATGGCTAGGTAAAAAAACAGGAAAAGAATTTACTCCTTTTTTAGATTCTTTACTTGACCAGTCCCTATATTTTGACAATGCATTTGCGAATGGAAAGAAATCTATCGAAGCTGTTCCAGCAATTTTTGCTGGAATACCAAGCTTATTGGATAATCCATATATCTCTTCTTCTTATGGAACGAATTCCATTAGCGCCTTGCCACAATTGCTGAAAGAGAAAGGATATACTTCTGCCTTTTATCATGGCGCAACAAATGGCTCTATGAAATTTGATGTATTCACTGCGCATTTAGGGTTTGATCAATATTTTGGAAGAAAAGAATATGACAATGAAAGTCATACAGACGCCACTTGGGGAGTTTTAGATGAGTATTTTATGCCTTGGACTGCAAAATCAATTACCAAAGAATTGAAAGAACCCTTTTTGGCTGGATTATTTACTTTATCATCACATCATCCTTACTTCGTTCCAGAAGAACACAGAAGTAATTTACCAGAAGGAAAGCATCCGATGGCAAAATCTATAGCCTATGCAGATATGAGTTTGCGTATGTTCTTTGATGAAGCAAAAAAACAACCTTGGTTTCAAAATACAGTTTTTGTGATCTGTGCCGACCATACACCAGCCGGAAATACTAAACGCTATAACAGGCGTATAGGAATGTATCAAATTCCTATTGCTTTTTATGATCCGCAAGGTCAGATTGAACCAGAAGTGAACAGTCGACTTTTCAACCATATTGATATTATGCCCAGCATTCTAGATTTAACAGGATATTCGAAAGATGCGTATACCTTTGGGAATTCCTATTTCAAAAATGACAAGCATATTCCTTTTTCAATAAATTATATTGCCAATTCTCACATGCTTTTTGAGGCTGATTATATCTTGAACTTTGTTGAAGACGAGGCTACAGGATTGTACAATTTCAAAAATGATACTCTAATGAAATATGATTCTCTTTCTTTTTACCCTAAGATTGAAAGAAAAATGACTCAAAAATTAAAAGGAATAATCCAACGTTACAATAACGACCTGATTCACAATACTATGAAGATAAAATGAAAAAAAGTATTCGTTTTATAATTAATCCTATATCTGGAATTGGTAAAAAGAATATTTTACCTGAATTGATACAAGAAAACTTAGATCACTCTATTTTCACACATGACATTGTATTTACTGAATACAGAGGTCATGCAAGATTATTAAGCGAACAAGCTGCAAACGAAGGAATAAACATTGTTTGCGTAGCCGGCGGAGACGGTTCGGTAAACGAAGCTGGAACTGCACTTATCAATAGTAAAACGGCCTTAGCTATTTTACCTACTGGTTCTGGAAATGGAATAGCAAGACACTTGGGTTTATCTCTCAAATTGAAAACGACAATTCAACGTATCAATGCTTTTCAATTGGATACGATTGATACTATTAGTCTAAATAACAAAAAAGCGATTGGTGTCTCAGGCTTTGGATTTGATGCTTTAATTGCCAAAAGATTTGACGAATACCATACACGAGGTTTCTTTAGCTATGCAAAGTTAGTGCTCAAAGAATTTAGGCATTACAAAGGAATTAATGTTGTGCTCAATAACAATGAAGAGTTTACCAATCTGTTGTTTTGCAGTATAGCCAATACCTCTCAGTTTGGAAATGGATTTTATATTTCTCCAAAGACGAATATTAAAGATGGCAAGTTCGAAATTGTATTTATTGAACTCCCTAAAACAATTGGTTTTATTCGTTTACTTATCTCTTCTTTACGCGGAACAGTTCATAAATCTAAACATGTCAAGCTTGTTCAGGTAAGCGAAGCTCAAATTCGTGTAAAGAATAAAGTTGGACATATTGATGGAGAACCTGTAGATTTCAAAGACTTTTCTATCAATTTAAGTTGTAATCCAGCTTCTTTATCTGTTGTAATATGATAGAAAACTTACATCCGTCTTGGAAAAAGATGCTCGCTGGTGAAATAACGAAGCCTTATTTTAAGAAATTAGAAAAAGAAGTAGCTGAGGAATATAAACAGTACACTTGCTATCCAACACAAGAAAATATTTTTGCTGCGTTTAATTTCACTCCTTTTGATGATACAAAAGTGGTCATAATCGGACAAGATCCATATCATGGAATGAATCAAGCCAATGGATTGTGCTTTTCTGTAAACACAGATATTGCTCCTCCTCCATCGTTGATTAATATATTTAAAGAGTTAAATCAAGACTTAGATGTTCCATTTCCAACCAATGGAGATTTATCAAGATGGGCAAAACAAGGAGTTCTACTACTAAACGCTACATTGACTGTTCGCGCCCATGAAGCTGGCTCACATCAAAGAAAGGGATGGGAAACATTTACCGATGAAGTTATAAAATCGATATCCAAAGAAAGAGAAAATGTTATTTTTCTACTTTGGGGTGGCTTTGCAAAAAAGAAAGCAAAGCTTATCGATCAAAATAAACATGACATATTAACGAGTGGACATCCTTCTCCACTCAGTGCAAATAGAGGCTATTGGTTTGGTAAAAAACATTTTAGTCAAACGAATGAGATTTTGGAGGAATTAGCAGAGACACCTATAATTTGGTAGATTTTAAAATTTTCTATTTATCACAAGTCTTCCCCAATCTCAAAACTTACTCTCTTCTCTAATTCTTCACGCTAAGAAATATTTTTTATATTTCTACTGCTACATTTTTCCATTCTCAATAAAACTATAATAACCAGTATCTGCAATAATCAAATGATCTATCACAGGTAAATCAATCAGCTTTCCGAATTGAATAAATCTTTTCGTTAAATCGATGTCTTGGCCACTGGGCATCAATTTTCCTGATGGATGATTGTGCAGCAAAATACAAGACGAAGCTTTCATGTCTAGGAGCTCTTTAAAAATAAGCTTTCCATCTGCTACTGTGCCTGACCTTCCTCCTTTTGAAACGAGTTTATTTCCTAAGATTCTATTACTTCGTGATAGTCCTAGAACTCTAAATTCTTCGTGTTCGAGATCTTGGAAATCTGTTTTAACGTAATTGTATGCATCTATGGCTTGACTAACTTTGGTGGCTATTGGGATTTCTTCCGAAGCTCTTCGGCGACCTAGTTCCATCACTGCTATAATACTAATAGCTTTGGCATCTCCAACGCCTGAAAACTTCTTGAGATCAACCTGACTCATTTTCCCTAGTTTATAAAGACTATCCTCATTTGCTACTAGAATATCTTTTGCTAATTCAACAGCAGATTTATTTCTTGTTCCAGAGCCCAATACAATTGCAATTAATTCAGCATTTGTTAATGATGCTCTTCCAATGTTTTGGAGTTTCTCTCTTGGTCTATCTTCTTCTGCCCAAGACTTGATTGTGGTGCTATTTACATACATAATTTTAATTTAGGTTAAATTAAGATAATGAAATATGTGAGATGAGCAATGTGTAGTGGGATTTTTTTGGGTATTTGTGAGTTTGCCCAAATCGGGCATACCAACAATATACAACCACAACATTATACAACCACAAAAATAAATAACCAAAAAAAATGCTGTCCCACAATGGAACAGCATTTTTGATATAAATTTAGTTTGAATTAGAATTTTAGTTAGCTAAGCGCATGAACATTTTCAAAAAGTAAGTTGACTTTTGTCAATGTCTTTTTTAAAATCAATTGCAACGAAGCTAACGGATATTTCTAAACAAATTATACATTTGCTTTTCTTCTAATTAAATTCAAAGCAGAACCTGCTCTATACCAATTAATTTGTTGTGCATTGTAAGTATGATTCAATTTTATTTCATCTTTTGATCCATCTTTGTGCTCAACTTCAAGAGTAAGTTGTTTATCTGGTGCGAATTGATCTAAATCTAGGAAGTTGAAGGTATCATCTTCTTTGATTTTTTCATAATCAGCTTCAGTTGAAAAAGTTAATCCTAACATTCCTTGTTTCTTCAGGTTTGTTTCGTGGATCCGTGCAAATGATTTTACAATCACTGCTATTACACCTAAATGACGTGGCTCCATTGCTGCATGTTCACGAGATGATCCCTCACCGTAGTTATGGTCACCCACAACAATCGTTGGAATACCAGCTGCTTTATAAGCACGTGCAGTTGCAGGAACTTCACCCTTTTCAGTAGTTAATTGGTTCACCACTTCATTTGTTGCTTTTCCAAATGCATTAACAGCACCTATTAAACAGTTGTTTGAAATGTTATCCAAATGTCCACGGTAACGTAACCAAGGTCCAGCCATTGAAATATGGTCAGTAGTACACTTACCAAAAGCTTTGATTAATAATTTCATTCCAGTGATATTCTCACCATTCCAACCTTCGAAAGGAGTCAACAATTGGAGACGATCTGAATCTGGATTAACAACTACATCAATTCCGCTTCCGTCTTTTGCTGGTTCTTGGTATCCATTTTCTTGTACATCAAATCCTTTTTCTGGCAATTCAATACCTGTTGGCGGATCTAATTTAATTTCTTCTCCATCTTCATTTGTCAAAGTATCCATTAAAGGATTAAAATCTAAACGGCCAGCTATTGCCATTGCAGCAACAAGTTCTGGTGATGTAACGAATGCATGTGTATTTGGATTTCCATCCGCACGCTTAGAGAAATTTCTATTGAAAGAGTGAATTATTGTGTTTTTCTCTTCTTTATCAGCTCCTGCTCTATCCCATTGTCCGATACAAGGTCCACAAGCATTTGTAAATATAGTTGCATCCAAATCTTCAAATACACCTAATAAACCGTCACGTTCTGCAGTAAATCTTACTTGCTCAGAACCTGGGTTGATACCGAAATCAGAAACAGTTTTTAATTTTTTATCTACTGCTTGTTTCGCAATTGAAGCTGCACGTGTTAAATCCTCGTAAGAAGAGTTTGTACAAGAACCAATTAATCCCCATTCAATATCTAAAGGCCATCCGTTTTTCTTTGCTACTTCTCCTAATTTGTCAATTGGAGTGGCTAAATCTGGAGTAAATGGACCATTTACGTGTGGCATCAATTCGCTCAAGTTAATTTCAATTACTTGGTCGAAATATTTTTCTGGTTCAGCATATACTTCCTCGTCACCTGTTAAATGTTCAGCTACTTTGTCTGCAAGTTCTACAACTTCTGAACGTCCAGTTGCATTTAAATAACGGCGCATGGAGTCATCGTAACCAAAAGTAGAAGTTGTTGCTCCAATTTCAGCTCCCATGTTACATATTGTTCCTTTTCCTGTTGCAGAAAGTGATTGAGCACCTTCTCCGAAATATTCTACGATACAACCTGTTCCACCTTTTACAGTAAGAATTCCAGCCACTTTAAGAATAACATCTTTAGAAGCAGTCCAACCGCTCAGTTTTCCAGTTAATTTAACACCTATTAATTTTGGGAATTTTAGTTCCCAAGGCATTCCTGCCATAACATCAACAGCATCAGCACCACCAACACCAATTGCTACCATTCCTATACCCCCTGCGTTAACAGTGTGAGAATCCGTACCAATCATCATTCCACCTGGGAATGCATAATTTTCTAAAACTACTTGGTGAATAATACCAGCTCCTGGTTTCCAAAATCCTATTCCGTATTTATCACATACAGAACTTAAGAAATTAAATACCTCAGAATTTTTGTTTAAGCTTTCTTGTAAATCTTTATCAGCACCAATTTTGGCCTGAATAAGATGGTCACAATGTGCAGTTGAAGGCACAAAAACTTTACTTTTACCTGCCTGCATAAATTGTAACAAAGCCATTTGCGCAGTTGCATCTTGCAATGCCACTCTATCTGGCGCAAAATCAACATAAGAACCACCGCGCTTGAACTCAATATCAGACTTACCATCCCATAAGTGAGTGTAAAGAATTTTCTCTGACAATGTCAAAGGTTTGTTCACTGTTTTTCTTGCCGCAGCTATACGTTCAGGGTATCGCTCATAAACGGCTTTAATCATATCTATATCAAAGGCCATAGTATATTATTTTGTAATTAATAATTTAATTTTCTTAAGCGTTGCGAAAATAACAAATTAAGCTTTTATTAGCAAGTAGTATTGTGGTTTTATCGCAAACAATTATTTTTTACTTGTAGATATATTTTTCACAAAAATATGCTTGGAACGACTGTTTGGTGCCTGACGTTCTTCAATTTTTACTGTGCCAATAGAATCCATTAAAGGAGTAAGCTTGTAAAAACCGAAATTACGTGGATCAAAATTTGGTTGCTTCTTATTGATAAGAGAACCTACATCTCCCAAAAAAGCCCAACCATCGTCATCAGCGCAGTCATAGATAGACTGGCGAATTAAACGGGTAACTTCTGTCGTCAAATTTTGAACTGTCTTCTTAGTTTTTGTTTTAGACTTCCCTTTCTTTTCATCCTTTTCATCTGCTTCATCTGCTTCACCTGCTTTTAGAATTTCTAAATAGATAAACTTATCACAGGCGACTATAAAAGGTTCTGGAGTTTTTTGCTCCCCTATTCCAATAACAAATTGACTGGATTCTCTCAATCGGGTAGCCAACCTTGTAAAATCTGAATCTGAAGATACGATGCAAAACCCATCTGTTTTTCCGCTATAGAGAATGTCCATTGCATCTATAATCATTGCTGAATCGGTTGCATTCTTTCCTTGCGTATAACCGTACTGTTGTATCGGTTGAATTGCATTTTCTAACAAAATGTTTTTCCATTTTGATAAATGCGGTTTTGTCCAGTCTCCGTAAATTCTTTTAATTGATGGCGTTCCGTACTTTGCAATTTCTTCCATCATTTCTTTGATGTATCTACTTGGAACGTTGTCTCCATCTATGAGTACTGCTAAATTTGAGTCTTTAGTCATTTATTTAAATTTGATTTGGTAGACTATCCTTTTTTCCAGAATTGCCACCATTTTTTTGATTTTGACGTTGGAACTTCATCATCTTCTGCATTTTTATTCGGCTTATCTGCTCCAAACGTCTCTATTTCATTGCCGTATTTGTCAAAAACATGATCTTCAATTAATACATCTTTTTTATATTCGGCCTGTCTTTTGATTTTATCATCTGGAAAACGTTCCATAAACTCACCGTGCTTCATTCCATTTTTATAAGTTTCTAACGATTGAATGTGTCCTTGGATGTAAAAGTTTTTAAAAACAGCATCTTTGACATCTGCTTTCCATGTCTCGGTTTTTAATAAACTACCATCATTGTAGTAATATTTCCAATCTCCTTCTTTCTTTCCTTCTATATAAAAACGTTCTTGCAAAACATTGCCTTCAGAATCGTATTCAAGATATGCACCATCAAAAAGGCCCGCTTTATAATTGATTTCTGTTTTCACTTTTGAATCGGAGTAAAAATCCATCTTCAAACCGTCAAGTAAACCATTTGCATAATTTTCAATTTTAACGGTATCATTTTCGTAAACAGCGTATTCAATAAAACGATCAACATTATCAATTTCTATTTTAAACTTGTCCATCCCGACTTTATATTGTCTAAAAAATATGGATTGACCATGCTTTTCTCCATTTTTGTAATTGATATGCCAAGCAACCAAACCACTGGTATCATTATAAAAAGTCCATTCTCCATTTTCGACACCTTCAATGTGGTTTCTAACTACTTGTGGACAACCAGATTGATAGTAAGTTATATCAATTCCATCTACTTTTCCTTTCGTAAAATGAACAAGGCGCTGGCGCAAACCATTTATATGACATGTTTCACAGTCTCCTGTATATGCATTTCCAGAATCACGGGTTAATACTAAATTTGACCCAGGATCGGATTCTAAACTTTCATTACAATCTAAGATGCCATCTCCGTCTTTACACTCCCATTCCACATATTTCTTACCCAGCCTTTCTGCAGATTTTTCAAAACAAGGACCTCTTTTAATGCTGTTAATCTGAGCAAAAAATAGGGTTGATGTAATAATCATTAAAAATGTAACTGTACTTTTTATCATGCTGTTTCTTCGAATTGTTTAAATGCCTCTAAAAGCGCTGGAAATACTTTCACACTTTTTTTACTTATAAAATCATAGCAAACAAGTTTTGAAGCTCCAGTTGTACGGACCTCTCCGTTAACTAGCACCTTATAACCAAATGTAAAACTTTTCTGACCTATTTCAATTAAATGTAAAGAAATTTCAGGGAAATCATGCAAGAATATCGGTTTTAAATAAACAACCTCATTTTTGACCAATAATGTACCTTGTTTTTGGTAGTCCCATTCTTCTCCAACTAATTGTTCAAAATAATGCATTCTAGCTTGTTCAAAATAACTCAGGTAAACAGCGTTATTAACGTGTCCCATCATATCACAATCTGCAAATCTAACTTGAATTTTTGCTGCTTTCATTATTTATCTAATTTTGTATATTTTGAATTATTACTTACAAACTCTGGAACAATACTTTTCATTTTTTTGACTATTGCTTCATTATTTTGATCGTCAAATAGAGTTATTAACTCCTTAATTTCTTTTCCTACATTGAAATTAGTAGGACAATTTCTAGCTCTTAAAATTTGAGCATGATGTGTTGGTAAAGTATTTTCTTTGTCTGCTAAAAGTTCTTCGAATAATTTCTCTCCGGGCCTTAATCCAGATACCTCTATTTCGATATCTTTGCCTAATTCCAAACCTGAAAGTCTGATCATTTTCTTCGCTAAATCAATTATTTTAACGGGTTTGCCCATGTCAAAAACAAATATTTCTCCTCCATCTCCCATTGCGCCAGCCTCCAAAACAAGTTGACAAGCCTCTGGAATTGTCATAAAAAAACGTGTAACATGAATATCTGTTACGGTAAGCGGCCCACCTTGTTCGATTTGTTTTTTGAATAAAGGAATCACCGAACCACTTGATCCCAATACGTTTCCAAACCGTGTAGTCACATATTGAGTAGCTGATTTTTCACTCTTTGCTTGGGCATATATTTCAGCTATTCTTTTCGAGGCGCCCATTACATTGGTTGGATTCACGGCTTTATCGGTAGAAATAATCACCATTTTCTCTACTTTGAATTCATCCGCTAAATCAACAATAATTTTTGTTCCTAAAACATTTGTCTTTATTGATTCTGATGGATTATCCTCCATCAAAGGAACATGTTTATAGGCAGCTGCATGGAATACAATTGAAGGTTGGAGTGTTTCAAAAACATTCTTCATTCGACTTTTATCGCGAACACTTCCGATTACAATTTCAACATTATCAGCTAAACCCTGGGCTAACAAATCAATTTGTAAATCATATAATCCAGACTCCCATTGATCTAATAAAACTAGTTTCTTTGGCTGGTAGCTTATAAGTTGTCTTGCAATTCCACTTCCAATTGAACCTGCTGCACCTGTGATTAAAATCACTTTATCTTTTATTTGATTCTTAACGACTTCCACTTCTAAATTGATTGGATCTCGACCCAGTAAATCATCAATATTTATTTTTCTAATTTGATTTATGCTGAATTCACCATTTATCCATTTCTTGAAACTTGGAACTCTTTTCAGAGCAACATCTTTTTCTAAACACAATTCAACAATTTCAGTAATACTTTTTTTATTGGGATTTTGTACAGCTACAATAAGCTCGGTAACATCATGTTTATCAATTAAATAAGATATTTTACCTGAACTATATATTGAAGTCCCTTCTAATCTATTCCCTTCTAGTTTTTTATTGTCATCAACAAATCCGACTATTTTGGAATGAATTGCTGGGTCTTTCTCAATGGTTCTTTTCGTGATTAAACCTGAAACTCCAGCACCATATATCAGAATCTGCCTTCTTTCTTCATCTTTAGGTTTCTTTAGTTCGAAGTAAATTATTTTCACTGTAAATCGAAAGCCTATCATAAATAGCAACGAAGCAAGGAATTCAACAATAATGATAGAATTTGGTAAAATGAATCTTCCGTCAAAAAAGATATACCGAATGAAGCCAGCAACAAGCAAGATCAAACTATAAGTCAATAAAGCAAAAAATATTCTTTTAACGTCTTCCAAAGAAGTGTGACGAACAAGTCCTTTGTGAATTTTAAAAGCATAAAAAACTACTGGCTTGAGAAGGATCACAAATGGGAGGACATCTTTCAAATAAATCCATTCTTTTGCGATTGATTCTGAGTCAGTATAAAAGTCAAATCTAATTAGATAAGCTAATATCAGTGCTAGAATTGCAATAAAAATATCCAGCATTATTACAATCCATCTGGGTGTATTTTCAATGTCTAAAAAACTAGCGGTATGTTGAATTCTACTCATATTTCTCCAATAAATTAATAAACACTATTCATCTATATCAGAAAAAGACTATTTATCCAGTATAGTAGTAGTATTGAAAAAGGTCTTTAAAAAAATTAATTAAGACTCAAAAACCTCTTTTAATTCACCAGTCATGTGGTTAAACAAATTCGTCAAAGGTTTCTTAACCATCATTTTCAAAAAGGCATTCACTTCACCATCAAAAGCGATGTGACCCTCTGTCTTTCCATCTAAATCTGTTAAGTGAATAACTAGTTTAAAAGGGAAAGGCGATTTTTCACCAGAAACCATACGAATTTCTTTATTTGGACTTAAATCACTTTGAACTAAAGAAATTGTAATTCCTCCTTGTACTTTGAAAGAACACTCTGTTGGAGTTGATTTAAAATCTTTCACTTCATTCTTAGGTAATAATACTCCAATATTTTCAGTATTGCTAAGAAACGTATATACTTTTTCTATTGGCGCATTTACAACTGATTTATTACTGTCTATCTTCATATTAATTTATTTTATTTACCCCAAGTATCTGGAGAAATACGCCATTCACGTAGAGACTCCATATCTGTTTCTGTAATTGTATCTTGTTTCAAAGCGATTTTAATCATCACTTCATAATTAGAAAGTACATTTAATTGACAGTTTGCTTCTTCAAAGGCTTTTGTTGCTGTTTCAAAACCATAACTAAAAATAGCAATTACTCCTTTAACGTTTAATCCAGCGGCACGTAATGCTTCAACTGCTTTTAAACTACTTCCTCCTGTAGAAATTAAATCTTCAACAACTACTACATTCGAGCCTGTTGAATAATCGCCTTCGATCATATTTTCAAGTCCATGTCCTTTTGCTGATGAACGCACATAGACGAAAGGCACACCTAATTCCTGTGCAACCAAAGCTCCCATTGCGATTCCTCCTGTTGCAACACCTGCAATCATATCTGGGTTACCATATTCTTCTAAAACTAATTCAGTAAACCCTTGACGAATGAATGTACGGATTTTCGGATAAGAGAGCGTCTTGCGGTTATCACAATAAATTGGTGATTTCCATCCGGAAGACCAAGTAAAAAAATCTTTGGGTTGAAGTTTAATTGCTTTAATTTGCAATAAATATTCTGCTATCTTAGCAGCATTATCAATATCATTAATCATAATTACAAATGTATAAAGTTTTTGTCGATAATATCTCGATTTACTTTCAAAAGAATGGTTTCTTTAAAAGTAACATACCACTCGATTTTTTTCCTTCGTTGTCAACTAACAAGTATAGTTCTTTTTTAAAAGAAGTAAAAGAAATAAATGTTAATGAAAAAGTGTTCGTAAGCAGTATTGACCCTATGGAGCAGATTAAAGATCTGTTTTCTAGTTTTAAATGGATTGAAGCAGCAGGAGGAATTGTGCAAAACACAAAAACAAAGCAATTATTATTTATTTTCCGTAATGAGGTTTGGGATATTCCTAAAGGGAAAATCGAGAAGGGAGAAAAGTCAAAAGAAGGAGCAATTCGAGAAATTGAAGAAGAGTGTGGGATTAAAAACTTGAGCATTACGGGTGAACTCTCCCCTACTTATCACATCTATTTTGCCTATGGAAAGTATGTTATCAAGAAAACACATTGGTTTACTTTGACAACTAATGAGTTAGATGTTAAACCTGAGCTGGAAGAAGGAATTACTGAGGTGAAATGGTTTGATTTAGAGGAATTGAATTTAATAAAAGAGAATACTTTTGAGTCTATTAAAGATGTTTTAGAGGAGTGGCTTCAGCTCCGCTCTGCAACCCTCTAATATTCTGAGACACTCTAGCATTGAAAATTTAGGTTCTCCCCTGATTTTATGGGAAGGGTTACAATAAAAATTATATTCTAATAGAAATTATTACAATGCTCTATTGTCTGATTAAAGTAAACTTTATCAATAAAGAATCAAATTTACATTTGAACTTAACTCTTTTTTATTCATTTATTTTTTATTGACTTCAACCCGATTTAAAAAAAAACGTATGAATTGACATATCTCAAACCATAATTAGTGTCTTAGCACCTGTTCATGAGTTTGGTTCCTGCTGATATCGTAAGCGAATATGGTGCTTTTTTTTTTAAAACGATGCCCGCGTGGTAGTCTTTCAAAGCTTTAAAATTAAGTAGGATTTGGTTGCTTTTTAAAATTAAATTATAAAAATTAAATCTTAAATATAAAGGTTTAAAAACCAACTGGTTGATTAAATACTCCAAAAATAAACTTATCACTTTTAATGAGATGTTTTTAAAAGAAATTCCTCGTCACTGTGTTCTGTCGGAATGACAGCAGGATTTAATGTGGCGTTGATGAAAAGGAAATGGCGCTGCGCACACCATTTCCTTTTCATCAATTAGACTTACTGTGAGCATGTCATTCCGACTATTTTTTTAAAAAATATAGGAATCTCTTTTTTTGAGATCTGTATGGTTGATTAAATACGTCAGTGGTAGCTTGCTTCGCATAGGTTATTACTCACTTTTGTGAATTATCAAAGATTTTCTGCTTTCTTCCTTTCATTAGGTAACTTTCATTTACTACACATCTACTAAAGTTCAGCCCTTCCTAAATATAGTCCATACTTAGTACTATGGCGTCTGCTGATTTCTGATAGCAACTGTTGTCCGTGTTTCATACTTTGTTTCCACACGTCTATCAGACCTCCCGTGGTAAGGTAACTCACTTTCTCTCCATGTCCCCGCCATATTTACATCCCGCTTTCTGTGCAATCTTTGGACTTTGACATGTGCTGGAGTTTCATCCCAACGGTTATGCCTAATATGATTCGTATTCCTCAGGGCAGAGTTTTGCTTCCAACTTCCTTCAGATTCCACCTCGCAATGGACACCCTTGTCTTCAGCTAATGGTTGGCGATCACAAACCCCCATAGTGAACTTTCATCACCTAGTTAATTACCATGCACGGCACACAACTACAATCCCGATTTTACATTGGGACCAAGGCTAATACTGCGCACCATGAGATTAGCTTCGCTGCTACTTCGTGGTATATTGCGTCAGTGACTGCCTTCAAAAACAAGTAAATCGACAGCTCATACAATCTATTAACTTATATTTTATTCTGCTTCGAAATGTATATTTCTGAAATAGAATGTTCAAGATCCAGGCACGTTTAATTTTGGAATCCAAGGAGTTGACATTCATCAATGCGATGTCTAGA
>Ga0307967_1000487_pt1 | contig 27654 bp, 25 predicted proteins | sample OrgLakmetagen648_FD_201828 | JGI IMG/M metagenome (GOLD analysis project Ga0307967, IMG submission 201828) | Saline water microbial communities from Organic Lake, Antarctica - #648 | ecosystem: Environmental > Aquatic > Non-marine Saline and Alkaline > Saline | place: Antarctica: Organic Lake... | reverse complement strand
TGGCATCAACAACGACAACAGTCAAGCCAGACCGCTCTCTTGGTATGTTTTAAACACACCGGCGCACGTTCCATTTGATACTTACAGAAATTACAAAGATGGACCTAAGTTTCTTCAAAATGAAGCGTCTTATTTCCGGTTTTATGAAAATCCTTATTTTGTAGTCGATAACAACCGAAGGATGAGTGACCGAAATAAATTTACATTTATCAATAGATTCAATTATGAATTTACTGATTACTTATCAGCGTCTTTAAATGTAGGTTATAAAAATGATAATTTCACACGGAAAATAACCAATGGTCGCTTTACTTATGATTTTCACGTGCCAGATCCTTATGCGGAACTCGGAGCGTACGGTGCGCAAACCAGCGAATATGAGTCCATAAGCCGTCGTTTGAACAGCGACTTCATCATCAGTCTTGATAAGGACCTCGGGGAAGATTTTAACATAAGCGCCAACCTTGGACAAAATGTTCAAGTAGAGGAATTCAAACGTTTGAGCGTCGGGGGAAATAATTTGGTCATTCCAGGCTTTTTCGATGTATCAACGCGAACAGGGCAATTAAACTCAGGGAACTTTGCCTCTGCTGAATTTTCTTCTAATAACAGAAAATTCAGTATATATGGAGACCTTACTTTAGGGTATAAAGATTACCTTTATTTAAGCGCTTCCGGACGTAATGACTGGACGTCAACTTTGCCTGAGCAAAACCGTTCCTTCTTTTATCCAAGTGCAGGGTTTAGCTTTGTTGCGACCAATGCCTTTCCAGAGATCAAGGGAACCCTAAATTATTTGAAAGGTAGTTTTAGTTATGCAAAAGTAGGGAATGATCCTGGCGCTTATGTAACCAGTGAGACATTTAGCCAAGGTTTTGGATTCCCTTTTGGTGATACACCAGGTCTCAATCTTTCTAACAGAAGTGCCGATCCAGACTTAAAACCTGAATTCACAACGTCTTACGAAGGATCTATTGAATTTGGATTTTTTGAAGGGGAACGTCTTTCTGGTAGTGTTACAGCATATCAGACCAATACCACAGATCAGTTGACACCCATACAATCGTCTTTCGCTTCCGGTGCGACAAGTTTTTATACCAACGTTGGTGAAATTGAAAACCAAGGTTTGGAGCTCGATTTAAATGTAGATGTTATTAGATCTGAAGACTTCACTTGGAATCTCGGTGGACATTATACATCTTATAAATCAGAAGTCATCTCTTTGGCAGATGGTGCTGATGAATTAGAAATCGGAGGTACTGCCACGGCCGTCATTAAAGCTAAAGTGGGCGAACCTTATCCATTGATTAAAACAAATGTTTATCAAAGGGACGATCAAGGCAGGGTTATTGTTGATGCGAGTGGTGATCCGCAAGAGGCATCAGGTCTCGAATTTCAAGGAAAAACGACACCTGACTATACGGTTGGTTTGAATACAACTTTCACTTATAAGAATTTCGAATTATATGCCGTTGCCGATTACAGGACAGGACACGTCTTCTATAACAACTTAGCAGATGCATTAGAGTTTACAGGTTTGACACAACACAGTGTGACGTCTAACCGTCAACCTTTTGTATATCCCAATTCGTCGTATGCAGACGGAAACGGAGGTTTTACCGCTAATACAAGCCGCCCAACCTCTGGTGCAGGGAGTAGCTTCTGGGGAACGACTTTTAATGATGTGAAATCAAATTATGTAACTGATGCAACGGCATTAAAGTTGCGGGAGGTTTCCTTGAGCTATAAGTTTAACAAAAACGCCATTAACAACTTGGGCTTGGATAATTTGAAATTAAACTTATATGGTAGAAACTTATTTATCGTCAGACCTGCGCAAAATGTGTATGCTGATCCTGAACATAACTTTACCACTGGAAACGCAATCGGTATTGGTTCACAATCACAAACACCTAATTCGTCAACTTACGGTCTTGCCCTAACCGCTCAATTTTAAACAATTATTAATTTAAACAATTATTAATAAGAAAAATAAGATAGATATGAAAACTATATTAAAAATCAGCTTATTATCGCTTGTCCTTGGGGCAACGGTGATTAGTTGCACCGATGATTTTCTTGATGTCAATGAAAATCCAAATCAACCCACAGTTTCGACCCCAGATTTGACATTACCTGTGGCTCAAGAACGTCTTGCTGATTTGAATGGGACAACGATGAATACTGTGGGTAACTTCTTTATGTATAACTGGGCAATCCCTTCAAACTGGAGTGCCTTGCAACCCATATTGCAGTATAGTGTTAATACCACTTTTTATCCAACCATCTTTGAAGATTCATATATCGAAATCTTCAAAAATTTGAATTATGTGAAGAATTATGAAGATGGGGAGCTTAATTATGCTGCTTATGATGTAATAGCAGAAACCATGAAAGGATTTCAATACCAATATTTAGTTGACCTCTATGGGGATGTTCCTTATTCTGAAGCAAACCAGCGTTCAGCAAATTTAACACCTAAGTATGATGATGCTGAAACTATCTATAAAAGTACCATTGATTCTTTGACCGCAGCTGCTGATTTGGCTTTGAATTTGCCTGAAGATTTTGCAAATCCAGGAAGTCAGGATATCATTTTTGGAGGGGATATGACCAAATGGGCCCAGTTTGCCAATACAATTAAATTGAGAATGTTGATTCGTTTGAGCAACACCGGTCAAGACAGTTATATCTCAGATCAAATTGCTTTGATTGATGGAAATGGAGCAGGCTATATCACTGAAGATGCTGCTGCTAACCCCGGTTATTCTAATGACGATGGCAAGCAAAATCCCTTTTATGATTATGCTGGCTTTCTCACCGGTGGTGGCGAAGAGGACAGACACGATTTTACTGCGGCTACTGATTATGTGATTGAGTATTTGCAGGACGAGACCAATGACCCAAGATTATCAAGGTTATATGCACCTTCTGATGCGGCTGGGCAATTCAAAGGGGTTTATCAAAACATCGACTTACCGGCAGAAGGACTTACCTCTGATGATTTATCGCCAATCGGCCCTGGACTATTGAAAACTGCTTCTGCAGATCAACCTATTATGATGTTGTCTGAAGCTTTACTTTTACAGGCTGAAGCTGTAGAGCGCGGTTACATTAGTGGAAGCGCTCAAGACCTCTATGAAAGTGCAATTACTGCATCTTTTGTTTACCTGGGTGTTGATGATGGTGATGATGCGACTACTGTTGAAGATCAAGCTGCGACTTACTATGGGCAGGACATAGAAAACGTAAAGTGGACTTCTTCAAATCCAATTGAAGCGATTATCACGCAAAAATGGATCGCCTTAAACGGTACTAATGGTATTGAACCATTTGTAGAGTTTACAAGAACAGGTTTCCCAGCAGGTTTACCGACATCACAGTCTGCTAATAACGACCGTCCTGTAAGCTTGATCTATCCAGCCTCAGAATATTCGCGTAATCAAAATAACGTGCCTGCAAGAACACCTTCAGACGCATTTACTAATAACCCATTTTGGAAATAAAAACAGATAGAACAATGAAAAATATATTAAAATTTAAGATAGCTTTTTTAGCAATTTTAAGCAGTCTGCTCTTCAGCAGCTGCTTAGTTGATGATGATGTAAAGGATTTTGGAAAAGGACCTAACCTAGTTGGTTTTTCATCTGGAGCAGTAAATCTTCCAGTTAATGCCACAGGGGAGGAGTTTGACAAAGCAATCACAATTAGTATCATCGGCCCTACAGTGAATAAAATGGAGGATGATGTTAACATTAGTTTGAGCCTTGCAGACAGTTCAACCGCTGTCGCAGGAACAAACTATGAGTTCACAAGTGATATTTCAAACGTGGTGCTTACAGCAGAAAATGATTACACCACCACCCTTCCGCTGAGAATAAAAACGGAAGGAATTGTTCCACCAGTGACCAAGACACTTGAGTTGAGTATTGACGAGGTAACTACATCTGAAAATGTATTGGCCAATGAAAAATCTACAAATTCAACTGTCTCTATTATATACAATTGCCCAACAGATTTGACGGGGACATACACCATGACAAATGATGTTTGCTCTCCTACTGTTGAAGGTATTACCATTGAAGCAGACGGTAATGGTGGATGGGCACTTTCGGTAGCCGATGGTGGTCTTTTGGCTTCTTGTACGTCAAACACTGGTTTAGTAAACAACGGTACCATCTCTGTAGTTTGTGGAGAAGTCACTGAAGGCTCTACTGCATTCTGTGGAAGCAATGGAATCGGCTGTATTACTGGCGGAACTTGGAACCCAGATACCGGTGTATTGGTTTTACAATTAAATGACACTTTCTTTGGTGTAGGGGATTATACAGGAACTTACACTAGAAATTAGAGCAATTAAAGCGCTTTAATTAGCATTTAATTAAAACCCCACCTTTTAAAGGTGGGGTTTTTTTCATTTCTACAATCGATAGAAAAGGCTTGCTAACACCAATTTAGTTTTAATTTGCCCTAATAGAATCTCTTCGAAGGTCTTATGGGAAGGTGAGTTTTATGACATTAACTTCTGCGCAATTTCAGAGTTATGTGGTACAAGAATCATTTAATTGCCATCAAAAATCACATTTGGTATAAAGGCCAAAAGTGTTTGCTAAAAAATCGTTTCGAGGCGGCTAAGCGTGAAAATTCAACATAATCACGCCTTAGGTATCCCCAATCATAATTATCCTGAACGAGCGTTCTCAGGACTACTGCCATTTTGAACGACTTTCCCACAAAACCACTATTTTTCTGAGCTGGCTTCAGGATCTCCTACCAATTTATTTCTACAATGCTGTCATACAACTTCTTCGAAGGTCTTATGCCGAGGTAGATTCATAAATTTAGACCAAAAAAATTATATTTAACTACACAAAAATCTCATTATAGCTCAAATACAATACATTGACTATCAGCTTTTTAAGTGTTTATTATTAATAAAATATTAAATTTAACTATATTTAGCTTGCGCAATTAACTTATTATTTGGACTTTTGGGACTGGTTAATTCAAATAAATTGAAAAGATGAGAACAAAATTAAGTGGAATCCTAACGCTGGTTTTAGCGTTTACAGTGCAAATGGTTTTTGCACAAGCACAAACAGTCACCGGAACGGTCTCCGACGAGGAAGGCCTGCCCCTTCCAGGTGTTAACATTACAATAACAGGGACAGATCAAGGGACCCAAACCGATTTCAACGGAAAATATTCCATTGATGCTGATCAAGGGCAAACCTTGATCTTTAAATATATTGGTTTTGCCGATCAAAAAATCAAGGTGGGCAATCAAACTACGGTCAATGTAACAATGGAAGAATCGTCAGCAGAGCTCGATGAGGTTGTTGTGACCGGTTATGGAACAACAACGAAGCGAAAGAGTGCTGCGGCGACAACCACCATAACCGCCGAAAACATTGAAAACCGTCCCAATGCATCCTTGGTCAATAGCCTTCAAGGACAAGTTGCAGGTTTGAATATTGGGACCAATAGTGGTTCACCAGGCGCAGACAGCCAGGTTATTCTACGTGGTGTTGGAAGTATTAACGGTAATATCGAACCACTTTTCATAATTGACGGTACGCCGGTCGATGGTGATAACTTCCGTTCAATTAACCCAAATGACATAGCGAGCGTATCTGTTTTAAAAGACGCCGCGGCAACAGCCGTTTATGGTAACCGTGGTTCAAATGGTGTTATTGTCATCAACACGAAGGGTGGTAGTTTTGGTCAACAATTAAGTATCAGGTATAATGCTCAATATGGGTTTTCTGAACTCCCTAATCTAAATATTGATTTAATGAACTCACGTCAAAAACTCACTTTTGAACGTGATAATGCTATTGCCGGTGCGCGCGGTCTTGGACTTAGTGATGGTGAAATTAATGCAATAGCAAATCAAACCAACACCTATTGGCCAGACATCTTTTTCCGAAAAGCCCCCACAAATTCTCATAACCTGAGTATTTCCAGTGGGTCAGAAACTATAAGCAGTTATACTTCATTAGGCTATTTTGAACAAAAGGGTACTTTTATAGCCAGTGATCTACAACGTTTCAGCTTCCGAAATAAAATTAACACAAAAAGTGATGATGATAAATTTCACTTCACCTCAAACATAAACGTGAATTTTACTGAAAATAATTATCCAGCGAACAGGGATAATGCAGGTGGTAATCAAACTTATTTCAATCCATTTTTAAATGCCGTAGGTGGTTTACCTTACCTAAGTCCTTTTGATCCCGATGGCGGCCTTACTAATGATGGTGGATTGACCCCGAGTACATTCTTGGCTGAAGATTCGCCATTGGTTTTATTGAATTCGGTTTATTACAATTTGAAGAAAGAAGAGGAAATAAAAGCAGTTGGAAATATCAGTGCTGATTGGAATTTTGCCGGTGATTTTACTGTCGGTGGTCGTTTTGGAATTGATTTTACGAGTATCAGGTATTCGAGGAGATTACATCCTGAAAGTCTTTTAGGGCCTTATCAAACTGACTTTGATGCGCAATTTGGTGGACTTGAATCACAAACCAGCAGTTATGATGCGCGTTTAAATTCAAATGCTTATTTGAATTATAACAATACATGGGACGATGTCCATACCATTGACGCGAGTATTTATACGGAATATAACAAATCATATCTTAAGGGTATTAGTTTTACTGAGTTTGGCCTCAATTCAAAAAGAATTGGTTCAGGTGCGGCTTACATCGATGGAAACACTATTCCAGACTATGATGATGATGCGCGACCATATATAGATAACGTTGGACGGACAGATATCAGCGTGGGATTGTTTTCTTATTTTGCAACTGCCGATTATGATTATGACGGACGCTTTGGTTTTAGCGGGTCGATCAGACGCGATGCAACTTCAAGGTTTATTGGCGACAATCAATGGGGGACTTTTTATTCAGTCGCTGGCCGATGGAATATCGACCAAGAAAGCTGGATGCGGGATTCAAATTTCAATCTCCTGAAATTGAGGGCATCTTACGGGACAACGGGTAACCAACGAATATTAAGTGGTTATTATGCCGGCCTTCAACAATATCAAACTACTTTTGCCAGCCCAGGAGGCTACAACAATTCATCTGCTTTTGCACTTGGGGGTTTAGGTAACCCAAATTTAAAATGGGAAACAACCAAAACTTATAATGTTGGTGTAGATTTTGCAATAAACAATAATAAATTCCAAGGTAGCGTGGATGTATTCAGTTCAAAAGTAACAGATTTATTGCAAACGCGTCGTGTTTCACCAATTACGACCCAGACACAATTGAGCTCAAATATAGGATCCCTGCAAAATCAAGGTGTTGAAGTGAATTTTACCTATAATCTTATCGATACCGAAGATTGGCGTCTTCGATTGAGGGCTAATGGTTCTTACATAAAGAATGAGATTCTCGAACTGTCGGGGGACAATGATGAGGGAATAATTCCTTCCGGAGGCCCTACTTCCCTCGCGGAAGGTGAACCTATTGGATCTTATTACCTTGTTGACTATGTGGGCGTTAACCCCGCCAATGGTAATGGACTCTATAGAAACGCCGATGGTAATCTGACCGAAAATTACAGCTCTGCTGATGATAGACAATATTCTGACAGGCAAAGATACCCCGTTTGGCAGGGTGGATTTGGTGGAACTTTATCCTATAAAAATTTCAGCTTGTCCAATCAGTGGGTTTTTCAAGCGGAAGTTTACCGAATAGCTGGTGACTTGATAGATGCAGAAGGCAGTGGTACACTCAACGGCGCTAATAAATCCACATCTTTGTTCCGCGCGTGGAAACAACCCGGTGATATTACCGATATTCCTCGTATCAATGGCACTTATGGAATTAATAATTACGTAAATGAGAATGATCGATACGTTCAGAATTCCTCTTTTTTACGATTGAGAACCATTCAACTAGCATATAGCTTGGACGATGAAATTTTAGAAAAATTGCCTTTTACGAATTTAAAATTATATGTGCAGGCAGAGAATTTAATTACATTTACGGAATTTCAAGGCTTTGATCCTGAAAGTGACTACCGGGCTTTGTCCTTTAGACGCTATCCAACACCGAAAATTTATACCTTAGGCGTAAATGTCAACTTTTAAAAATCAAACTATGAAAATATCTTTCAAATATATAGCAATTGCATTGTTGACGGTATTGATATCGTGCAATGATGCTACAGACATCATTCAACCTGGTACTTTGACTGAAGATAAGGCCTATGAAACTGTCGATGATCTCAATTTAGGATTAAATGGGGCCTATGGTGCTTATGGTGCGAATTCCATTATCCAATTCAATTCCGTTTTCACGGATAATATTAAAAGGGGGAATGCCAACAATGGGCAATATCTTGAACAATTTCAATGGACTTTAACGATTACCTCCCCGACGGCGTCAAACATATGGTTTTCGCGCTATAATTTAATCAATCGGGTCAATCGTGTATTGAGGGGGCTTGACAATATTGACATTCCCGAAGAGCGACAGGAAGAAGCCAATTCTATAAAAGGGCAAATGCTAGCTTTAAGGGCATTGTCCCATTTTGAATTGCTCCAATACTATACCGAGGATTATTTAAATCCAGAGAGCTTGGCAGTTCCAATTATAGATTTTGTTCCTCCAGTAGATATCAATGCAGATAGAAATACAGTAGCGGAAACTTTTGATTTTATCTACAACGATCTGGAAAATGCGAGGGAATTATTGGCCGGTGGATCTACAGATGATCAGTTTTACATCAATGAAAACAGTGTTGATGCTATTAAGGCAAGGGTAGCCCTGTTCCGTGGGGATTATGAATTAGCTGGAAATTTGGCTGATGAACTTGTAAACAAATATCCATTAGCTAATCCTTCTGATTACGTAGAGATCTTCACAGATGATGGTTTTGAAGAGGTCATTTGGAGTCTTGCCAGAGGTGCAGGCGAGGGACAAATCGGAAGTATATTTTTCTTTAACGAACCCAATTTGGGTGGGGATCCTATCGTTGAAATGTCTGAAGAATTATTTAATCAATTTAATGATGATGACATACGGAAGACAGTCAATGTAGGTGAAACATCAGTACCCGCAGATAATGATTATATCATTAATAAATATCCGGGATCAGTTGAAAACTTGGTCAACGATTACAAAATATTCCGCTCTAGCGAAATGTTGCTGATTCGTGCCGAAGCAGAGGCCCGGGCAGGAAACCTCAGCGCTGCTGAATCAAGTATTGCCATGTTACAGGATATAAGGTTTACTGCAAACGTTCCTGCTGATCCGAGTTATGGAAACCTCAATGATGCGCTTCAAGATATTTTAGAAGAACGTCGTATCGAATTATCTTTTGAGGCTCACCGTTTTCTGGATATCAAACGTATTGGTGAGGACTTAGGGACAGATATAACACGTATTGCAGGTGATTGTACAAGTTTTAGTGCTGCTTCAGAGTGTACATTACCAAGGACGAGTTTTAAGTTTACCTTACCCATTCCTGATATAGAATTAAATGCAAATCCTGGTATCACACAGAATACAGGATATTAATCTTAAACTTTAAGAAATTAGACTATGAAAAATTTTAAATATAATATACTAATCATAGGATTGTTAGCCGCTGTGCTAACCTCCTGTGGAGACCCTGAAGACGCCATCTTTAAAGGCGAGCCTGGTCAGCAGACTTTAGTCACCATGCATTCCACCACGCAAGACCTTCCGGTTGTTATTGAGGATCAAGGTAGCATTGAAGTGCAAGTAGATGTTACCACTAAAAGTAATTCAGACCGGACTTATGATATCGTTCAAGTAGATTCCCTTACTGATGTCAGTCCCAATTTGGATTATGAATTTGATCAAACCGTCACCATTCCTGCTGGGAAATTTATTGGTACTTTTACCGTTTCAGGTTTCGATGATGGCTTGGAAAACGAAACTTCTAAAATAGGTCTTCGAATCGAAGCGCAAGAAACTTCGGGACTTATCCTAGAAAACAATACGGTTAGCATTACAGCTTTTAGAACTTGTCCCGTACCGGAAGATTTTCTTGTAGGAACTTACGTGGTCGCAGATGTAGTTTCTGGTTTTAGCACTTTTGGTGGAGGTCAGGAAGTCGAAATTTCAATCCCAGAAGATAATCCACTTCAGCGTGTTTTTACAGTAGAATATCTGCCTGGTCAAGGTTTTGGACTTACAGATTATGACGTTAAATTAAATTTAGTTTGTGGCTTTTTTAGTTGGGCAGGTGTTGATGAGATTCCATTACAATGTGACGGGGAAACTCTTATTGCATTTGGTCCTTTGGCAGATAATACAGAAGGTGGCGCATATAATGCGCAAAATGAGCAAAACTCTTACACTGTAAATTACATAGAAGATGTAAACGGATCTTGTGGTGCAGCAACACAAGGCAGCTTTAGTCTAACTAAAGTAAACTAATAACAATAATTTAAAATTTAAAAACATGAAAAAAATTAGTTTATTATTAATTCTGGCCGTTACCCTTGTGGCCTGCAATTATCACGATCCAAATGACGGTGATTTTCAGGCAAGCCCTAGCAGTGGATGGGTCGATTTCAACGATTCATTATATATTGCTGACTCAACGACTGACACCATTACAGTACCGGTGACTTTGAATGCCCCGGTGAACGAAGAAGGCTTGACCGTGACCGTAGCAGCTAATATTTCTGGATCAGCCACCAATACTGATATTGGCCCATTAACAGCCACTTTCCCACCAGGAAAATTGACTGGAAATATCATAGTTCCCGTGGACAGGGATTTAGGCGATTATGATATAGACCTTGAAATCACGGGCACAAGCCGCGACGAAGTTAGCGTAGGTTTAGATGATGCAGCTATGAAAATAACCATGGCCACCGCTAATATTTGCGGTGCCCTTACTGGTGAATACGACGGTGTATCTGTAGCACTGGGAACAACGGTTAACTTTGAAACTGTTGTCATCTTCAGCGGAAACATCAGTGATGTGGAAGGAAATTGTGTTTATGAATCCAACGATTTATGGGGAACAAATCTCGTTGCTGAATTAGCGGGAGATCCAAGTCTTGATATTCCTTATCCAGGTATGATCATAGTGAACCCTAACGATAATTCTGTAATAGTTACTACCGAAACAAATAATCCAGGAGGTTCAGGTACTTATGACCCTGAAACAGGTGTTATTAATCTTACACTTGAGCAGGCTGTATTTTCAGATGACTTTACAGTCGATGTAACTTTATCCCCCATGCCCCAATAAATTTGAGGTAAATCTAAATAAAAACCATCCTCAAAACGGGGATGGTTTTTTTATTTGGTTACTTTCTCACACTGGTAAATAATACCAATTTAGTTTTATAAGGCCGTAATAGAATTTCAGCAAAAATAGTGTATCGTGCTGAGGTAGGTTTTAATACCGAATCGACGATACCGTTACACTTATTAAGTTTCAGTTCTTTTATAGTCTCTCGGCATTATACCTATAATTTTTAAGCAGCTTTAGAGTTGTTGGTATAAGAAGTATTTATGCGACATTACAAATCACATTCGGTATTAAACTTGAATGGGTAAAAAAGCCGCTTTTGAGGCTATACGATCAGAATTGTGTGTTTTAAAAAAAACAGTGTTTTGTGTCACGGGATTATAGCTTTAAACAAGGGCTTAAACCAATTATTCCATTTGCAATTGTAAAATAAAAAACTATGTCCGAAAAAATTTATGGCATCAATAGCGTCAAGGAAGCCTTGGCGAAAAATCAATCCATTGACAAGATTTTTCTCAATCGGGAATCGACCCATTCAGCGATCAAAGAAATCCGGAATTTAGCCAATACCGCCAAAATCCCGGTTTCCTCTGTGCCAAAGGTAAAACTCGACCGCCTGATCGCTCAAAATCATCAAGGTGTTGTGGCTAAAATTGCAGCTGTGGACCTTATCCCCCTCGAAGATATGGTAGATTCCGCTTTTCAAACTGAAGAAAACCCCTCCTTTTTACTACTCGATCAAATCAGCGATGTGGGTAATTTTGGGGCTATCTTGAGAACAGCCGCCTGTGTGGGGATCAATGGCGTGATAATTAGTAAAACCGGTTCAGCGCCTATCAATGAAGACGTCGCAAAACGTTCCAGCGGTGCACTTTTCCACACTAAACTCTGCAAGGTGGATCACTTGAAAGATGCGTTGTTTTACTTAAAAGCCTATGACGTTCATTGCGTCGCTGCTACTGAAAAAGCCACCACATCAATTTATGAGGCAGATTTTAAAAAACCCACGGCTATTTTGATGGGTAATGAACATCAGGGCATCTCCCCTTCCCTACTAAAAACCAGCGACCAGACCGTTCACATTCCCATGACCGGTGAAATGGATTCCCTGAATGTTTCCGTCGCCTCGAGTGTTGTGATGTATGAATTGTTTCGACAACGTTTAAGCTAAGGGGTTTTATCATGCTTTTGATTGAACCAAGAGATCGTGAAATTTGGCTTTAAAAACCTGATATTTATTTTTGAAAAGTGTAGATTTTTTAGTTGAATTCAAATAATAAAATTTTATTCCTATGTCCTATGTCCTATGTCTCAAATCCTATGTCCTATGTCTTATGTCTTATGTCAAAAGTCTTATGTCCAGACACTCACAGCATTCGTGGTATAACCAGTTAAAGTTTAATTATGGCTACCGATGAATTTTACATGCAACGCTGCCTGCAATTGGCCAAAAACGGGATGGGAAGTGCCTTTCCAAATCCCTTGGTGGGTTGCGTTATTGTGCATCAAAACAAAATTATTGGCGAAGGCTTCCATTTTCAGCCCGGCGCTCCCCACGCAGAGGTTAACGCCATAAATTCGGTTGAAAATCCCGAATTGCTAAAGGACTCCACGCTTTATGTGAATTTAGAACCCTGCAGTCATTATGGGAAAACCCCGCCCTGTTCTGATTTAATCATCGAGAAAGAAATCCCGAATATCGTGATTGGCACGGTGGATCCCTCTGCTAAAGTTTCAGGCAAGGGAATAAAAAAATTATTTACCAATGGCTGTCAATTGAATGTGGGTGTTTTAGAGGATGAATGCGAAGAATTGAACAAAAGGTTTTTCACTTTTCATAACAAAAACAGGCCTTATGTCATTTTAAAATGGGCACAAACGGAAAGTGGTTATTTTGCACCGGCAAATCAACAAGAAGAAAAACCTTTTTGGATTTCAAACCAATATGCGAAGCAGCTGACGCATAAATACCGTGCTGAAGAAATGGCAATTTTGGTGGGTAAAAACACCGCCTTAAAAGACAATCCATCTTTAACCACAAGGGAATGGTCCGGAACTTCGCCATTCAGAATCCTGATCGATCCAGATTTAACTGTTCCAGATCATTTTGAGCTTCTCAACCAGAAGGAACCCACGATTATTTTTTGCCGGATGCCCAAAGCCAATAAACGGAATATATTTTATGAAGGCTTAAATTTTGACCAGGCCCTTCCCCCTCAGATTTTAAAAACGCTCAAAGAATACAGCGTCCAATCTATCATCATTGAAGGCGGCGGCAACACCCTTCAGCAATTTATCGATTCAAAGCTTTGGGATGAAGCCCGGGTTTTTTCGGCAAATTTGTATTTAGAGAAAGGATTAAAAGCCCCAAAATTGAATGTGCCGGCAGTTGATGAAAAAATATTAACAGATAATCGGCTCAAAATATTTTATAATGATCAAGACAATTCTCTTTGATTTTGGTGATGTGTTTCTCAACCTCGACAAACGCGCACCTGAACGTCAGCTATCAAATTTGACGTCATTCACCAATTTAGAAAAAATTAAACACATAAATTTGGATTATGAGCAAGGCTTTATAGACTCTGATGAATTTTTAAGCCACTATAGAAATCAGTTTCCAGAGCTCGCAAATTCTGAGGTTAAAAAAATATGGAATTCTATGCTCATCGATTTTCCAAAGTATAGACTGGACTTTATTGAGCAACTTGCCGAAAAAAATAAGTTTAAATTGATCTTGTTGAGCAACACAAATGACTGGCACATTGCCTGGGTGCAAGAGAATTTTAAGGATTATAAACGATTTGAAAATTGCTTTGACGCATTTTACCTTTCCCACGAAATGGGAATGCGAAAACCCAATCCTGAAATTTTTGATTATGTTTTGAACCAGCACAATTTAAATGCAGAAGAAACTTTATTTATTGATGACACTTCCCAAAATACCAAAGCAGCCGGCGAAATCGGTATGCACACCTGGAATATAGATCCAAAAACTGAAGATGTCATCGAGCTATTTTCACAAAAATCAAAATTATTTTGATCAGTCTTTTATTAAGCATCCTCTCGTCCTGTTTGATTTATGTCGTGTTTAAGCTCATAGGCAGGCACCAGGTCACAACAATTTATGCCATTACCTTCAATTATATTACGGCCTTTATTACCGGATTGCTCATTCAACGGCAGGATTTCTCATTGGATGGGATGTTTCAGCAAGACTGGCTGGTCGGATCGAGTATATTGGGGTTTTTATACATCGGTGTTTTTTTTCTTATGGCAATCACCACAAAAAAGAGTGGCTTGTCGGTGGTTTCCGTGGCAGGTAAAATGAGTTTGGCCCTGCCCGTCCTTTTCATTTTCTTTTATGATGGTGAGGAAATCACTATTGTAAAAATCCTTGGTATCATACTGGCTTTTCTGGCTTTATATCTGTCTTCCGTCAAAACAGAATCATCATTTGCGGGAAACTGGACCGATTTACTATTTCCTTTATTGGTGTTTTTGGGAAGCGGAACGGTGGACACCTTGACCCAATTTTTAGAAAATAATTATGTGGGCGATGATCAGGTCGCTTTCTTCTCTGCGATGGTTTTTGCCGCCGCCGGGATAGTTGGGGTTCTGGCCAGTGTCATTCATTTCTTCAAAAACAACAGAAAAATCTTGTTTAAAGATATCCTTGCAGGTATTGGCTTGGGGCTTCCCAACTATTTTTCCATTTATTTCTTGATCGGGGCATTGCGTTCCGATATTGCCAATACAAAAGTTTTTATCCTCAACAATGTGGCAATTGTGCTGATTTCCACTTTACTTGGGATTTTGTTTTTTAATGAAAAATTACTCAAGAAAAACTGGATTGGCATTGGATTGGCCGTTATAAGTATTATTTTGATCAGTATTTCAATTTAAAATATGGACAAAACCGGCGATTTTTATAAAACGATAGCAAAAACAACCGAAGGGGTGATTTTTAAAGACCGCGGAAGCAAATTTCTTGGCTATGCCTTTCCCGTGGGTTCGGAAGAAGCTATTGAAAAATGTCTTAAAAAAGTTCAAGATGAACATCCGCAGGCCAATCATTGGTGTTATGCCTGGCGCTTGGGGAAAAATTATGAGCACTATCGGGTCAATGATGATGGCGAACCCTCGAATTCGGCGGGGATGCCCATTTATGGTCAAATTCAGGCCTTTGAACTCACCGAGGTTTTTATAGTTGTTGTGCGGTATTTTGGCGGGACAAAACTCGGCGTCGGCGGATTGATCACCGCTTATAAAACCACAGCAGCAGAAACCCTGAAAAAAGCAAAAACTTTAAAACGAACGATTAAAAAACAAGTTGAAATTATTTATGAATACGATGACACCAGCAAGATCAGGGCTTTGATCAATCGAGAAAAACCAGAAATAATTTCAGAGGAATTTGGCGTGAAATGCAAAATTATTATGGGAATTCCAGTCTCAAAAGTTAAGGGCTTTAAAGAACGTTTTAACGGCTGGAAGAACGCAAATGCCCGTATTCTAGATTAAAATCATAATTTATTAATTACTCTTCATTATTTTTCGATAAATATCATCGGGACAACGCATCGGTTTGTTATTTTTTGAGTTAACAAATATTAATTCAGTATGCGCATCCGTTAAGAGTTCTTCGTGTTTATTCAATATTTTATAACCCAATTTTATGCGCACACTTGGTGGTTGGAGCAGCTGGGTTTCCACGCTTAAAACTTCGTCAAAATAAGCTGGCTTTTTGAAGGTCAGCCCCATATCATAGACTGGCATCATTATTCCATTTTCTTCCATTTCTTTATAGGAGAGCGCAAATTCCTTAAGCCACTCAACCCGTGCCAACTCTAGATACAAGGCATAATTTGCGTGATGGACCACACCCATTTGATCTGTCTCGCCATATCTGACACGCAGGCGTGAAATAAACTTTTTCATAAAAAAAGGCCTAAAGGTTGATCATTTAGGATGTTATAAATATGCGAAAAAAAAACTACAATTTCAAGGGCAATTTCATTTTTTTATTAGCTGAATTGTTCACATATTTGTATTCCAAAATAACCCGTTTGGCCAAACCACATTTTGAGGCTCAGGATATTTTTTAAATTAATTTTAACACTCTATAGATCACGTCATTTATGTCAAAAACTGCTCAAACAGTATGGGGGAATTGTCTCGGTTTTATCGAAGATAATATTACACCCCGGGCATATGAAACGTGGTTTCAACCCATCAAAGCGGTTAAACTTCAAGAAAACGCCTTGAGCATTCAAGTGCCTTCGAAATTCTTTTATGAATGGCTGGAAGAACACTATGTGAAATTGTTGAAAGTTTCCCTGACACGTGAACTCGGTGAACAGGCAAAGCTGGTTTATGTCATTAAAATGGAAAACCAGGTAATGGGCAAAAAACCTTATACTGAAAAAATCCCGAGTGCACAGCGCAGCAATTTAGCTTCTCAAGAAGTGGACGTTCCGTTAAAAAACAAAAGCCCAGAACTCAAAAACCCATTTGTCATTCCCGGCATCCGGAATGTCAAAATCGATTCACAGCTGAACACGGCTTATAGTTTTGACAATTTTCTGGAAGGGGATTCTAACCGCTTGGCACGATCTGCTGGAATGGCAGTAGCCAATAAGCCCGGAGGCACCTCTTTCAACCCGCTATTAATATTTGGCGGTGTTGGACTGGGAAAAACACACCTCGCACACGCCATTGGTGTGGAAGTCAAGGAAAAATTCCCGGATAAAACCGTACTCTATATTTCTGCTGAAAAATTTACACAGCAATACATTGAATCGGTCAAGAAAAATAACCGCAACGATTTTATTCATTTTTATCAAATCATCGATGTCCTTATTGTCGATGACATTCAACTGCTTTCTGGAAAAGTGGGCACGCAAGACGTCTTCTTCCATATTTTCAACCACTTGCACCAAAACGGCAAACAGGTTATTTTGACCAGTGATAAAGCCCCCGTTGATATGCAGGATATTGAGCAGCGCTTGCTTTCCCGTTTCAAATGGGGACTTTCGGCAGAGTTAATGCATCCTGATTTTGACACCCGTGTCTCCATCATCAAAAATAAACTCTTTCGTGATGGTGTGGAAATGCCAAAGGAAATTATTGATTTTCTGGCCAACAACATCCGCACAAATATCCGCGAACTCGAAGGCGCCATTATTTCCTTGATCGCACATTCTTCCTTTAATAAAAAGGAAATCACATTAGATTTGGCCAAAAAAATTGTGGATAATTATGTCAAAAACACCAAACGCGAAATTTCCATTGATTTTATACAGCGCGTGGTGAGTGACTATTTTCAGCTTGATCTCGCAACATTGCAATCAAAAACCCGCAAACGCCACATTGTCCAAGCGCGGCAATTGGCGATGTTTTTCTCTAAAAAATATACCGAAGCTTCTCTGGCCAGCATCGGAAAACAAATCGGGAAACGCGATCACTCCACGGTTCTTCACGCCTGCAAAACCGTGAGCAACCTCTCCTCTACCGACAAAAAATTCAAGAAATTTGTAGAAGACCTGAACACTAAAATCCACCAGTGAGATGACAAAAATTTTAATGGTTTGTCTGGGCAATATTTGCCGCTCGCCCCTTGCAGAGGTGTTATTACAATCTAAAGTGGACCCTGAAAAAGTACAGGTGGATTCCGCTGGAACTGGCGATTATCACATTGATGAGCAACCTCATAAAGATTCAATCGCTATAGCCAAACGCCACAATTTAGATATTACAGACCAGCGCGGACGCCAATTTGAACCGGCAGATTTTGACCGTTTTGATGAAATTTATGTGATGGATTCCTCAAATTATGAAAATGTCCTTGAGCACGCCAAAACCGATAAGCAAAGTGAAAAAGTTGCGATGATCCTCGAGCAAAGTTTTCCCGGCGAGCATAAAGATGTTCCCGATCCTTATTTTGGTATAAAAGACGGTTTTAAAATGGTTTATGATTTACTGGACGAAGCAACCGACATCATAGCTGAAAGACTCAATGAAAACGCTTGACTAAAGCGAGTGGTTTTCAGTCAAAAAATCCCAATACCGTTTCGGCATATATTGCTGGTGCAGTTTTGAATTTTTCCGGAATTTAATATTTGTGTGTTCAAAATAACTTTTCCACAGTTCCTGAAATTCAACTTCTTCCTCACCAAAATGTTCAGGTTTGGTTTTTAAGATGTCATCTGGCAAATCCATTGTGATTTGACGGACTTCCTTCAAATCATAAAAAACCCCATAATTTCGTGTCAGATCATAAATAATCCATTTTTGATCGGCATAACGGGCTTTAAAGTGACTGATATTCAAAGGCAGCACATTAAAATCTGGCTTGATCGCGGCAAAATAAATGCCATCTTTAGTTTTTCTGAACCGCACAAAAGCATCCATCCGGTGCTTTTCACGGCCAATTTGTTTGACGGTTTTTGCCACTTCCATCACCGCGGGATGACTAAAGTCTTTGTGAATGAAACGACGGCTTTCAAAACCATATTCGATATAGCGCAAAAGCGTGGTTTCCACAGTTTCAATTTCCGAAAGAAAAGCTTTAAAAATTTGATCGACTGCCGGTTTCCCGATTTTTCGCATCATTCCTTTCCAAACGCGTTCGGCCTTTTCAGCCGAAGTAACAGACTCGATCTTTTCACCAAACAAAGCCGGTTGGTATAATTCTTCACGCCAAATTTCAGCATTTTTTGACTTGTGATTATACACGTCGAACACAGCGGTCAAAAACCCCTCAAAACTTCCGTCGTAAATAAAACAGGCACTCTTCATTTAAAATTTTAATTCTGTCAGTTCTATCAGTGAAAATTAAAAAATCTCAATTATACTCAACTTTAGTAATCTAAATTTTTTTTCACCCCAATGGCAATTGTCCTAATTCAACTCTAAAACTGGACAAATTTATTGGTATAAAAAACATTTATGCGACATTACAAATCACATTCGGTATAAACGGATTATCCAAAAAAAATTTAAGCTCAATTGAACAGGTTCAACTGATTGGAATATGTTTTTTGAAATTTGCTTTGGCTGGTTTTTAGAATTTTCTGTTTTATGATTGCCGGCGCATAATCCCTGGAATGAAAAGAAGATGAATTGCAGGTCATAAAATACTGAGCGCGGTTCAAAGCAATGCCCATTTTCTTCAAGTTTTCCCAGTTCAATTTCCTGAATTTCCTTCCATTCAGGATTTTAAAGACTTATTTCATTCCAATGCCCGGGATCCTGGCCAGCATCCATTTGTCGGCGCGGTTGACATCAACTGGGAACAACTGCATATTCCGCAGGGCCCAACTCAATTTTGGATCGATATCACTGTCTAAATTTGGATGGGTTTTATTTGGCAATTTTTCCACAGAGAACCCATAAAACCCTAACAACCAATCTGTTTGATAAAGTCGGTTTCGCCAGTCGCACCAACGATCATCTGGGTGCTTTGTCCAGCCGGTGCAAAATGTTGTTTTGTTGCCCGCTGCTTTTTTAACGCCCTGTTCTCGGCAATATCGTTCTGTGCTTTTTGAATGGGTTTGAGAAAATTTTTCCGGTTTTTTTCAGGCGCCAATAGCTTCAAGCCTTCCCGAGTGGGCATTTCGATATTGACCGAAAGGCGATCGGCATTAAGTCCTGCCTCCATCACTGGCCCCGGGGATTGATTTTAAATGGATATAGCCATTGAAATTTTCCTCTTCCCGAAGCTCTTTGGCCACACGCACCAGGCGTTCCATCGTGGCGTCTGCACTTTTAAAAATCCCGGAACTCAAAAAGAGGTCTTCGATATAATTGCGACGGTAAAAATTAATGGTCAAATCGACCACTTCCTGCACTTTAAAACCCGTGCGCTTGATATCATTGCTCTTTCTGGAAACGCAATAAGCACAGTCAAAAATGCAATGGTTGGTCAATAAAATTTTCAACAGGGAAACGCAGCGACCGTCTTGGGTATAACTGTGACAAATCCCCATTCCATTTGAATTGCCCAGACCAGATTTATTTTTACGTTTACTTCCGCTGCTAGCGCAGGAAACATCATATTTTGCAGCATCGGCCAGAATGCTGAGTTTTTCTTTTATACGTTCGAAATTCATATATTGGAATTTTTACGAATGTAAGGAATATATCCATTTTAAAGGATAATATCCTATTAATTTTGGATTTATTCCCAAAAAGACTATATTTGAATTATGAAACACGCTATACAAATTGAACGTTTTCGCCAAATCCGTGATGAACAAGGACTTACGCAGGCGGAATTTGCAGAAAAACTGGGCATAAAAACCTCTACCGCTGACATTGAACGTGGAAAAACCAGGTTAACTGGCGAAGTGATAAAAGATCTTTTACGCCTTTATCAAATTAATCCTTTGTGGATTTATGGTGAAAGTTCAAAGAAAAATCTGAACCTCAGCAAAGCCGAAACCCTGCCGAAAATCATTTCGCTGAATTCTGAAAAAAATGAGAATATCATGATGGTCAACCAACGCGCTGCGGCAGGTTACCCTCAAAATGTCCACGAGCGGGAATGGTATAAACAACTGCCGGCCTTTGATATGCCCCTCCCTGAATTCCGTAACGCAACCCACCGCGGTTTTCAAATTGAGGGCGACAGTATGATGCCAAATTTAAAGCCAGATGAATGGGTCCTGGCCAAAGCCGTTCCAGATTTGAATCTCACCAGTAATAACAAGATTCACGTTGTCATTACCTATGACACTGTGGTGGTCAAAAAATTGCATAAGTTGGACGATCCATCAAAAATCAGGTTGATTTCCTTGAACCGAGACTATGTGCCCTTTGAAATTAAAGTGAGTGAAATTCAAGAACTCTGGGAAGTTACTAGCAAATTGACCTTTAGTCTAGATGCCAATTCTGAAAATCATTTATTGAAGGAATTGCAAGATTCTATGGAAGATTTGAAAACGCAATTAAAGGATGTTAAAAAAGCTTGATTGCAGTTACATTTGAAAGCGGTCAACTATAAATAAAGCCTGTTTATTTCAAGATGCGCGCTTAAGGTGGGATTTTGGTTTTTTATCCACGGCATCAATTTTTGGCCTGTGTTGATCATCTTCTTTATTTCTGCTGAATAAAAATAAAAACGTGTTGATCAATAACAGCGAAGCCAAAACGATTAAAAAAGTAATCATAATAAATTGAGTTAAGATTAGGATAGCCTTCACTTAATAGATGCACAAAGAACAGAAAGGTTGCGTAAAAAAAGAACTGTTTTTAAAAATTTATTTTAAAATGCTGTGAATAAGCACACTGCATAATTTCAATCAAACTTGACTTCAGTCAAAATCAATCCCGAAGCCTGTGCCACGTGTGTCATTTTGATTTTGAACAAAGGGTTTAGGCTTTGCTTGATAAAAGATAGATCAAGCCTCCCCATTCCCAGGTCAAAAAGGGCGCCCATTATCAAACGCACTTGATGGCGTTTAAAACCAGCACCGCAAATGCGCAGGACATAGGTTTTTTCAGGGAAAAAATTTGCAGTGTAACGTTCGTTTTTTTCAATTCGGCAATAATCGATTTTACCAGTGGTTTTGGTTTTTGGTGTGGGATGAAAAGCATAACTCCAGAAATCGTGTTCGCCTTCAAATAAACGCGCCGCCATTTTCATTTGAGCCAAATCCAGTTTTTGGGTATAACTGACCATTAGTGGTGCACAAAATGGATGTGGCTTTTCGCCAAAGGAAAAAAAATAACAGTATTCCTTCTGTTTGGCGTCCTTGATAATATTGAAATGAGCATCTGTTTCCTCAATATCAAGCGCCCGGATATCATCTGGAAGATTATTATTTAATTTTTCAAAGAAACCTTCAGGGTCAATATCTTCACCATCCAAAATGAGTTCTATAAAACTTTGCTCTACTGAAACTTTAGCATCAGTCCTTCCCGTGGAAACGAGTTTAAATTTCCGCCGGTCCAAAACATAAGATATAACACGTTTCAAGGCTTGTTCGACGGTTTTTACATCGGGTTGCTGTTGCCACCCGTGAAACCTATAGCCAAGATATTGAATTTTGAGCAGATAATAAAAGCGTTTCCGCTGCATTAAAATTTTAAGTTTTGATGTTGGACTTTGTTTTGGGGAAATTAATTAGTGCTTATTTGTAGTTTTTTTCCATTAATTTATTCAAACCGGAAAACGCATCACCATTAAAATCCAACTGATTTTTTTCGGCTGCAGTCATAATGGTCGTAATCGCTTTAGCGTTCATCCCATCGCCGAGCAAGCGGGCAATGCCAAAGCCTTTTTCAGGGTCTTTTCCATAAATGACAATTTCATCCATATCATCCTTTTCCCCAGAATACATCAACCGGATCATTTTTCCCTTTACATTGAGGTTCAGTAAGCGTTTATATTTTTTATCACTCAAGATTTCATCCATCTCCGCCATCTCTTCTTCCATCCTTTTTTTATTGCCGTCATCTAAAGGAAGTGCAATAACATTTGCTTTTTTGACGCTTTTGATTGCCCTTTGAACATCTTCGGGCATCCCGTCCATATTTTTCTCTTGTATGAACAAACCCGCTGGAACATCAAGCGTCATAAATGCGCTGTCATCTTGATTTTTGATAATATATTTTTCCAATGAAGGATCATCATTGCAAGAGGTCAAAACAGCAATACAAACTATAATCAAACAGTAAACTGAATATTTCATAATCATTGAATCAAATTAATTTCTAACTTGTAAAGTATCTGATTTTGCCGGAACATCAAATGTTTTACGGATCATTTCTATACTTTCTTTATCCATCTCCCCATTGATAATCAAAATCAAAGACTGATTTTTATTGTTTTCATCGTGCATATAAAGGGCAAATTTAGAGATGTCACTATCTGATTTTGCTGATTTTTGATACATTAAAAACTGGCTTCCGTTTTTATTGACGCTCATCAACTTGTTGAGTTTTTTGCCATCCACATAAGATTGAAAATCTTGTTGCATCAATGTTGATCTGGCATTGTTTTCTGAAGAAATAACCATCACCTCTTCGACATTTTTCAACAACGTCAACATACTTTTCTCATCTTCACCTTCACTCATTTCATCCAGATCGAGGTCAGACATCAGCTCAAACATTTCAGGCGTTGCCTGCACTGCCGTGACATCGGTCATTGTCATATATTTATCAAAAGATGTTTGTGCTTCGGTTTTTGACACCACAAAAAGGCACAGGGTAACGATCATTAAATTACAAAAAATAATTTTCATAGTGTTATTTTTAAATTCAGCGCATTCCCAAAGCGTTAATGCGTTTCATCACATTTAAATCTTCTTTACCTTCTTCAACTGTTTTTTTCATTTCAATGAAAAATTCCTTGGTGTTTTTGATATTTGAGTTTGTCATTCCAGTAACTTCATTTGAATTTACCGCCAAATCTTGATTGCCATAAAACGTCCCTGCAATCGCAATCACCACTACAGCTGCAGCGGCGACCCATCGGGTATTTTTTCGCCAAAACCATTTGGTCTTTATCCCATTCCGGGATTCCTCTGGTGCCTTTGTAGTTGACTTTTCCGCTTCAAAATAAAGCATCATTGTCTGACAGGATTTCCACTCTGGCGGAATGTCATTTTCGTTTTTGAAAAAATCACGCAACGCATTCTCTTCCTCCAGATCGGTTTCCCCCACCCAGTATTTTCCTATCAATTGTTCAATCTCCCACCGTTCCATAGCGATGTTGTTTTAAAAGTGCTTTTTTTATTTTTTTCCTTGTCCTCGAGAGTCCCACTCGAATGGTATTTTCACGCATATTCAGGACAGAGGCCATTTCTGCGTAATCCAGTTGTTCTATTTCACGAAGTTGAATGAGCATTTGTTCTTTCTTGCTCAAACCCTTTATGATCTCGCCTACTTTTTTAAGTTCATCCTTAGCCTCAAGCTCTGCATCCGGCGATTTTGAGCGTGTTTCATAATTGCTGTGAACAATGCGTAAATTGTTATTGTTCTTGAGCTTGAGTTGATCTAAACAGTGATTTTTTGTCACCGTAACCGCAAAAGCCGCAGGACTGTCCAGTTTATCTAATTTTTCACGGTTTTTCCAAAGTTTCAGCCAGACTTCCTGGACCGCATCTTGGGCAGCATCGTGAGAAACCAAAAGGCGTTTGGCAATCCGGAACAAATTGTCCTGGTTTTTCCGCGTAAATTTTAAAAACTCACTTTGATTCAATTTCTTAAGCTTTATAATATTGACGATAAATTTACGACTTTGTTACAAAATGGGTTTTAGTATTTGCTTTTTTATCGCTACTTTTAAAATCTGAAATTTAAAAGCTCTATGAAAAGGTATAGTTTTCCACTCATTTGTTTACTCAGCCTGTTTCTTCTCAACTCGTGTTTTGAAGATCAAGATGACTCGCGCTGTCTTGCCGGTAATTTAGAAATACAGGACTTTATATATAAAGGGATGAACAATTTTTATCTTTATAAAGATGAGCAACCCGTTTTGAGCAACGACCGTTTTTCCAATCAAAGTGAACTCAATAATTATCTCAGCGGATTTTCCTCGCCAGAAGCGTTTTTCTCGAGCTTGCTTGTGCCCCAGGACCGTTTCAGCGTTCTGGTCGATGATTATCGCGCTTTGGAAAGCAGCTTTAACGGTATCAGTTTGAACAATGGCATGGCTTTCGGATTGGTTCAAATTCAATCCTCTGGGGATATTTTTGCTTATGTGCGCTATGTCCTGCCAAATTCTTCCGCTTCGCGAAATGGCGTTTCACGGGGAATGCTTTTTAACCGGATTGATGGCACCACTTTTACTCAGAATAACTTTAACCAACTGCTCTCGGAACGCACTTATACAATTGGACTGGCAGATCTAGATGAAAATGGAAACCTTTCTTCTCTCAATCAAGAAATCACACTCACAAAGGAAGAATATACTGAAAACCCGGTTTTTATCGATACCGTCATTAATATTCAAGATCAAAAAGTTGGTTATTTGATGTACAATTCCTTTACAAGAACTTTTGATGATGATCTGAATGCAGCTTTTGCCAGGTTTCAAGGCGCTGGAATTAACAATCTAGTCGTCGATTTGCGCTATAATGGCGGCGGAAGCATTGAAAGCAGTAATGACCTGGGAAGTATGATCACTGGTCAATTTGAAGGCGAACTTTTTACCAGACAGGTTTATAATGAAAATATTGAACCCAAGGAACGTTTTTTCAATTCTGAAATAAGTTCTGGTGAAGGTATCAATAATTTAAACCTGAATTCCGTTTATGTCCTGACGACCAGCTCGACCGCCTCGGCCAGCGAATTGCTCATCAGCTCACTGATGCCTTATATTGATGTGCAACAAATCGGAACGCCAACAGCGGGAAAATTTCAAGGGAGCATCACGGTTTACGATTCACCAGATTTTTCCAGGGACAATGTTAATTTATGCCATACTTATGCCATACAACCTTTGGTTTTAAAAACGGTCAATGCAAATGGGTTCACAGATTATGCAGATGGAATTCAGCCCGAAATAGAATTTCAAGAGGATTTTAGAAACCTGGGGCAATTGGGAAATCCAAACGAACCTTTTCTTGCCAAGGCCCTGGAGTTGATCACTGGCACAGGTCGCCCAGTTCGTCAGGTCGAAAGGGGTTTTAAAATTTTAGGGGAAAACGGAATGGACAGCCCAAATTTTCAACGGATGTACAATGACAAATCAGAGAATTTAAAATTGTTTTGATCCTTATCGCATGTTAGGCCTTACGAATTTTATAATCCAATCCATCTCTTTTATACCCTCATTATTTCTATCTTGCGATCATTAAATAATGGGTGTAATTTCCTGAATTCAGGACGCAATTACTTTATATGGGCAACATTTTTAAAAAGTGGATAGTCAAATTAATTTATAAGGACAAGGAGCTTCAAGATGGCGCCAATGTTTCTGAATTTCGCGCTGCTAAAGCCTTCCGACGTTTAAAAATAAATGTTGGTCAATGGATCAAAGAAATTTTTCTCATCCTCTTGGGGATTGCCTCCGCCGCTTTTGGGCTTGAAAGTTTTTTATTGCCCAATAGCTTTATCGATGGTGGTGCAACCGGGATTGCGCTTTTAGTTTCCGGGACATCAAGCTTTCCACTTTGGGCCTTGATACTAATGGTCAACAGTCCCTTTATTTTTTTGGGTTACAACGTGGTAGGAAAACAATTTGCAATTAAGACCGCGATCGCCATTGGCATTCTATCCTTGGTGATCGCTAATATCCATTTTCCTGAAGTGACAGATGACAAACTCTTGGTCGCAGTTTTTGGCGGTTTTTTCCTAGGCGCGGGAATTGGGTTTTCTATTCGTGGCGGCGCAGTTATTGACGGAACAGAAGTTTTGGCTATTTTTTTGAGCCGTAAATTCAATGCCACCATTGGCGATATTATAATGATAATCAATATTTTTATCTTTTCAACCGCGGCTTGGTTACTTTCGGTTGAAGTGGCCCTTTATTCAATGATCACTTATTTTGCCGCCTCAAAAACGCTTGATTTTGTGGTCGAAGGCATTGAAGAATATATTGCTGTCAACATTGTTTCGGTCCACAGTGAGGAAATCCGGGTGATGATTGTTGAAAAATTGCGCCGTGGCGTAACGATTTATAAGGCAGAACGCGGCGTAAAACACCCCGATGGCAATGACGACCTGGACGTTATTTACACCGTTTTAACGCGGTTGGAACTGAGCCGCTTGAACACTGAAATCACAAAAATCGATCCCAACGCCTTTGTCGTGATGACCCGCGTCAAGGACACCAGAGGCGGAATGATCAAAAAACGGCCCTTGCACTAAATTATTTCAAATTTTGAGATTGCAAATTTGTTATTTCAAATTTAACCACCCAGTATTCGATAAACCCAGACAACCTGAATGCAGGCCTTTGCCTTAACTTTCCCTGTGGGGTTTATTTTCACGATCAGAAAAATTGCTAAAGATGGTCTATATAGCGACCTGTCATCCTGAGCTTGACTCAGGATCTTATGCTGTGCTAGAATAGCTGGTCTCAGTAACCATCGGGATAGTGGGATACTTTCCTGCGGGGTTTCTTTTCAAGATCAGAATAATTGCTAAAGATAATCCATTTAGCGCCCTGTCATCCTGAGCTTGACTCAGGATCTTATGCTGTGCTAGAATAGCTGGTCTCAGTAACCATCGGGATAGTGGGATACTTTCCTGCGGGGTTTCTTTTCACGATCAAAATAATTGCTAAAGATAATCTATATAGCGACCTGTCATCCTGAGCTTGACTCAGGATCTTACGCTGTGCTAGAAGAGCTGGTCTCAGTAACCATCGGGATAGTGGGATACTTTCCTGCGGGGTTTCTTTTCAAGATCAGAATAATTGCTAAAGATAATCCATTTAGCGCCCTG
>Ga0307967_1000479_pt1 | contig 27729 bp, 27 predicted proteins | sample OrgLakmetagen648_FD_201828 | JGI IMG/M metagenome (GOLD analysis project Ga0307967, IMG submission 201828) | Saline water microbial communities from Organic Lake, Antarctica - #648 | ecosystem: Environmental > Aquatic > Non-marine Saline and Alkaline > Saline | place: Antarctica: Organic Lake... | reverse complement strand
GCCCAACCGGTTGCCATTATCGCCTACCCGGCCCATTCTTTGATCTGCTGAACGCTTGGCTTTTTGCGCGAATAGATCATGGTGCCCCCGAAAATGACGCCTTCCGAACCGACATCACCGCCAACCAAAGGCCCCCGTGTGGGCTTGTTCGTCACCTGCTTGGTGGATTTGTTCCGCCCCCGGGTGGGGTTTGCGGCCGTTAAGCTGTTGGAGGCGGCGGGTGCCACCGTCGTGGTGCCGCGTGCCCAGACCTGTTGCGGCCAGCCAGCCTATAATTCCGGGGATAATGGCCATGCCCGCGCGGTAGCCCGCGGCGTGATTGAGGCCTTTGACGGCGTGGATTATCTGGTTGCCCCGTCAGGGTCCTGCGCCAGCATGATCCGCGCGCATTATCCAAGCCTGTTCGAAGACGAGCCGGACATGCATCTGAAGGCGAGCGCGCTGGCCAAGCGCTCTTACGAGTTGGTGAGCTTTCTGACCGACATCCTGGAAATGCCCCTGGATGCGATCGATGCGCGCTTCGACGGCACGGTCACCTATCACGACAGCTGTTCCGGCTTGCGGGAGCTTGAGATCAAGCAGCAACCGCGTACGCTGTTGTCGGCGGTGGAAAATATCAAATTGGCTGAGCTTCCTTCAGCCGAGATTTGCTGCGGCTTCGGCGGCACATTTTGCGTTAAATACCCGGATATTTCCAACAAGATGGTTGGCGATAAGGCGGATGATATCGTGGCCACCGGCGCGGATACGCTGTTGGCGGGTGACTTGGGGTGCTTGATGAATATGGCCGGCAAGCTGAAGCGCCAAGGCGCCCCGGTGCATTCCTATCATGTGGCCGAAATCCTGGCCGGTATGGGGGACGGCGCCGGCATTGGGGAGGCCGAGGCCGAACAGGTTGAGACACTGCACGAAGCCGGCAGCGACTGATCGCGCCAGCCAGCGTTTGTTTTAAGGGCGCCGTTTCTAAGGCTACGTCCAAGGCTATTGGGGGCGCAGAGGAATAAAGTTCATGCACATAACAACAAAGCGCTTCAAAAAAAATGCCGCCGAGGCGATGGATAACCCGCAGTTACAGCAGGCCCTGACCAAAATGAAGACCGGGTTTGTTGAGCGCCGGGCGGATGCGCGCGCCGGACTGCCCGAATTCGACGCGCTGCGTGATCAAGCCCGCGATATCAAAAACCATACGCTTGAAAATATGGATTTCTATCTTGAGCGGTTCGAGAGCAACGTGCACGCCAATGGCGGCCACGTCCATTGGGCCCGCAATGCCGAAGAGGCGCGCCGCATCGCCGGGGATATCTGCGCCGAGGTCGGTGCCAAGACGGTGACCAAGGGCAAAAGCATGATTTCGGAAGAAATCGCGCTGAATGACGGGCTGGAAGAGCGTGGCTTTGAGGTTATTGAGACCGATCTTGGCGAATATATTCTGCAACTGCGCAAAGAAGGCCCCAGTCACATCATCGCGCCCGCCATCCATGTCCTTAAAGAACAGGTGGCCGATGATTTCCGCGCCCATCATATCCAATTCGATAAGGCGCGCCCGCTGAATGAGCCGCGCGAATTAATCTCCGAGGCGCGGGAGGTTTTGCGGCAAAAATATCTCGACAGCGATGTCGGGATCACCGGTGCGAATTTCCTGATAGCCGAGACCGGCACCAGCGTCATCGTCACCAACGAGGGCAATGGCGACCTGACCCAGGCCCTGCCGAAGGTTCATGTGGTGATCGCCTCGCTGGAAAAGGTTGTGCCGACGCTGGATGATGCGTCTGCGATCCTGCGCGTCCTTGCCCGCTCGGCAACGGGGCAGGAATTCACTGCCTACACGACCTTTTCGACCGGCCCGAAGCGTGATGGCGACCCCGATGGGCCGGAGGAATATCACGTCATCCTGCTGGATAATGGCCGCACCGCCATGTTGGGGACGGAATATCAAGACATGCTGCGCTGTATCCGGTGCGGGGCCTGTATGAATCATTGCCCGGTCTATGGCGCGGTGGGGGGCCATGCCTATGGCTGGGTTTATCCCGGTCCGATGGGGGCCGTGTTGACCCCCAGCTTCATCGGCGTGGATCAGGGCGGCCAACTTCCCAACGCCTCCACCTTCTGCGGGCGCTGTGAGGCGGTTTGTCCGATGCGCATTCCCCTGCCCAAGATGATGCGCCATTACCGCGCCAAGGAATATGAAGAAGGTTTATCGCCACCGGCGATGCGCTTTGGTCTGGATGTGTGGGGTTTCATGGCGACCAAACCGCGGCTTTACCGCCTGGCGACGCGCCTTGTGATCGGTGTTCTGGGGCGGATGGGGCGCAGGAAAGGGCATTTTTCCACCCTGCCGCTGGCCGACGGGTGGACCAAATACCGCGATCTGCCCGCGCCGGACGGGCGCACCTTCCAGGATCAATGGGACGATGCCGGAGGGGCAAGATGAGCGCGCGTGAGCAGATTTTAGGCCAAATCCGCCGCTCCCTTGGCCGCGATGGCCCGATCGAGGGCGAGGCGCTGAACCGTGCCGAAGAGCGCCTGCGTGAGCCGCCGCGCGGGCTAATCCCCGAACGCTCCCAAAAGGCGGCAGCCGATTTGGCCCTGCTTTTCGTGGAAAAGGCGCAGAAAGCCAATTGCACGGTCGAAGAAGTCGGATCCTTGCGCCAAGTGCCCGACGCGATCGCCACCTACCTGACCCAGGAAAATTTGCCGGCTGAGGTCAGGATGGGGGAGCATCCTGATCTTTTGGCGATTCCTTTTGAGCAGCGCCCGACCTTAACTGTCACCAAGGGGCGCACCGATGGCACGCATGCGGTCTCGCTGGCCGCCGCCTTTGCCGGCGCGGCGGAGACGGGCACGCTTGCCCTGCTGTCCGGGCCGGAGGGGCCGACGTCCCTTAATTTCTTGCCCGAGAGCGAAATCGTCATCCTGCGCAAAAGTAAAATCGTCGGCCCGTATGAAGATATCTGGCAAATGCTGCGTGCGCGCACCGCGCAAACCGGGTCCATGCCGCGCACGGTTAATTTCATCACCGGCCCGTCACGCACCGGCGATATCGAACAGAAGATTGAGCTGGGCGCCCACGGGCCGCTTCGCCTTCATATTGTGATCATCGACGATCTTTAGGCCGGCGTGGGGGACAAAAAGACATGGCGCGCGGCGGACCCCCTAAAAAACCGGATGATGGCCGCAGCCTGTGGGCGGCGGTCGCCTCAACCGTAGATCCTTTAAGCGACCGGCCCCGGCATGCCGTCGGGCTTGATCGCTTTGACCAAATGGAAGGGGCGTTCGCGCCGGAGGGGCAGGGTCCGGGCCAGGGCCAGGGTTCGGGTCAGGGTCAGGCTACCCCCTCCACCCAAACCCGCGGCGACAAACAAGCCGTCACCCGCGAGCGGATTCGCCGTGCTGTCGCCCAAGCTGCAGAAGAGGCCCTGGCCCAAAAGCCGAAGCGCCCCCAAATCGCGGCCTTGGCGCACGGCACCACCGATGGCATCGACCGCCGCACGGCAGAGCGGATGCGGCGCGGCAAGATGGTGATCGACGGGCGCATTGATTTGCATGGGATGAGCCGCGATGCCGCCCAGGCCGTCATAACCCAGTATATTCTGACCGCGCAGGCGACCGGTAAGCGCTGCATCATCGTGGTCACCGGCAAGGGCCGCGGTATCTTACAAGATGCGGTGCCGCAGTGGTTGAATATGCACCCCTTGCGCGCTTGCGTGCTGGCCTTTGATTGGGCACGCCGGGAACATGGTGGTGATGGGGCGTTGTATGTTTTGTTGAAGCGGCAACGCGGATGACACCATTCGGGTTAAAGCTGCGCGAAATGCGCGAAGCGCGGGGTGCGACTTTACGCGATATGGCGGATGCTGTGGGGGTGTCGGCGGCCTACCTGTCTGCTTTGGAACATGGCCGGCGACCCCGCCCGACGCCGGCGCGTCTTGATCAAATCTGCGCCTTTTTCGGTGTGATTTGGGATGAGGCGGAGGATCTGAAAGACCTCGCCCGCCTGTCCAACCCCCGGGTTACCATCGACACCGCCGGCCTATCGCCCGACGCGACACAGCTTGCAAATCGCTTGGCCCAGCGTTTGCGCCATTTGGATGACGTACAGATTGCTGAGTTATTGGCAACGCTTGAAGGTAAGACTTAAGCGCCGCTCACGCCTTCGGGCGCAGCACATGGGTATGGTCGCTGGCGTAAAGGCGGCTATCTTCGAACGCGGCCTCCAGGTCATCGGGGGCCAAGGATCGCCCGACCAATATCAGCGCCGTGCGGGTGAACCCGGCCTGTTTCACCTTCGCGCGGATATCATCGAGGCGCCCGCGCAGGATCTCTTGGTCCGGCCAGCTAACCCGATAGCCAATCGCGACCGGGCAATCCGCGCCGTAATGCGGCGTCAGTTCGCGCACCACCTTGGCCAGATTATTCACCGACAAGTGGATCGCCAGCGTCGCGCCACTTTGCGCGAAGGTTTCCAAATCTTCCCGGTTCGGCATGGCGGACGCGCGCACCGCCGTGCGGGTCAGGATGATCGATTGCGATACCCCGGCCAGCGTCAGCTCCTGGCCCAGCGCGGCCGCCATCCCGGCATAGGCAGGCACGCCGGGGCAGATTTCATAATCGATGCCCAAAGGCTTTAGCCGCCGAATTTGTTCCTGGATCGCGCCATAAAGCGACGGGTCGCCGGAATGGACGCGGGCCACATCTTGGCCCTTCGCATGGGCCGCTTCGATTTCACTCAAAATCGCGTCCAGGTCCATCGGCGCGGTGTCGATGACGGTGGCCCCTGCCGGCGCCTCTGCCACTACCTCGGCCGGGACCAGAGATCCGGCATAGAGGCAGACGGGGCAGCGCTGAATTAACTTCAGGCCGCGCAGCGTGATCAGGTCGGGTGCGCCGGGTCCGGCGCCGATGAAATAAACGGTCATGAAGCCTCTCGCTTTTTGGCATAGCCGCGCGGGGTGAAAAGACGGGGACGGCCCGCTTGGGTGAAGCTGCGGCTTTGGCTGTTGCCGATGACGACCAGGGTCAGCATGTCGACCGTCTCGGGATCGAAGGCGTCTAAGGTGGTAAGCGTAATCTCCTCCTCCGGACGGCCAAGGGACCGGCAGATCGCAACCGGTGTCTCGGCGGGGCGGTGTGCGGCCAAGATGCGCTTCGCCTCCGGCAATAAGGTGCGGCGGCGCAGGCTTTGGGGATTATAAAAGGCGGTGACGAAATCGCCCATTGCTGCTGCTTTCAGCCGCTGCAAGATTGTTTCGCGCGGGGTCAACAAATCGGACAGGCTGATCAGGCAAAAGTCATGGCCCATCGGCGCGCCAAGCCGGGCGGCTGCGGCCTGGAAGGCGGATATGCCGGGCACGACGGTGACCTCTACCGCGTGATCGGCGCGGGCTTCGCTTTCCGCCAACAGCTCAAAAACCAGGGTCGCCAGCGCGTAAATTCCCGGATCGCCGGAACAGACAAGGGCGACGTCCCGACCCTGCGCCGCCAGGGACAAGGCCTTCGCCGCGCGCGCTTCTTCTGCGCCAAGCTCGCTTTCAAAGGTTGGCTTGCCCGCGATTAAATCAGCGGCGAGGTCTAGGTACAGCCGATAGCCGACGATCGCATCCGCTTCGCGCAGCGCCGTGACCGCTTCCGCCGTGCGCCAGCTTTTCGCCCCCGGCCCGATGCCGACGACGAATAACCGCCCGCGCGCGCGGCCCGCTGTGACATCAATCTCGCCACCTCGCGCGGCGCGTGCAATCGCCATGGTGTAGGGCCCGCGTTTCACCTTTTGAACCACGAGATCACCTCCCGCGCCCGCCAGCGCCCCGGTCTGGGCCCCGGTTTGGGCCCCGGTTTGGGCCCCGGTCAGGGCCAAGGCCGCGCCTTCCGCCACACCATGGCAGCCGACCTCTTGAAAAACGATGTCGGAGGGATTGGCGAGGCGCGGTGTCTCCGCCTCAAGCGCTGCACCCGTAAACAGCCGCAAGGGCCGGTTCAGGCTGTGGCTTAAGGCCGTCATCGCGGGCTCATCACCCTTCAGATCGATGGTGCCGATGGCGGCGATGGCGGCGGGGGCTAGGCCATGCTCCGCCAAAACCTCATGGACAAAGGCACCCAGACCATCCGCATCCGCCATCCGCTCACACCCAACGCCCAGGGCCAAGACCGGCGGGTGGATTGTCAGCGTGCGTGCCTCGCTTGGGTTCAACGCATCTGGGCCCAGCGCATCGGGTGGCGCATTTGCAGGTGGCTCATCAGCAGGTGGGGCATCGGCGGCGGGCGCCTCCCCCGGCGGGTTTGGTTGCGCAATCAGGGCGCCGTTTTGCGCGCTGATTTGTGACCATTCCGCATTTTGGGGAATGGTGGATGTGGGAGCCCTTTCGGTAATCCGAATCATCCACTTCTCATTTTGTGTATTATATTTTGTGCTCGTTGTTTTGGCAGGTGGCCCGAAGTGTGGACCGATGGGTGGCCCGATGGGTGGCCAAGTGGTCGGCCCTGCCTCCCGGATCATCGTGACGTGCGCGCCCGATAAAAGGGCCGCGCTGATATCCTTGGCGCGCGCGGGATTGGAAAGGCACCAACCGGTCGGTGGATCATCCAACGCCACGCCGAATCCGATATCGCCCGCCGTGGTGATCGCGGCATGCCCGCCCAACCCCTCAGCTAATCGCTTGGCCAAGCCATTGGCACCGCGATGCCCGCCTAAAAGCGCCACGATGCTTTTGCCGTCTTCGCTGATGCATAGCACCGGCGGCTCCACCCGCTTATCGCCCAAATGGGGGCCCAACGCGCGGATCACGATCCCGGCGGCGCATAGCGCGATTATCGGGCGACCTTCCTGGAATAATTGCGCCAGATGCGTCGTCGTCTCCGCAAACGGGATATCGGGATCGACCACGCGCCCCACCCGCCCGTGCAGATTGCCATCGCCCAACAGCGCGATAATCTGCCGGCCCACCGCCGCCCCACCGGGGGTCAGCGCGATGATTGCCGGATTGTTCAAATCGCTCTTCATGACCACGCATCCCCCCGGCGGTGCGCCAGGATCATGGAAAAATAGGGGGCGGTATCTTCGTGAAGATCGCCCAGCGCCACCACCCGTTGTTGGGCCATACTGGCGTGGCTGATATAGTGCGCGCCGTGGTCTAGGCCGGTTGCGGCCAGCGCGCGTTTCACCTTTGCCAGATGGCGGCCAACCTTGATGATGGCGACGGCCTCTGCGCGCGCAAGGCGCTCAACCAGGGCCTCCTCCTCCAGTGGACCGGGCAGGACGGTCAGCACATCATTGCGCGCGGCCAAGGGCGCGCCGGCGGCGGCCGCCGTTGCGGTCAGCGCCGACACACCGGGCACCACGACCGTGCGATGGTCGCTGGCCAGCCGCCCGAACAGATACATGAAGCTGCCGTAGAAAAAGGGATCGCCTTCGCACAAAACCGCGACGCTGCGCCCGTCGTCCAGATGCGCGGCGATCTCTGCGGCGGCTTTGTCATAGACGTCTTGGGCGGGGAAGCGCGCTTCGACCATCGGCATGCGGATGGCGATTTCGGTGCGACCCTCGGGGATATGGGGGGCGGCGATGCTGCGCGCCATCGATGCGCCTTCCATCGGGGCGGGATAGGCGATGACGTCAGCCTCTTGCAAAAGGCGCACGGCCTTTAGCGTCAAAAGCTCCGGATCGCCGGGGCCGACGCCTAGGCCGTATAGGGTTCCGGGGTGCGATGTCATGGCGCAGCTCTTTCAGGTTTGGTCCAACGGTATTGCGTGACGGGCATAAGCGGACGCCATCCGTGATAGGGGCCAATCGCTTCCAGTCTGGAAATCGCGAGGCGCACCATCTCGCCCCCTTGCTCTGCATGAAGGGCGGCGAGCCGCGCCTCCCCTTCCAGCGTGACCGCATTGGCGACGAAGCGCCCGCCGGGGCGCAAGGCCGCTAAACACCGCGCGATCGTCCCCTGCCCCGTCAGCCCGCCGCCTAGGAAGATCGCGTCCGGTTGGGCCAGGTCGTCTGGAAGGTTCGACATCGCATCCGGCGCGTCGCCTGCGATGATCTGAAGGCGTGGTATGCCAAGGCTTTGCGCATTATCCGCAATCATCGCGCGGCGGTCTGCTGATCGTTCGATCGCAACCGCGCGCCCGCTGGCCCGCATCCACTCAATCCCCACCGACCCGCAGCCGGCCCCCACATCCCACAGCAACGCGCCGGGGTACGGGCAAAGTGCTGCCAGGGTTGCTGCGCGCACCTCGCGCTTGGTCAATTGCCCGTCATGGAGAAAGGCCTCATCCGGCAGGCCGGGTTGGGGGGATAGCGGCAGCACTCCCTCCCCCGCCACACACTCAATCGCCAGCGTGTTCAAATCGGGCACCGGGGGGTCGCCCCAGGCGTCAGCGCGGCCCTTAATTATCGCATCCTGTGCCCCGCCCAGATGCGATAGCGCAATCAAGTGGCTCGGGCCCCAGCCTTGCGCGCACAGGCTTTGCGCCACGGTGGCGGGTGTCGTGCCGTTTTCTGACAAAATCAGCAGCCGTCTGCCTGGCTGTAAATGGCTGTTCAATAAGCTTAACGGGCGCCCGTGAAGCGTCAGGCGGGTGACATCTTCTAGCGGCCAACCAAGGCGCGCGGCGGCCAGGCTGAAGGCCCCGGCCAGGGGATGTACGCGCAGCGCGGCGGCCCCAAACTCGCGGGCCAGCGTGACACCGATGCCGTAGCTCATCGGATCGCCGGTCGCCAGCACGCACACGCGCGCCCCCTCATGGGCGCGGATATCGGCCAGCGTATCGCGCAACGGGCTGCGCCATTCCTGGCGGCTTGCGGGATGGTTTGCGGGGATCATGGCCAGATGCCGCGCGCCGCCGAATAAAACGGTGGCGTCATCCACCACCTGCCGCGCGATGGGGCTTAGGCCATCCAAACCGTCTTCGCCGATGCCGATGATGGCGAGCCAGGGGCTTTTATCACGGCCAGTGCTCATGTGCGCCCCTCCTCCGGATTGCCGGCGGCCAGCGCGTTGACGGCGGCGGCTGCAAGCGCGCTGCCCCCCTCACGCCCCGTCAGGGTGATGTAAGCCAGATCAAGATCACCCGCCATCGCGACCAGCGCATCTTTTGATTCCGCCGCGCCTACGAACCCGACGGGGAAGCCTAAAATAAGGGCAGGCTTGGGCGTGCCAGCGGCGATGGCTTCCAACAGCGCGAACAGCGTCGTCGGCGCATTACCGATCGCGATCACCGCCCCTGCCTGCCAGGGCTGCCAAACCCCCACCTGCGCGGCCGATCGTGTGGTGCCCAGGCGCTGCGCCCGACCCGCCACACCCGGCGCATCCAGCAGGCACAGCACATCATTTTTGACGGCAAGCCGGTCGCGCATCACACCGGCGGCGACCATCTTGGCATCGGTTAAAACCGGGGCGCCATCGCGTAACGCGGCTTGGCCGGATTCTAACGCGCCCTCGGACCAGGCCAGATTTTTCACGATTTCCGGTCGGCCCACCGCATGGACCAGCCGCAACGCCATGGGATGCAACCACGTCGGCAGGCCCGATAAGTCGGTGGCGGCCCTGATCTGGCGAAAGCTTTCGGCATAGATCGCCGCCGGGTCGCGGATATATTGGAAATCTGTCATCACGCAGCCTTCGCAAAATCGGCCAAGACCGGTCGGTCGGTGACGCCTAAGACCCAGGCTTCTTCGCGTTCAACGTCGGCGCGTTGGTCGGGTGTTAGACTGGGGTCGCCGGCGAACAGCGCGCCCAATTGGCCAAGCGCGTCGGCATTGGCCAGCGCGCGGGCGGTGGCGGTGACCTGACCCGCATCCTTTGGCAGGCCGGGATGTGCGTCGGGGGTCACAAGGCTTGGGTAAATCTCTGCCAAAATCAAATCACCGGCAGGATTTAGCGTCAGGCCGGTTTCGAACGGCCAAATCTGCGCGCCAAAGGCTAGGTCCGGGTCGGTTCGGATTTGCCAGACGCGCGGGATGCCGGTCAGCGCCTGGCTGCCGACCGCGCCGGTATAGGCCAATTTCCAGACCGGCTGGGTGGTCGTCACGCGGCGTTCGACCAGCCGACGCTCCGCCAAATCATCGGGTCCCTGTGGGCGGCGATTGCGCGAAACCAGATAGGGGCCCTGCGCGCCCGCCGGGCAGCCCCAGAAGGGAAAGGCCTCGCCGCTTAACGCCTTATTCAACTGCGCGCCGACCTGGAAACGGTTGTTGGCGTTGTCGTCCTGATCCGCCAGCAGGGCATCGATGCGCGCCCAGATCTTGCGCCATTCCAACCCGCCGGCCAGCCCCAAGCCAGCCGCCGTGCCGGCTGGATAGCCGAAGGGGAAGTCGAAGCCGATCAGGATGCGCTTGCCGGCCTGCAGGCTTTCGCGCGCGATCCCAATCAACCGCGCGGTCGCGGCGGCCCGTGTCTTGGGGTTTTCAAGCAGCGTTTGGTGGGGGCAATTTCCCCCCCCTTCATAGCCGGCGATCCAGATGGAATCCTTGCCCGCCCGCGGCACGGCGGCGGCGGACCAATCGACCGCGAGATAATGCTGGAACAAAGGCGCCGTCATGCTCTGCGGCCCGGCCTAGTCGGATTCCGGCAGCCGGACGCCTTCCTTCATCGATCGCGGCCCGTGCGGGTGATCGGCTTGGGGGTAGGGGTGGTGGTGATGGTCGTGGGCCTGATGGTCGTGGGCCCCGTGGCTATGGTCATGCCCATGCGCGTGATTGTGCGCGTGATCATGCGCGTGATCATGCCCATGCCCGTGGTCGTGGCTATGCCCGTGGTCATGGTCATGTCCGTGGTCGGACTCGGGCTCGGGCTCGGGCTCGCTCGCCGGGCCGGTGCCGATGCCTTCAACATGGTGGTGATGGCTTTCCTGGGCCAGGCCGACTTCGTCTTCGAACCCCAGAACCTGTGCGCGGTATTTGCACATCTGGCAGTTCATGTTGTTGGCGCCCTCGACGATCTCGCGCACCCGTTCGGCGAAGGTTTCCATCACCATCGGGTGGTCGTTCAGGTACCCGGCCTTCACGATTTGCAAGGTCGGATGGGCCGCCTGCACCTTATCGACATAATCATAGATGCGTTTGATCAAGATGCCGGTGAACAGGAAATAGGGGAAGACGATCAACCGCTTATAGCCAAGGCGGACCGCATGTTCCAACGCCGGCTCAACCAGCGGGAAGGTGACGCCGGAATAACCAACCTCGCACCAGCCAAAGCCCATGCCTTCCCACAGCATCCGCGCCATCTTGGCGACATTGGAATTGGCGTCCGGGTCGCTGGCCCCGCGCCCGATGACGACAAGGCAGACATCCTGATTGCCCATTTCCCCATGGGCGCTGTTGGCGGCTTCCAGGGCTTCTTGCACCCGGGCGCTGGCGGCCTTCAGCATCTTCAAATCAACCGCTAATTCGCGGCCATATTTGATCGTCAGCCCCTCATGCTTCGCGGCGTAGGTGTTCAGCACGCTTGGGATATCGTTCTTCGCGTGGCCGGCGGCGAACAACATGCCCGGCACGGCCAGGATGCGGGTCGCGCCCTGCGCGCGCAGGTTATCCAGGCCGGTGCCGATAATCGGTGTGGCGAATTCCAGGAAGCCGTAATCGACCGGCAGATGCTGCCAGCGCGCCTGCAAGCTGGCGGCGATCGCCTTGAATTCAGTGACGGCACCTTCGCTGCGGCTGCCATGGCCACAGACCATCACGCCGATTTTGTCGTCATCGATATGGGTGGGGATGTGATAGGGATCGTCTTCCGGCCGCATCGCCTCGGCACGTCGCATCGCTTCGGACATATTTGCCCCCGTCCTAAGTTTGGGTTCTCATGGGGGCCAGCTTGCGTTGCCGCCCCCCTCACATTTCGCTCGCCGTCTTGTGCTGATTTGCCCCGGCGACGGCAAGCCGGGTACTCATATCCCAGCTTCTACCAGCCGGACGAAAGCTTGTCAGTCTTGAATGCGCCCGTCGATGGCCGCTCTGCGTCGTCGTCCAGCCGGCAGGACACCCCCCAAACGACGAAACCCCCAGGTTTCCCTGAGGGTTTCGGTGGTGGAGCCGAGGAGGATCGAACTCCTGACCTCTACACTGCCAGTGTAGCGCTCTCCCAGCTGAGCTACGGCCCCTTTTGGTGACGGCGCGGCCCATCGGTCTGTTTCGACCTTTGGACAGCTTTTCGCCCGTGCGCGCCGTCTATATCGTCGACGATGGGGTCAAGGCAAGCGTTGATTCGAGCCCGCCTGCTTGATCCCGCCCGCCTTGGATCCCGTTCAGCTATCCTCTTTGCCGCCTTTGCTGGCGACGCCGGGAACCGCGTCGTCGTCGTCGAGGTCACTGGTATCTTCCAGGACCGTATCATCATCATCGTCGTCGCTATCCTCCAGGGCGTCGTCATCCTCTTCGACGACAGCCTCTTTCGGCTTCGGCTTGGCGACCTTTTCTTCCGGCGCCTGACGGCTGCGCTTCAGCTTCGTGGCGGCGTCGGGATCGAACACGGCCTCGCACTTCGGGCAGATGATCGGATCTTTCTTCATGTCGTAGAACTTGGCGCCACAAGAAAGACAGGCGCGCTTTAGGCCCCATTCGGCTTTGACCACAGATCCGCTCCTTCGACGATTATCGCGTGGCACCTACGCTGACCGGCGCGGGTGCGGCGGGGCTGCACCCATGTGCAACGCCGCAGGTAGTGCTGCGCGGCGAATTGCCAAAAAGCGTCGCGACTGTCAAAACCTAATTTCGCTTCTACCCCGTATTGATGGCCCCGGCAAAAAGGTTTCTCGCGAAAATGAGCGATTCTTTTAAGGCGACCCCCCCCTCTGGTGATCCCTCTGGTGATCGTACCGGGCGTCTATCCGGTCATCCGGGGACCGCCCTTTCCGGCACGGCCAACGTGCCGGGCGATAAGTCGATTTCGCATCGCGCCGTGATGTTGGGCGCGCTTGCGGTCGGCCAAACGCGCGTGACCGGCCTGCTGGAAGGCGAAGATGTGTTGGCGACGGCTGCCGCCTTTCGCGCTATGGGGGCGTCGATTACGCGCAGGCCCGATCGGGTGTGGGTGATCGACGGCGTCGGGCTGGGCGGCTTGCGGGAGCCGGCGGATATCCTGGATATGGGCAATAGCGGCACGGCGGCGCGCCTGTTGCTGGGGGTTTTGGCGGGCCATCCGATCCGCTGCTTCCTCAGCGGTGACGGCAGTTTGCGCAAACGTCCGATGAAGCGGGTCACCGACCCCCTGACCCAAATGGGCGCGCGGATTGAGGCGCGTAGTGGCGCGCGCCTGCCCCTGATGATCGACGGGGCCGATCCGGTGCGCGCGATTTCCTATGATTTGCCCGTCGCCTCCGCCCAGGTGAAGTCAGCGGTGTTACTGGCCGGGCTGATGGCGCGCGGCCAAACCACGGTGTTGGAGCCTGCGGCCACCCGCGACCATACCGAGCGTATGCTGGGCCATTTCGGTGCAAAGGTTCAGGTGGAGGCACGCGGCCAGGGCTTAGGGCCCGCCGTCACCCTGACGGGGCAGCCGGAATTGACGGCAGCCGATATCCGCGTGCCGGTCGACCCAAGCTCCGCCGCCTTCCCCATCGTGGCCGCCCTGATCACGCCGGGCTCCGAGGTGCGGGTGCCGGGCGTCGGTCTGAACCCCACGCGCACGGGGCTTTTCACCACGCTGATCGACATGGGCGCCGATCTGACAATCGAGAACGAGCGTGAGGAAGGCGGCGAGCCGCTGGGCGATCTGGTGGCGCGCCATTCATCGCTAAAAGGTGTGGAGGTGCCGCCGGCGCGTGCGCCCTCGATGATCGATGAATATCCGGTGCTGGCCGTGGCCGCCTCCTTCGCGGAAGGCCGCACGGAAATGCGCGGGGTGGAGGAGCTGCGGGTCAAGGAATCCGACCGCATCGCGGCCACCGAGGCCGGCCTGAAGGCCAACGGCATCACCACCACCAGCGGCCCGGATTGGATGATCGTCGAGGGGCGTGGCCCCGACGGCGTGCCGGGCGGCGGCCTGGTCGAGACCGAGCTGGACCACCGCATCGCGATGAGCTTCCTGATCATGGGGCTGGCCGCCAAGGCGTCGGTCACCATCGACGACCAAGCGGCTATTGCCACCAGTTTCCCGGATTTTGTCTCGTTGATGCGGGCGTTGGGGGCGACGCTTAAATAAGCGGCCCCTTCTGCACAAATTTTAAACTATGGAGTAGCCATCATGACCATCATCGCAATTGACGGGCCGGCAGCGTCCGGTAAGGGGACGTTGGCGCGGCGCTTGGCGGCGCATTACGGCTTTGCCTATTTGGATACGGGCAAGCTGTACCGGGCGGTGGGCATGCGTGTGCTGCGCGCCGGCGGCGATCCGGAGGATGAGGACGCGGCAGCCGACGCCGCCCGCGCGCTGGATCCGATTGAGCTGGACGATGAGGCCTTATCGCGCGATGAGGCCGCCCAAGCGGCCAGCAAAGTGGCCGCCTTGCCCGACGTGCGCGCCGCACTGGTCGAGTTTCAGCGCGGCTTTGCCGCCAGCCCGCCGGAGGGTAAGGCGGGCGCGGTTTTGGATGGTCGCGACATCGGAACGGTGATTTGCCCCGATGCGCCGGCGAAGCTTTTCGTCACCGCCGACGTTGAGGTGCGCGCCGATCGGCGACACAAGGAGTTGCTCAACCGCGGTATAGCCAGTATATACGCGCGCGTTCTGGAGGAGTTGAAGGAACGCGACGCGCGCGACACGGATCGTGCGACGGCCCCGATGCGGCCCGCCGATGATGCCCACGTCCTAGACACATCCGAGATGGATGCGGACGCGGCTTTTGAGGCGGCTTTAGATATCGTGGAGCCGGCTGTCGCCGCTGGGCGTGACGCTTGAACAAGGCCTGATTGGGCTTAAGCGCACGCCGGTTTGCTTCAACTCTTAACCGAACGGTAATTAGGCAGCCTTTCCGGTCTGCCGACGGGATGCGTCCGAGCCCCACGACGCGCCCGCTTTTCTTCGTTTGGGGTGAGACCGCCGGAGTCAACCGGTCGGCCAGGATATGATACGCAACGAAAGGACTACCCAATCATGGCGCAAGCCGCTGGTAAGGAAAGTTTCGCAGAGCTCCTCGAAGAGTCGCTCGGCGAACGCGATCATCTCGAAGGGACCGTCATTAAAGGCACGGTCATCTCTGTCGATAACGACATGGCGCTCATCGACGTTGGCCTGAAGGCCGAAGGTCGCGTGCCGCTTAAAGAATTTGGTGCGCCGGGTCAGCCGGCCAACCTCAGCCCCGGCGACGAAGTCGAAGTTTTCGTTGAGCGGCTTGAGGACAAAAACGGCGAGGCGATGCTGAGCCGCGAGAAGGCCAAGCGCGAAGAAGCCTGGATCCTGCTCGAAAAGCAGTTCAACGATGCCGAACGTGTCACCGGCACGATCTTTGGCCGGGTCAAGGGCGGCTTCACCGTCGATCTCAACGGCGCCGTGGCGTTCCTGCCGGGCAGCCAGGTCGATATCCGCCCCGTGCGCGACATCACGCCGCTGATGAACACGCCCCAGCCCTTCCAGATCCTGAAGATGGACCGCAGCCGCGGCAACATCGTGGTCTCGCGCCGCTCGGTGCTGGAAGAAACGCGTGCCGAACAGCGTTCGGAGCTGATCGAGAACCTCAAGGAAGGTCAGGTCCTGGAAGGTGTCGTCAAAAACATCACCGACTATGGCGCCTTCGTGGATCTGGGCGGCGTCGACGGCCTGCTGCACGTCACGGACGTGTCCTGGCGTCGCATTAATCACCCGTCCGAAGCGCTGTCGATCGGCCAGACCGTCAAGGTTCAGGTCATCCGCTTCAATTCGGAAACCCAGCGCATCAGCCTGGGCATGAAGCAGCTGGAAGCCGATCCGTGGGAAGGCGTGGAAGCGAAGTACCCGGTCAGCGCGACCTTCACCGGCCGCGTCACCAACATCACCGACTACGGCGCCTTCGTGGAGCTGGAGCCGGGGATCGAAGGCCTGGTGCACGTCTCCGAGATGAGCTGGACGAAGAAGAACGTTCACCCAGGCAAGATCGTCTCCACCTCGCAGGAGGTTGAGGTGATGGTGCTGGATGTCGATCCGCAGAAGCGTCGGATCTCGCTTGGTATCAAGCAGGTTCAGGCCAATCCGTGGGACGACTTCCTGGAGCGTTTCCCCGTCGGTGCCGAAATCGAAGGCGAGATCAAGAACATCACCGAATTCGGTCTGTTCGTTGGCCTCACGGAAGAAATCGACGGCATGGTTCACATGTCCGACATCGACTGGAACACCGCCCCGGAAGAGGCGCTTGCCCAGTTCACCAAGGGTGACATGGTCAAGGCGAAGGTTCTGGATGTCGACGTCGACAAGGAACGCATCTCGCTGGGTATCAAGCAGCTGGAAAGCGATCCGTTCGAAGAAGCCATGGGCGACGTGAAGAAGGGTCAGATCGTGACCTGTACCGTCATCAAGGTTGTCGACAACGGCCTGGAAGTCACCGTGAAAGACGGCGTGCCCGGCTTCATCCGCAAGGCTGAGCTGAGCCGCGAGCGCTCTGAGCAGCGCCCCGACCGCTTCGCCGAAGGCGAGAAGGTCGATGCCAAGGTGACGGCCATCGATAAGGCCAGCCGGAAGCTGACGCTCTCGATCAAGGCGCATGAGACGGCCGAGGAAAAGGAAGTCATGGCGACCTACGGCTCGTCCGACTCCGGTGCCTCGCTCGGCGATATTCTCGGTGCCGCCCTGCAGCAGAAGAAGCAGAATATCGAGAAGACCCAAGGCGACGACGACACGTCCGAGGACGAGTCGAAGTCATAAGGTAAGCGGGCACCGCCCTAAATCTGGCGCGGTTGCTTGAAGGCCTGAGAGCGAGCCGGGGTTCACTGAATCCCGGCTCGTTTCTTTTTTACCGCGATATTTTCACAGGTTTAGGTGCCTGTGGGTACTGGGTTCCGCTTTTCACCTTGACGGTTAATGCCCTCTTCGGCAGGCTTTTCAACGCTCTAGAAAAGATCGGAAGGGGAGGGGCGCGCGGCGACGGCGCATCGGCGATAGCCAAATCCGTCTCTCCCAGACATAATGCCCCTGCGATAAGCTGGCGATAAGCTGGCGATAAGCTGGCGATAAGGGGCGTCCGGCGCGTTAGCGGCGGAAACAAATTAAGGGGGCATCCGGGAAAAACCGGGACCCGTGCAACAGGGGCGCCCAGCGTTGGGCGACAAGACACCGCGCCGATAGGCGCCAATGGGCGCGCCGCAGGGCGCCGAGGGGAAAGAACCACATGACGCGGTCGGAGCTGATTTCGCGTGTCGCGCAACGCTATCCCGAGCTGTATCAGCGGGAAGTGGAGCGCGTGGTAACCACGATTTTCAATGAGATCACGGGCGCCTTGTCGCGCGGTGATCGGGTGGAATTGCGCGGTTTCGGCGCGTTTTCCGTCAAGAGCCGTGATGCGCGCACGGGGCGTAACCCGCGCACCGGCGAACCGGTTGATGTGGAGGCTAAGGCCGTCCCCTTCTTCAAGACCGGCAAGCAATTGCGCGACCGTCTGAACGGCGAGGGTGAGGCCGAGGCGTGATTACGCGCGCCCTTCACTAGACGGGCCTCCACCAAACGCGCCTTCATCCGGCTTTAGGAGAGATTATGCACCGGCTTATCGGCCTTCTTATCGGCCTACCGATCCTGATCATCGGCGCGTCTTTTGCGGGCTCAAACCTGCAAACTGTGACGCTCAGCCTGTTTCCGCTGCCGTTCCAGGCAGAAGCCTCGATCGCGTTAATCGTCTATATCGCGCTGGTCGTCGGCTTCATCGCAGGCGGTGTCATCGCCTGGTTCGGGGCCGGCCGGCTGCGCAGTCGCGTGCGCGACAATGAAATCGCCGCACGCCGCGCCAAAAACGAGGTTGAGCAGTTGAAAGCCAAGGCCGAGCGCAACGCCTCCGCCGCCCTGGAGGCGCCAAAGGGCGAAAAGCAAAAGGCCATCGCCGGGCGCTAACGCCCCCTTTTCCTAGAATTCAGACGGCCTCTTCGGCGCCTTTAGCGGGGCGCCATACGCAGCGCATTGTCCAACCGAACGGTTTCGCCGTTTAAAATCGGGTTATCGATCATATGCAGCACCAGCTTGGCGTATTCCGCCGGTGTGCCAAAGCGCGATGGGAAGGGCAGGGTTGCGGTTAGGCTGTCTTGCACAGGCTGCGGCATGCCCAGCAACATCGGTGTGCCGAAAAGCCCCGGCGCGATCGCGTTGACGCGCACACCGGTTTTGGCGAATTCGCGCGCTGCCGGCAGGGTCAGCGCCACCACCCCGCCTTTTGACGCCGCATAGGCCGCTTGCCCGATCTGGCCTTCATAGGCGGCGACGCTGGCGGTGTTGACGATGACGCCGCGCTCGCCATCGGCGTTCGGCGCGCGGCTTTGCATGTCGGCGGCTGCCAGGCGCATCAGGTTAAAGGTGCCGATCAGGTTGACTTGGATGACCTTGGAAAAGGCGTCCAAGGCCATCGGCCCGTCTTTGCCGACGATCTTTGCCGCCGGCGCGATCCCGGCGCAGCTAACCGCGATGGCCGCCGGCCCATGGGCCGCGCGGGCTTGGGTCACGGCGCGCTCCATGCCCTCGGCGTCGGTGACGTCGCAGGTGATGGCCAGCCCACCGATCTCGCGCGCAACCTTTTCAAGCGCCTCCCCCTCTCGGTCCAGAAGGGTCACTTTCGCGCCGGCTGCGGCCAGGGCGCGGGCGGTGCCCTCCCCCAGGCCCGATGCGGCGCCTGTGACGAGTGCCGGCAATCCCTTGATATCCATCGTCTTTACTCTCCCATAGCGTGGCGTTTATTTGGCTTTAGTAAAGCGATAGCCGCCCCGTCCGCTCAGGGCAAGGGCGCGGGATTCAGCAACTCATCGCATTCCTGCTCAAGGCTCTCGATATCTTCCGCCTCAATCACCCGGCGCGCGGTGTCGTAGCCAAAGCCTTGGCGACCCAGGGCGGCCAAATCTTTCTCCCGGCTCTCCTCGCGCTCTTTGCGGCGATAGGGGCCAAGCCGTCGGCGCCTAGCGTAGTTGATCGCAGCGGCGAAATCGGTTTCCGCCCGCCCGATCAAGGCGGCGTCGGGGTCGCTGGGGCCCAGCTCCTCCGCCAGCCCGTCCAGCGCGCCGTCGATCACATCCGCCTCCACCCCTTTGATCGACAGGGTTTGGCGGATCGCGCGCGTGCCTTTGCCTTGGCGATGCAAGCTGACCGCCCGCGTGCGGGCATAGGCCGCATCGTCCAGCAGGCCGGCCTCCAGGAAGCGCACGATCAGTTTGTCGATTGCCTCCGCCCCGACTTGGGGGTCGGTATCATGCAGATAGGCGGAGTTCTGCACGCGGCGCATCAACACGCGGCGCAGGTTATCCGCGCTGGTCGAAAAGCGTTCCAAATAGTGATAGGCGGCTTTTTCCAACCGTTCCGGCGTGGCCGGTTTTGCGGTGCGGCGGGGCCGATCAGCTTCATCCGCGCGCCCGTTGCTATTTTTTTTGAAAGAATTACCCATGGTTGATCAATAGTTTAGATGATTCTGCGCGTCGTGGCCGCAAAAAAATAAGGACCCTGTGACGCGCGTCACAGATTATCTGGCCAGCCGCCGCTACTGTGCGGATGTTGGACAGAGGGCTTGCGTAAAACGCGTGACCTCAGTCCCCCGAGTAACCGGAAGGTCGGTGACCAAATCCTGCCCCTCCCATCCGGCATCGGCCTAACGGTTCAAGACGGCGGCGTTCCCACCCGGGATGCCGCCGTCGCTCGTTTCAGGATTACCCGCGTGGCGTGCTTTATTTTTGGTTTTTGCAACGATAGGCGATATAAAAGCGGATCGCCCGGCTTACGATAACACCCCGTTAAGGATTGGCGGTGTAACCTGCGCTGTAAGACTGCGTTTCCCCGCCGTATGGATCGGTGGACCCTTTGGAAGGACGATGCACCGCCATGGATGTGGGGCTGGATTCAAGATTTGACGGCGCTTTTTTCAAGACCGCGTTGGAGCGCGTCGGCGACGGAATCCTGATGGTGGACCAGGTGGGCGGCATTCTGTGGTCGAATAACCGGGCGGCAGAAATTTTTGGGGTTGAGAGCCCAAGCTTAACCGATTTTCAGCTGGCCGATTTTTTGCCGAAGACGGAACATAATGCCCATCGTCAGTATTTGGCCGCCGCCACCCAGGACGACACGCTGTCGATTTACGGCAAAGGGCGGCCCGTCGCGGGGCGCACCCTTAACGGACGCCCGCTTGATCTAAATTTGAACATCACCCGTGTGGCGTCGGAGGAAGGCACGGTCTTCCTGGCCGTGGTGCGCGATATCTCCCACGAACTGGAATATCAGCGCAGCCTGCACCACCGCAGCACCTTTGATTTCATCACCCAATTGCTGAACCGCGAAGGGTTCGTGCGCGAGGCGACGGTGCGCTTCGATGCCATCAAAGAAGAAGCGGCGGAGCCGCTGTGGCTCGGCCTCCTGAATGTATCCGGCATCGGCAAGATTAACCACTGGATCGGTTTTGAAGCGGGCGATTTGGCTCTGCATGAAATCGGCTTCCGACTGCATTATCTAAGTGGCGATCAGGCGTTGCTTGGCCGCGTAGACGGCAATGAATTCGCGATCCTGCAGCCGGCGTCGCGTGCGCCGAAATCAGCGGAAGATTTGGCGGCCACCGCAGAGGCGCTGGGCTACGAAATCGATGTCGGCGGTCGATCGATCGACGTGCGCTTTGCCTGCGGGGGCGCCTTTAGCGCCGATGGGCCACCCGGCGAAGATTTCATGGGTCTTGTCGGGCGCACGCGCACCGCGCTGCATGAAGCCCGCATCAATGAACGCGATCATATGGCGGTTTTCTACGATCAAGCCCTTGATCAGCGCGAGCGGATTGCCCGGCGCCTGGAAGACGAGCTGGTGCATGCGCTTGCCCGTGATGAGTTCTTTATTCAGGTCCAGCCGAAGGTGGCGATGAACCGCCATATCTCTGGCTTTGAAGCGCTGTTGCGTTGGCGCACGCCGGACGGCGAGCTGGTGCCGCCGGGCGTTTTCATTCCGATTGCCGAGGCCAATGGCACGATCCGCACCATCGGTGTGTGGGTTTTCCAGGAGGTGTGCCGTTTGGCGGCGCGGGAAAACTTCAAAGAACGCGGCTTGCGCATATCGGTCAACTTATCGCCCCGCCAGATGGAAAGTGGCACGCTGCCGGATATGTTGGCGAAAATCTGTGCCGACACAGGTGCCGACCCGGAGACGATCGAGTTGGAAGTGACCGAAAGCTGGGCGGTTGAGGATTATGAGCGTGGCTCCGGCATGCTGGAGAAGCTGAAGCAGAAGGGTTTCGGCATCAGCCTTGACGATTTCGGCACGGGCTATTCCTCACTGAGTGCGCTGGTTCAGTTGCCGGTGGATATTATCAAGATCGACCGGTCGCTTCTGCCCGTGGATGTCGCCGACAACCCGGATGCGCGCAAATTATTGAACGCGACCATTGATCTGTGCCGCGCCATGGGCCGGGAAGTTCTGGTCGAAGGTGTTGAAACCGAAGAACAATATGCCCTGCTGGCAGAGCATGGCTGCGATTTGGCGCAAGGGTATCTCTTCGGACGGCCTTGTGCCTACGAGGATGTGATGAACGCCCCGGGGCCCGGCCAACCGCCGCTTATCCTGCTCGACCCTGAGCCCGAACTGGCCTTATCCGCCCGATCTGCCTGACGGGACGCGGCAAATTTGCCCCACTTACCCCACCGCTTGTCCCCCGGCTTGTTCCAGCCGCGATAAGGCGTATCTTGTGGCGCGATATGAGCACATCATCCTCCGATAAGATCGAAGCTGGCGATCCGGCAACCGATCCGCACAGCACTGCCGGTCGCGGCGCGCCGCCGCGCGGCACCCGCAGACGGCTATCGCGCACGCTTGGGCCGCGCAGCTTTGGCCCTGTCAATTGGTTGGGGCTTTGGAGCCTTTATCTGAAGGAAGTGCGGCGGTTTTGGAATGTCGCAACCCAAACGGTCGCCGCACCTGTGATCACGACGCTGCTGTTCTTGGCGATTTTTACGCTCGCGCTCGGCCGGTCGGTTGAGACGGTGCACGGCATTCCCTTCGCCCAATTTTTGGCGCCCGGCCTGATCATGATGTCGATGGTACAAAATTCTTTCGCCAACACATCAAGCTCGCTGGTGATTTCCAAGATCCAAGGCAATATCATCGATGTCTTGATGCCACCGATCAATTCGACGGAATTCGTCACCGCCTACGCCGCCGCCGGTATGACGCGGGGTATCGTGGTGGGGCTGTCGGTCGGGATCGTGATGGCCTTTTTCGTGCCGGTGGAAATCGCCCATCTTTGGGCGGTGGTTTTCTTCGCAGCTGCCGCCTCGATGATGCTGGCCTCCATCGGGATGATCGCCGGCATTTGGGCGGATAAGTTCGACCATATGGCCGCCATCACCAATTTTGTGATCACGCCTTTCGCCTTCCTCTCCGGCACGTTCTATTCGATCGAACGCCTTCCAGCACCCTTCTATGAGATCGCGCATTTCAATCCGTTCTTCTACATGATCGACGGCTTCCGCTACGGCTTTATCGGTCAATCTGATACCAGCCCATGGCTGGGTGTTGGCGTGATGGTGATGATGAATGCGATCCTGCTGACGGTGGCGTGGCGGATGGTTGAACGGGGCTGGAAGCTCAAGGCCTGATGGGGCGATCGCGCGGATAGATGACACAGCCAGTGCCCCCTTCAGGAACCCCGCAGACGCGCCGCTTTGGGCCTGTGAATTGGCTGGGCGTGCAGGCGCTTTTGGCGCGCGAATTGATCCGGGAATGGCGGTTTTTCGGACCCTCGATCTTAGGCCCTGCCCTGCAGGCCAGCTTGTTCGCCGCCGTCTTCCGGCTTGCCGCCGGCGATCATGTGCCGAACCTAGGCGGGCTGTCCTTCTTTGAATTTTTGGCGCCGGGCCTGATCTTGGCCGCTGTCATGCAGCGCGCCTTTCAATCGACCGCCTACACCATCATGTTCGATAAGCTTGAAGCGTCGCTTAGTGATTTAATCGGCGCACCGATGTCCGCAGCGGAGGTTTTGGCCGGTTGGTTGATCTCGGCCACCGCGATTTCGTTCCTGATCGGGGTGACGGTCGCGCTGGCGATGATATTCTTCGGGCTGGGTGTGCCGGTCTACCCGCTGCTGGCGCTTTATTTCGCGCTGACCGCGATCCTGCTTTTCGCGGCAATCGGCGTGATTTCGGCCATCGTCTCGACCAAATGGGATGGCTTGTCGGGCAAGGAAACCTTCATGCTGGTGCCGCTGGTTTTCCTCTCCGGCACCTTCTTTCCCGTCGATTCGGTGCCAGAGGGCATCTGGCGCACGCTGTTCCAGCTCAACCCCATCGTCTATTACGTCGACGGCTTCCGCTACGCGGTCACCGGCACGGCGGCCACCGACGTGGTGACGGCAATGATCGTCGCATGCGCCGCCACCCTCACCCTCATCGCCATCGCCCACACCATGCTTCGCACCGGCTATAAGTTGAAGGCGTGAAGGGGGTCATCCCCCTCGCGCAGATTGACTAGCCAGCCGATCCTCGGCACTGTCCGCGTTTCCCCGAGTTCCGGGGGCTTACGCGGTGGTTTTCGAGAAGGAACGAACGGTTATGAGCGCGCCCGACGGCACCCATATTATGCACACCTACGCCCGCATCCCGATCGCTTTTGAGCGCGGCGAGGGTGTCTATCTGGTGGATACGGAAGGCCGACGCTATCTGGATTTTTACGCTGGCATTGCGGTCAATGCGCTGGGCCACAGCCACCCCGTTCTGGTGAAGGCGATCCAGGAGCAGGCGGCGAAGCTTTTGCATGTCGCCAATCTCTATCGCATCCCGGCGGGCGAACGGCTGGCCGAGCGGCTGTGCGAGGGGTCCTTTGCTGATGTCGTCTTCTTTTGTAATTCAGGCGCCGAGGCGTTGGAGGGCATGATCAAGCTTGCCCGGCGTTATCATCATGTCACGGGCAACCCGCAGAAATACCGCATCATAACCTGCCAGGGTGCCTTTCACGGCCGCACGATGACGACGATTTCGGCGGCGAATAATCCGAAATATCTGGACGGCTTTGGCCCGAAGGTTGAGGGCTTCGACACCGTGCCCTTTGGCAATATGAACGCGCTGCGCGACGCCATCACGCAAGAGACCGCCGCCATCCTGGTCGAGCCGATCCAGGGCGAAGGCGGTGTGCGCCCGGCTGATCTTCAGTATATGCGCGACCTGCGGGCGGCCTGTGATGAATTCGGCATTTTGCTGATTTTGGATGAGGTTCAGTGCGGCAATGGCCGGACCGGTAAGATGTGGGCGCATGAATGGGCCGGCATCGCGCCGGACGCCGTGGCGACCGCCAAGGGCATTGGTGGCGGCTTCCCGTTGGGTGCGATTTTGGCAACCGATAAGGCCGCCCAGGGCATGGTGCCCGGCACCCATGGCACGACCTTTGGCGGCAATCCTTTGGCGATGGCGGCGGGCAATGCGGTGCTGGATGTGCTGCTGGCCGATGGATTTTTGGACCATGTGGATGCGATGGCGCGGCGTTTCTGGGGTCAGCTTCAAGACTTATGTGCCGCGCACCCCACGGTCTATGAGCGCGTGCGCGGGGCGGGCCTGATGCTGGGCTTGGTCTGTAACGAGCAGGCCGGCACCCTGAATACCGACGTCATCACCAAGCTGCGCGATCATGGACTGTTAAGCGTGGGCGCGGCAGAAAATGTGATCCGGCTGTTGCCACCGCTGACGGTGGATGAGGGCGATTTGGATCAGGCGATTTCGATCCTAGAGGCGGTCGCCGGCGAGATCGAGGAGAGCCGCAATGTCGCTTAAACATTTCCTAGATCTCGACCGGTTCGATGAGGCGACGCTGCGCGATATGTTGGATCGCGGCAATGGCGCGCGCGCGCGCAAGGCTGCCGGCCCTAAGCCCGGCGAGGTCAAGCCGCTGGACGGCAAGGTTTTGGCCTGCATTTTTGAGAAACCCTCAACCCGCACGCGGGTCAGCTTCGATGTCGGCATGAAGCAGTTGGGCGGTGAGGTGGTGGTGCTAACGCCGGCTGAAACACAGCTTGGTCGGGGCGAGACGATTGCGGATACGGCGCGCGTTTTATCGCGCTATGTCGATGCGATCATGATCCGCACCACGGCGGAGGAAAAGCTGCTGGAGCTGGCAGAATACGCCACCGTGCCCGTCATCAACGGCCTGACCGACCGCACCCATCCCTGCCAGCTTATGGCCGATGTCATGACCTATGAGCAGCATCGCGGCCCCATCACCGGCAAGACGGTGGCCTGGGCGGGCGACGGCAATAATATGGCGACGAGCTGGATACACGCCGCCGCGCGCTTTCGCTTCACCCTAAAAATCGCCTGCCCGCCGGAGCTTGAGCCCCCGCGCGATGTGGTCGACTGGGCGCTGGGGGAAGGCTGCGACCTGCGCATCACCCACGACGCCGCCGAGGCGGCAGCGGATGCGGATTGCATCGTGACCGACGTGTGGGTGTCGATGGGTGACAAGGATGCGCCGGTGCGCCACAACCAACTGAAGCCCTATCAGGTGGATGAACGCCTGATGGGGTTGGCCAAGCCGGATGCGATTTTCATGCATTGCCTGCCCGCCCACCGGGGGGAAGAGGCCACCGAAGGCGTCATCGACGGCCCCCAATCGGTGATTTGGGACGAGGCCGAAAATCGCATGCATGCACAAAACGGCATTTTGCTGTGGTGCATGCAGTAGCGGGCACGCGGGCTTAAAGCGTAACCGGGCTTGGGTAACAGGGCTGGCATTCACGCCAAGCGTCCCTATATCAGGCGCGCCGGACGGGTCGCGTTCGACCCCGATGATTTTCTCAAAGTTTTGAAGGCCCCATCATGTCCACACAGGCAGCAACCAAGCTGACAGACGATTGCGTTCAACCCTTTATGATTGATGCCACCGGCGTCAATGGCCGCATGGTGCGCCTAGGCAGTGCGATCGACGACATCTTGGCACGCCATGACTATCCGGACGTGGTGAAGCAGCTTTTGGGGGAATTTCTGGCGCTGGGGGCGGGGCTTGCCGCCGCCTTGAAATATGAAGGCGTCTTCACCTTGCAGACCAAGGGCGATGGCCCGGTGCCGCTGATGGTGGCCGATGTCACCGCCGACGGCGCCGTGCGCGGCTACGCCCAAGTGACCGGCGAGACCCCCAGCCCCCAGGCGATCGGCGACGCGCCCATCCCGAAATTGCTGGGCGATGGCTACCTCGCCTTCACCGTCGATCAAGGCCAGGATATGGAGCTTTATCAAGGCATTGTGGAGCTGTCGGGCGGCACGCTGGAAGATTGCGTGCATCATTATTTCGAACAGTCGGATCAGTTTTCCTCCGCCATCAAGCTGTCCGCCGGCACGGCGCGCGACGGCACCTGGCGCGCGGCCAGCCTGTCGGTGCAGCGTCTGCCCGACGAAGGCGGCACAGGCGCGAAGGCGCGCGAGGAAAGCGAAGATGATTGGCGCCGCGCCGTTACCTTGATGGCAACGGCAAAGCAGGGCGAGTTGCTCGATCCCGAGCTGACGCCCGATCAAATGCTGTTCCGGCTTTTCCATGAAGACGGCGTGCGGGTGTTCGATCCGCGCCCGCTGGTGGATCGTTGCCGCTGTTCGCGCGATCGCTCCGGTCGGATGCTGGTGGCGTTGGGCCGGGATGAAATCAGCGATCTTAAGCTGGATGATGGCACGGTCGAGGTGACCTGCCAGTTTTGCAGCCGATCGGAACACTTTACCGATGGCGACCTCGACACCGTTGAGGCGCAGGTAAAGGCAGAGGAGACAAATCCATGACCGCGACGCTGTCCCGCCCGCTGGCCCGCCCGCTGGCCCGCCGACTGACCCGCCCGCTGGCCCGCCCGCTCGCCCTCGCCTTCGCCGGACTTGCCTTGCTGGGCGCGTGCGAAAGTCAGGTTGCGGTGCCGACCTATGCCGACATCACCTTCACCCATATGGCGCCAATTACCTTGGATGTGGCGGAGATTAAGGTCGTGCGCGCCTATGCGCCGACCGGCCAAGCGCCGAATGTCGAACTGGAATTTCCGGTAAGCCCGCTGGAAACGGCTGCGCGCTGGGCCCGCGACCGCCTGCGCGCCGGGGGGGACGAGGGCACCGCCACCGTGCGCATTATGGATGCCAGCGTGGTGGAGCGGCCCTTGGAGAAAGAAACCGGGGTTACCGGGCTTTTCACCACCGATCAGGCGGAAAAATACGATGCCCGTTATCTGGTGGAACTAAGCGCGGAAAACCCGAACCGGGGGCTTGCCTCCCAAACCCAAGCGGAAGTCACCCGCACCCAGACCGTGCCCGAAGGCCTGACCTATAACGCGCGTGAAAAGATCTGGTATCAGCTCAGCGAAAAGATGGCGCGCGACCTTGATTCCCAGATGAGCGCCAATGTCCGCGAGCATATGGCGGGTTTCGTTATCCAGTAAGGCGGGCTTCGGTAGGGCGGGCAATTACCCGTGCGGATGCAAGGCGTCGCGGTTGCCTTCGCCGGCTTCGATCCGGCTTACCACGCGTTTGCGCGCGGCGCCTGAATCGCGGTCTTCGACCCCCAGCATGCCCCCGACGCGGCGCACCAAATTGGCTTCATGGTCGTGTAATTCGCCGTCCGCATAGGCGACATCCCACAACATTTCGATTAGCTGCACGCGTTCGTCATAATCGAAATGGCCGTTCACGACGCGCAGGAAGGAATAGATATCCACTGCCGCATCTTGCTTATCCAC
>Ga0307967_1000470_pt1 | contig 27845 bp, 22 predicted proteins | sample OrgLakmetagen648_FD_201828 | JGI IMG/M metagenome (GOLD analysis project Ga0307967, IMG submission 201828) | Saline water microbial communities from Organic Lake, Antarctica - #648 | ecosystem: Environmental > Aquatic > Non-marine Saline and Alkaline > Saline | place: Antarctica: Organic Lake... | reverse complement strand
TTCTCCATCTTCAAAACTACATTCTGATAACTTAAGATTGCTGTAAATTCCAAAACCTACTAATTGCGCTGCGAGAACTCCTCTTCCTTGTAACAGACCATTCACGCAATCTCCCCTTAAAATAAGCTTAAGTTCTTTTGATTCATAATATGGTTGACCGCTTAGGTATCCTCGAATTTTATCAGGAGTGAAGCTAACTAATATTGTATCCTCAATTCTTCCGGTGTAAAGCTTACCGTTTTCGTATTTAAAAGCTGTTCTATGATTTGTCAAGCGCTTATCAAATTCAGTCGATTCAATATAGGGATTATTATAAATTCCTTTGTTCAATCCACCATTGATTGTGTCTTCTCTCCATCCGTTAGCTAAGTGAAATCCAGCAATGTTCTCTCCTAGATATTGGTTGTAAGTTAAACTATCATTTTGTGGATAAGCTGTTCTTATATCTTGGGAGATTTGTTGAGTTCGGATACTTCCAGGACAACAATAACAACCTACTTGACAGCAGATATGACCATGTGCACAGTCAGGAACTTGGATAATTCTAATGTTTTCTTGAAGATTAGTTAAAGTATCTTTTTGACCAAATGCGCTGAATTGGAAAGCGATCAATAATATTGTTAGAATGTTTTTCATGAGTTTATCTTTCTGTTTTGCTCTAGTACAGCAATAAACAAAAATGGTTCATTCACCTCTATAAGTTGATAAGAAATATTTCATTAATTGGTTTCTAAACGCTCAATTACTTTTGAAGTGTTCTCGTCCAATGATATATCATAACCATTAACTAAAGCTCTCTTTATAGCTGATTTTTTTGAGGAAATGCCCTTAACGCTCTTTATTCAGTCTTTTTTTTGATAAAAAACGAAACAACAGACCAAAGGGGCTCACAGCCTGTCCCGAGAAATCGGGAAACACAAAAGAAGTGAACAAGCGTAAGTAAAAAAATCAATGGAACTCTAAGGCGAATGCTGCGCACCATGAGATCATCTATGTTCCATACGCTTCCACATGATAACTCATCTTTCGCTGTGTAATCCCAGACGCTTCTACTATGACATTTATGAAAAACCAAGCCTATGGTTTTCAAAACCATCTGTAAACAAGTAGAACAGACGATTCTTCGAAGAGTAAATATTTTTCACCGGACAGCAATGAATTTGAATAAATTTTGAAAAATATTTATTCAATCATAATAATTTTTTAAGGTTTTTCCCAATTTCTCGGGACAGGCTATGCGCTGCACGGCGTTGCACTGAGCCTGTCAAAATGCCGCAACAGCCGACGAGAAAAAAAGTAAAATATACGCAAAAGAATCAATTTTAATTTTGTGTTGTTTCCGACCAGACACTAGTTAGTGTCAGTAATAAAATTCCACCCCTTTAAGTCTTTGTTCAGAAGGCTTTAGAAACAAGGCTTGTGAAGTTTTTAATTGTCAGTATTTTGTCTACTAAATACGATGACTAGAGTTTGTCGAAGGAACTTCAATCAAAAACCAACATAACCCAGTATTTGACGTTTTCTTGCAAAGACTAGTGCTGTAACTCATAAATAACGGTGCTTAAATTTTTTCTTTAGACAAGTCAAAATTTTCAAGCATAGCCGTTGCTACGGTTTAAAATTTTAACGAAGTATAAAGGAAAAATAGGAGTGAAATAAGTATTGGAATTTATGAGTTACAGCACTAATCATTTATTCAACGGGAATAGCTTCTTCTTTTTATAAAAAATAGGAGTAATTAATTTAGGATAGTTAAGTAAATGTGCTTTATACATTGAATTCACTATGATTTAAAAGGTTATTTACTTTTTATTTCTACAAAACAAATACTTCAATAAAGAAAAGCTTATCTTTGGTGTTCTATTAGGGCAAACACTAAATTTCAAGTAAAATACTTACCTGAACTTTATATAAGATATGTTTGTTAATCTTTAAGATAAAATATCTTTTGAAACTATGTTAAGTTACTCAATTTATCGAAATGAAAATACCACCAAATGGGTGACTTTTGTGCATGGAGCAGGGGGAAGTAGTTCTATTTGGTTTCGTCAAATTAGAGCTTTTAAGAATGAATTTAACATTTTGTTGATTGATTTACGTGGACATGGTGAAAGCCAAGTTCCTGTTAAGCAGATTACCAATCAGAAGTATACATTTCAAGTTATTTCAAATGATATTCTTGAAGTTTTGGATCATCTCGAAATTCAAAAATCTCATTTTATTGGGATTTCATTGGGAACGATTTTAATTAGAGATCTCGCTGAAAGAAATCCAGAAAGAGTGGAGAGCATGGTGATGGGGGGAGCTATTTTGAAATTAAATGTGCGTTCAAAGTTCCTAATTAGCTTTGGAAATACATTTAAATCTGTTGTTCCTTATATCTTTTTATACAAGCTTTTTGCTTTTGTGATTATGCCGAAGAAGAACCATAAAGAATCGCGTTCATTATTTGTGAAAGAAGCAAAGAAATTGTACCAGAAGGAATTCAAAAGATGGTATAAATTGACAACCGAGTTAACTCCATTATTACGTTTATTCAGAATGAAGGACATCAACATTCCTACGCTTTACATTATGGGGGAACAAGATCACTTGTTTTTACCATCAATCAGAGAAGTAATTTCAAAGCATGTAAGTGCAAAACTACATGTCATTAAAAATTGTGGTCACGTTGTGAATGTGGAACAACCAATTGAGTTTAATAATGAGGTGATTTCGTTTTTGAAATTGCAAGGTAAATAACTGTAGGTTTTCCTTTAGAGGTGCCCTTATATTTGTCGGAAATAAGTATTGGTCTCCAATTGGTCCAATATTCTCAACAATCCATCCATTCATTTTCAGAGGAGAACCGTCTAAAGTTTCTAAATGAATAGCTCTTCTGAACGTTCCGTTTATATCTATATCTACAACCTCAACAATCGATTCCAAATCGCATCCAGTCATTTGGTATTCGTCATCTATAATCCATTGGTCACCTATGTTTGCTCCAAAATTAAATAATGTATAAAATTGATTGTTTTGATAATGGAATACTGTATCTCCTGAAGTGTGTGTGTATTTTTCGGCTATATCTATAATTGGTCCTTCTACAAATACTCCTCCAGGTTGTGAGGAAAATTGATGTTTTTTTATCAAATATCGCGGACATGTTTTTCCAGAAATAAGCGTATCATTCCCCAATTGAATTTTATGAAATCCAGATCCTGTAATGAAGTAATCGTAATGCCAAACTGCATCATTTTCAACCCATGATTGGGCGTTTGATTGAAAAAAAGTAAGAAGACAAGTGATGAATAATAGAGCTGATTTTTTTATAGTATAATTGCAATATGTTCACAAAAATAAAGTTACATTATTGCAACGACTTTAGCAAATTTTGTTTTTTTTGCCTAAAGCCTAAAGCCTAAAGCCTAAAGCCTAAAGCCTTACTTATTCTTTACATACTTCTCCAACCACTGATCTTGTTCCCACAGCAAATGAAGAATACTTTCTTTGGCTTTGTAACCATGACTTTCTTTTGGTAGAATTACTAATCTCACAGTTGCTCCTAATCCTTTTAACGCATTAAAATAACGTTCACTTTGCATAGGATATGTTCCCGAATTATTGTCCGCTTCTCCATGAACAAGCAACAATGGATGTTTCATTTTGTCTGCATTCATAAATGGAGACATTGTATTGTAAACTTCTGGCGCTTCCCAATAGTTTCTTTCCTCACTTTGAAAGCCAAATGGAGTCAAGGTTCTATTGTAAGCTCCACTTCTCGCAATTCCAGCAGCAAATAGGTCTGAGTGAGAAAGTAAATTCGCCACCATAAATGCGCCATAAGAATGACCTGCGACAGCAACTCTTTTCCTATCGATATACCCCATATCATCTACAGCATCAATAGCCGCTTTTCCGTTAGCGACTAATTGTTCTAAGTAAGTGTCATTCGGTTCTGTATCTCCTTCACCAACAATCGGAAAAGAAGCGTTGTCTAATACAACATACCCTTTGGTTACCCAGTAAATCATTGATCCGTAATATGGGTACGTAAATTTATTCGGATTTTGAGTACTTTGACCAGCACTTGATTTGTCTTTGTATTCGGTTGGGTAAGCCCAGATAATCATAGGCTTTTTCTCTTTGCTTTCCTTGTCATAACCAATAGGTAAATAGAGGGTTCCTGACAGATCTAAACCATCCGCACGTTTATAGTTGATTACTTCTTTATGTACATTTTGAATACTCATAAAAGGGTTTTTAAAGAAGGTGATTTGTTTTAATTCATCTCCTTTAATTTTTCTAAAGTAATAATTTGGATAGTCAGTTGGTGATTCAATTCTCACTAAAAGTTGCTTGTTTTTAATATCATAATCTTGTAAATTTTCTACTTTGTCCGTGAATTTTGACTGATAGATACGCTTGGTTTTCTGGCGCTTTAAATTGTATTGATCCAAGAACGGGAATTGACCGTCTTCAGTAAAACCATTTCCCAGTAAGAAAGCATTATCATTTGAGATAGCCAAAACACTTCTTCCCAATTCATTTGTTTTCATTACATAATTTCCAGGGTCACTGTAAACATCTTGATAGTTTCTGTCAGAGAGTATTATAGGGGCTATTGAAGCATCTGAAGGATTGAAAAGGTAAGACTTTGTATTTCTTGTATTCACCCAATAGTCGCTTGCAATGGCTATTGAATTATTACCCCATTGGATAGATCCCATGCGGTTTATTGTCTTTAAAATACTTCTTTCATTTCCCTTAAATGGTGCTTCCATTTCAAAAGTTTCGTCTCTAAAAGGAACTTCATTTTCTGGATCTCCACCATCCAATGCTTTTGTGAATACAAGCGCAGATGGTTTATCATTTCTCCATGAAAAATTTCTTTTTCCTCTTCTCACTGCCATAAACCCTTGGGGAAGGTCTTCAATTAATGGAACTTCTAATACTGTTTCAACTTTCTTACCTTCCTTTGTGTAAATTGTTGTTTTAGATGGAAACCTATAATAAGGAACCAAATAAGAAAATGGTTTTTCTACTGTTTCAACCATTACATAATTTCCATCTGGAGAAAAAGAAATTGTAGTATAGATTTTATCTCCTAGCCATTTTTCAGTACTTCCATCTAGATTAACTTTGTAAATCTCTGACAATGCGAGTTGCTCAAAATTATGTTCATCATTTTTATTACTCAATAAGTCTTGGTAGGTTCTGTTCTGTGCCTTTTTACCATTATTTACTGAAATGGTTGGTCCTGTTGGAATAGCTGTTTTTGTATTGATTAAATCTTGTTTTTTAGCGGATACTTTTTTAACCAACAAAGACTTCCCATCATTGAACCAATTGATTACATCACCAATATTGGCGTTTACATTATCACTTGTTAATTTTTTAACTGACGCTGTTGCTAAATCTAAAACCCAAACTTCAACGCCAGCTGCTGTGGTATTGGTAAGCGCTATTTTTTTCTGATTTGGAGACCATTTAAAGTTGGTCAGTTTTGGATTGTTCGGCAACCCTTTGACTTGAATGTTTTCTTCATTTTTCTCCTTTAAACTTTTAATCTGAACATTATTAAAGTAAGTCACTCGACTGCCGATGTTCGTCTTAGGATCAATGCGCAAACCTCCCAAACGCAATTCTTCTTGGGAAAGATCTTCAATTGAGCCATAAGAGTCGCGGGACAACATGATCATATAATTCTTTCCTTCGTCTATTAAAACACTTGGAGCTCTTGATACATCTACAAGCTCTAAAATCTCTTCAGAAGGTTTTTGATAGGTGACTCCTTCCTGCGCATTCAATTCTGTAAATGATAATAATAGAATTAAAAAAGTGAAAATTCTCATGTTGATTTGTTGTTTAATTTGAATAATACATATTAAGTTATCTAAAATAGTAAAAAATAACCGCGGAGGCGCAAAGAAGTCGAGAAGTTCGGAAATAAAAAAAGAAAGAATATCGCGGAGATCTACAAAAAAGAAAAGAGTGGCCGTGATTTTATTTAAGATTCTAGGGAGCTGGAATATTCAGGATTTACTTATCCTTAGAATTCCTTCATTAAAATTTTATATTTAAAATGAAGACATCAATTAAAATTGTTTCTATTGTTATAATTGCACCTTTTTTAAGCAGCTGTTTCCGACCAGACACTAATTAAGAGAAAGTAAGCTTTCTGCCTGCGGCCTAATCCCTACTGACCATCTAAACTTACACTTATTCATTTAAAACCGAAACTTGAGTCAATACTAATTAAACGCTCTCGATATATTTAATTTGGAGTATTCACAAGTTAAAATACTTACCTAAAACCCCTACAATACAAACTCCTTAAATATTGTCTCTAATTCCTTTTCAGGATCTTCACAAACTCCGGTATGCGTAATCGAACTATGAATAATAGTGCTACGTGTGGCAACCAACCAACGAAAACGATCAGGCATTTCCATTTGTCCGATGACACCACTATTTGGTTCCGCCTTACAAATCTTTTCCCAAGCTTTTAAGTAGGCTTCAATCTCTTCTATGTCGTATTTACTTTTAAAAGCAGCAAGTTTATCGTTATCAATATGAAAACGAAGGGCAAGAAACTTTTTGGGTTTTGAATACAGAATTGCTCCGATATTAAAAAACTCTCTGCGTTCCACGAGCGGTGAAAACTGGATTATGGCGTATTCGTATATAAATTTATCTTGCATCTTGCGCTTCTTTTACGAGTACATCAATTAAGCCTAATTTTGCCATCATATACTCAAGGTATGCGGCGCGTTTTTCATTTGGACTTAATGGATCATATTCATCTGTTAACCATTCTTCAGGAATTACAGCAACTATTTTTTTAATTGTTTCTTCAGTTAATGTATTTTTTATTTCTTTCGCAGCGGTATCCAATTGAGACGCTTTTTCAAGAAGCACATGATCTTTTATCATTGGAAAACTGCGTGTAAGGTGTTGTTTCCAATTATTCCAATTGTGGTGAAAATAAAATGCTGCTCCATTGTCAATAATCCATAATTCTTTTTGCCACATTAATAGATTTGGATTTTTAGTTGTTCGGTCGATATTCGAAATTAAGCTGTCCAGAATTACAATTTTAGAACAAGTTAATTCAGGAGCTATTGAGACCATAGGATCGTAAGTTATCGCTGAAGACAGGAAGTGTAAACCTAAATTGAGGCCGACACTAAACTTTAGTAAATCTTGGACTTCTTCGTCAGGCTCCATTCTAGAAAAAGTGTCACCGAGATTCATAAAAACCAATTCGGGAACTTTTAGTCCGATAGCTCTTGCGAGTTCACCGCCTAGGAATTCTGCAATTAATGCTTTTTTTCCTTGTCCAGCGCCTCTGAACTTGATAATATAAAGGAAGTCATCATTGGCTTTTACTATACCAGGCATGGATCCGCCTTCTCTTAAAGGACTAATATATTGAACGACATCTACTGTGCGAATATCAATTGCATGCATAAAACATTTTCTTTTGAATGACTTATTTTTTATAAAAATTAGCGTTGTAAAACATTATTTAAATAACAAATAACCGGCTTTTATATTGGGACTAAGATAGTGAAAAAGTAGAAAAATATTAAAAAGTTCAATTTGACTTGCCTATTCTTTACTCTCCATCAATAATTTCAAAAAAATCTCTTTAAATTATATAGTCTTTGCAAGCAAATGTCAAATACTGCGTTATGCTTGTTTTGACTGCAGTCATTTATAAAGATAAACTATTGAAAATTAAAACTTCACAAGCCTTGTTTTTGAATTTTTCTTATCAAAGACCTAAAAATGACTAGTGCTGTAACTCATAAATAACGGTGCTTAAATTTTGCTTAAATTTTTTCTTTAGACAAGGCAAGATTTTCAATCATAGCCATAGTTACGGTTTAAAATTTTAATGAAGTATAAAGGAAAAAGAGGAGTGAAATAAGCGATGGAATTTATGAATTACAGCACTAGTTTTCTTACGGACACTATATAAAACCTAAGGAGACATTCATTGAATAAATCACCTTTATACGCATGGATTTTAAGCGAAACATTTTTCTAAATTAATCTCTTGATGCTGGAGCGGTAAGGTCAAATCCGCGTTCTTCTAATGTGTTAACTGTAACAGGTGACAAGATAAAATAGGTATTTTTTATTCCCGTAAAATCGGGCGATGATAAATTCAATCCTTCATTATAGTAACCAACTAATGCCGTTCGCTTATTATCATTTTTGAAAGTGGAATCTACTGCTTTAATGTATTCTGGATAACGATCGATATTGGATTTGTAACGAGCAATTGTCTTTTCTTTCGAATAGAACATAATTTGCCACTGCAATAATCCACCTCCACAATAGATGTGACTGATGTTTTGTTTATCCAATTCATCAACCAATGATACCAAGGCTTTCTTATTTTCGAAAGAATAATTTTTGAAATCGTAGAGTGAAATTGTTCCAAGTGAAACCCAAATCAACAATAGCAAATTCATTGTTTTTTGGTGTTTTAACTGATTAATCACAAAGGCAATCATGAGTAAGGCAAAACCAGTGAGGGGAAGAAAATACCTATATCCAAGTCCACGTATAAATAATAAATATCCTATTGAACACAGAACAGATAGTAAAGTGACATAGAAAACAGTGCTGATCTCTTTCTTTTTAATTAAAAAGTAAACCCCAGCAGCAATGGAAAACAAAATGGCAAACATCATTCCTATTGAAAGGAATTTTGTGATGAGCATAGCTTCTTTAAATTCACCATAATAATAGTTTCCTGTAAAATGGACATACATTTTATCAAGAATAGAATTATAGTTTTTAAGAGTAAGTAGAGGCCAATCTAGTATTTTAGGTGACCAAAATGTTGGAAGTCCCATTTTGAGGAAGTAGAAAAAGAGTATTCCAGCAGTTAAGCCTAAAAGCATCATTATACCGTAACGAATATCTTTGTTTTTATAAATAGTAAAAGCGACAAGTGGTATTAAACCAGCAAGCCATAAAGCTTGAGATTGATAAATTAGAATGATTAAAAAGCCTATTGTTAAGGATGCGAAAACATTAGATTTCTGTTTTTTATTAAAGAGTAAAAAGGTGATTATTGAAGTCAATGCAAAAGCTGTTAGATAACCTCCTCTTGCTTTCATAGACCAAACAGCAAAGGATGGAGAGAATATGAAAACGAGGGTTATTAACAGAGGAATCCATGGGTTATTTTTAAATCCAATTGCCTTTAATGTCTTGTAAAAGAAAACAATTCCTGTTGTCCAGAGGCTAAGCATAGCTAGTTTTATGGCTATCTCTGAAACGCCAAAGATCGAGTAAAATACGCGGATGGTCATGACTTCTATAAATGAGAATCCATAGGATTGACCATAAAAAAAGTAGGGTATTTCTTTTAATTCTAAGAAATGTTTTGACATTAAACCGACAATAGTTTCATCGCCGTCAAGGATTAAGTTATCCGATAACAACTGAGGAAATCTCGAAATAAAACAGAGGAGAATAATGATTAAAACAGCATATTTAAACAACCAGTTCAGCTTCATTTATTTAATAGTTAATTATTTTTGATGAGTAGTTCTGAACGCCAAAATACAGAATTATATAGGAGTTTAAATATATAATTTCATTTAGATTTTATAAATCCTGCTCAAACATTCAACATAATAAGTCAACCACATATTGTAATCATGCTCTGATTTAAAGGATTTGTGTTCATATTCTATTCCATTTTTTTGGAATTCATTTGCAAGCACAAGGCTCATTTTATAGAAACCTCCTTCCTCTGTTCCAGCACAAAGAAAATACGTACTTTTGGTTTTAAAATAATCAAAGGCATACTTTCCATCCATACCGCCACCAGGAGACATTGCGATGATGTAACCAAAACTATCTGGAAAAGCTGTTCCTATATTCGCAACAGCAAAACCTCCGTTAGAAAACCCACCTAAAGTCCAATTGATTCTCTCCGTGACATTGTAATGGTCAATCACATAGTTTGAAATTTCAGTTACAATAAAGTCATGAAATTTTGGAACACGATTAGACAGCAACTTAACTACATCAGCATTATTAAAGTCAATTCCGTTTGAGCTAACAAATCTTAAACCTAACATTTCAGCGGATCTAAAATCTACTTCTTTCCCATCAAAAATGGAATCAATTTCCTGTGGTTCTCTATTGTTTACTCCAATGATTAGAAGGGGTTGAATTTCTTTATTAATCATCTTACTTTCTAATGCATTGGCTAAAGCTTCACAAATATTGTCGGTAACTACAACAACATTATACGTTGAATCTTTTTGAAATCCGACAGGTTCGTAAATCGAAATCGTTCTCATTTCTTGCATGGATTCACTTTCCCATTCAATCGTTTTTAATAAACCAGAAATTGTGTTTGTTTTATAAAGGTCGGTTTTGACTTCATAAATCGCAGTGTCAATTTGACCAAATAAAATTCCAAAATTGAATAACAAAAAGAGCATTACGATTATATTTTTCATGGAATGAATTTGTTGATACTTTTTGGCATTCTTCTCTAAATTAGAGATTAATTTCCCTCCTCTTTGATCGTCACGCAAGGGATTGCAATCTTCATTATTAATTGTGATTTTAGACTTTTAAAATGATTTCATCATTTTCAGAAACGCAGCTTGTACAAGCCATAAATTTAGTATTTTTTCGTCACCTATGTAACAAAAGTAGCGTAAAAAGCTATATTGAAGTTGTACGTTTATAAGAATTAAAACAATCAAGATGTCAAAAATAGTCGTTTTAGGAGCTGGAATATCAGGTCATGTTGCAGCATCTCATTTAAGAAGAAAATTAGGCAAGGAACATGAGGTTGTTGTTGTTTCACCCAATAGTAATTATCAGTGGATTCCATCTAACATTTGGGTAGGAATTGGACGAATGAAATCTCAGCAAATCTTATTTCCTTTAAAGCCTTTGTATAAGAAAAAGAACATTGGATTTATACAAGCTAAAGCGATGTCTTTTCACCCAGAAGGAGATTTAACCGAGACTAAACCTTATGTTATGGTTGAATATGTAACTGGATCAGAGAAAGGGAAGCAAGAAAAAGTGAGTTACGACTATTTAATTAACGGGACAGGACCAAAGTTGAATTTTGAAGCAACCGAAGGTTTAAAACCTGGAACAAATAAAGCGTATTCTGTTTGTACGTATACACATGCAGACGAAGCTTGGGGCGGATTGAAAGCTTTGATTGAAAAAATGAAAAACGGAAAGAAAGCAAAGATTCTTATTGGAACAGGACATGCCAAAGCGACTTGTCAAGGTGCTGCTTTTGAATATATCTTAAACGTTGAGCAAGAACTAAGAAAACATAAAGTTCGGGACATGGCGGAAATCACATGGATTTCTAACGAATATAAATTGGGTGATTTTGGAATGGATGGTATGCTGTTGAGTTATGGAAAGAAATCAATGGAATCTCATGAGATGCTTGAAATGATCTTTAAGGACCGCGGAATTAAATGGGTTTTAGGTGCTGGAGTAACCAAGATTGAAGACGGTGAAGCACATTATGAGAATTTGGAAGGAGAATACAAATCAGAGATATATGATTTTGCAATGTTGATTCCTTCATTTTCTGGACATGGCTTTAAAGCTTACGATAAAAATCAAGAAGAAATTACTGAAAAGTTATTTAAAGGATTCATGATTGTAGATGCAGATTATACTGCAAAACCTTATGAAGAATGGTCGGTTAGAGACTGGCCAGAAACGTATCAAAACCCATCTTATCCGAATATTTTTGCTCCTGGAATTGCTTTTGCTCCGCCACATTCTATTTCGAAACCAAGAAAGAGTGTAAATGGAACAGATATATTTCCATCTCCTCCAAGAACAGGAATGCCATCAGGAATTACAGCTAAAATAGTAGCGGATAACATTATTGATTCTATTAATGTCAAAAAGATGTCATTAAAGCACAAAGGTTCGATGGGGAATATGGGAGCGGCGTGTATCGCTTCGGCAGGATATGGAACTTTCAGTGGGAGTGGAGTGAGTATTACCACTTATCCGATTGTTCCAGATTATGAAAAATATCCTGATACCCATGGCCGACAACTAGGAAAAACTTTCGGAGAAATTGGTTTAGCTGGACATTGGTTAAAACTGGCTTTACATTACGCATTTATTTACAAAGCGAAAATGAAACCATTTTGGTGGCTAATTCCTGAATAGTAGTCAATAGAAAAATTCAGTTCAATCCATTTTATAAATTAAAAACTAAAGACATGTCAGAGACAGCTAAAATATCCGGTTTCCAACGTTTTGTTATGAGGAACCCAATCATTCAATTCTTTAAATTCATTATTCTGTCTTTAAAAGTTTTGATTATTGTTGCAGGTGGTCATGGTGGAACTAGAGGTTAGGTTTAAGACGAAAATTTAGTGTTCAGCTTCACTTAATTTCACTTAAAGTTTTTACTCCCCAATTTTCTCTATTTTTTTAGAGATATGGAAGTAAAAGTAATTCTTCTTTTCATCTTGTTCCTCTTGATCAAAAACCTTTAGAGCTTTTGGAGTTTGATAATTGAAATCGCAAATCACCATACAACATTTGTATTTCTTAGCTTCTTTTTTTAGTCTTTTGATTTTTTTTTCGCTTAAATCTTTGTAGGAATTTACTCCATCTCTTTTTGGAATAATAATTAAACTTTTAGTGTTGTACATGAAGTCAACATTGTCGTAGAAAGTAATTTCTTTTGAATCACAGCCCACTTCTTGATGTGTTGAAACCTGTGCGAAAGACAATAAACTGCAACTGAATAGTAGTGTTATGTTTAAAAATAAGTTCTTCATAATTATAGCCTTTCAAACATAACATGGTAATTAGAATTGGTTACACATTTTAAATAGAGATATTTTTCATACAAAAAGTAAAGTATTTTTGTCATTTAGTAATATATATATTACATTTGTAGAGAATTAAAATATATAGTTATGAAAATCAAGTACCTGTTTCCCAATAAATTCAAGAAGATGGGTTGGATTATTCTTATTCCGACTTTTATATTTGGATTGGTCAGCTATATTCTTGGTGGCTTTGAGCCAGACTTTTTGAATGTTCATGTTCCTGCAATTTTTATCAACGAATTTTTTGGAGAGCGTAAGTTTTTTGGAGTGGTAGAGAACAATGTGATGGATGAGATTTTATCAGTACTATTAATTATTAGTTCTACTATTGTTGCTTTCTCAAAGGAAAAATCTGAAGATGAGTACATTTCTAAGATTAGATTAGAATCCTTAGTTTGGGCGGTTTATGTTAATTATGGAATTCTTTTAATAACTATTTTGTTTGTCTATGGACTCTCTTTTTGGACTGTTATGATATTTAATATGTTTACCGTTTTATTGTTTTTCATCATTCGCTTCAATTGGCAACTTTTGAAACTTAAAAAAGCCGCTAGTTATGAAGAATAGTATCAAAGTAGAAAGGGCCAAAAAGAATATTACCCAAGCGGATTTAGCAAAATTGGCGAAAGTGAGTAGACAAACCATCAACGCTATGGAATTAGGGAAGTATGTTCCTTCAACAGTTTTGGCGTTGAGATTAGCACAGATTTTTGAAGTAGAGGTTAGTGAGATCTTTGTTTTGGAAGAATCGGATTGGGAATAGGGGAGTTAAATCTAATTAAGATTACTAATGAATAAAAACTGATTTTTCTGAACTATTAAATGAATTGCGGTATAAAGCTAATGATGAAATCTCACTGGAAGATCTCACTAAAGAAGTTGAGATGGTAAGACAACTCCGAAATGAGAAATAAGAAAGTAATTCTTGACACTAACCTTTTGATAAAAGATTGGGCTACCTATAATTCGGGTAGCCTATTTAAAATTTGACTACAATGAAAAAAGTATTATTAGCTTTTCTATTATTAATTTTGTGTTCATGTAATTTATATTATATACTAGGGTTAAAAGAAAGTAAAAACGAAAGTATAAATGAGGTAGAATTATTTTTAGATAATAAAAATTACAAATATGACAAGTCGGTTATGATGAATGATTCTCTGCTTTGGATGCGAGAAACAAGCGAGTATATATATTCTGAACGTAGTAAAATTATTTCTGGTCTTGAAATTCGAATATTTGACTCATTAGGAAATTACTATACATCTTTCTCCCAATGTCATGGAGATTTCGAAGAGAAAGGCTATTTGCATGATATTCCAATCCTTAAAAATACTCAACAAGATTATATAAATCAAACACTTAGCTTAAATAAAGAATTAAATTTATTAAATTTAACGGAATTTGAAAAAAAAGATATTAAATCGGAGGTTAAAAAATATAGATATACTATTGTTGTTTATTACGTAATTTGGGCCAATCACTTATCAAAAAGAGTTTTAAAAGATGTAAGTGAATTTAAAAAACGATTCCCTAATCAAGTTTATGTCTTATTGAGTAATGTTTCAACCGATACTGGCTCTTAAATATTTCCACTTTTTATTAAACATTCGAATTATGAAAATTTTTATGCATATCCGCTTTTTTACCCTAAAATATTAGGTACTGCATATTTTCAAATTGTTATTTGTTTGGAAATCGTTTAAATCATAGGCATAAAGCGCTGTTTTTTTAATAGAGAAATAAAAACAACCAATTCTTGGCTATATGTAATTTCGTTTGGGACTCGATTTATATTTTTTTGAAGATGGAGCGTGCTGAAAGTCGCTAATAATTGTGGAGAAAAAGAAAAGACTAATTTTTACCGCAAATTAAGTTTGAATAGCAATCTTTGGTAAACAAGCGGATAAGCATTTAAATAATAAAATGAAACTTCTATATCAACTACCCGAAACCTTCAAAGCTTCAAAAGTTTCCACGGCAATTTCATCTGCATCTTTAATCATATCTTTTCCTATCCACGAAGTCATTTTGAAGCCTATACCAGCAGCTATTGCTTGACCAACGAAAGGCACCCACTTCGAAGCTGTTTTTGTAACAATTGTTGAACTCACTCTTTTAAGTAAAAGCATGATGGCTTCTCTTCCTCCATATTTTGTTGAGTATTGAAGTACAATGGAAGCGATAAATTTGGCGCTTTTCTTATCTAGAAATTGGATATTGAATTCTTGCTGTTCTTTGTTGAGTCCATAAATTGTTTGAACTTCTTTTGACATTTTCAACATTAATGCTAAATCTACACTAATGTCTAATCCTGGAATTGGATTTAATCCGTTGGCAGCCGCTAGGGCAGAATATCTTAAAACAATTTTTTCAGCGATTCTTTTTTTTTCTTCTAGAATTCTGTGACTGGTGATATTTATATCGGCTATAAACCTTTCTTTTTTAAAGCTGTTTAGAGAAAAAAAAATATCTTCTAAAAGTTTACTGAAATCATATTCTTTTGGATGATCAGCAGAGGTTAGATAGATTCCTTTGACTTTATTTCCTTTTAGGTTTTCTTTAATATTATCGTAAATTTTTTTGAATGTGTCCTCCGCTTTAATCCCTCTTTTTAAACCTCTTTCAATGGAAAAATCAATCTTTGTTCGAACAGCAAAAACTGGTTTTTTATTTTTAATTAATTCCTTAATTAAAAATAAATCATCTTCATAGAATCTGTCGGCAGTAACTAATATCACAAAATCGAAATCTTTAATTTCAAATTCTTCAATGTATTTCTCTTTTGGGAATTGCGTTGTTGAACAGCCCGGAAGATCGAAGAAAAGTAGTCCATTGAGTTCAATCGGTTCATTGATATCCATCGTGGTTTCAATCTCACCAACTTCGGTGATTTCTTCTCCCGCAATGGCATTAATTAAAGATGATTTACCCGTTCCGCTTCGGCCAATAATCCCGCATTTTATTTTTGCATTGTTATAGCTCTCCAAATCCTTTTTGAATTTATTGATTATTTCGTTCGGGTTCATCTTATCAATTTTCATGTTTATAAAGATAATTAGTTTTTGTTAGACAAGAAAGGGTTTGGTGAATTAGCGATTCAAAATTTGTCCACTTCTGTCAAATTCTCCTTCCCAATGTCCTCTTCGGTACTTTTGTTTAATCTATGATGATTTCAAAATTTATAACTCCAAGTTCCATGTTCTAAATTCTCTTCGGTAATTATATCTACTTTCAAAAGTCTAGGTTTGACATTGTCTTTTAAAGTATAACCTCGATAACCAGCATCTCGACCGCCTGTTATTTATAGCTAATTTCATCAGTAATTTCCCAAGTTTTAGTTGATTCATTATACCATTTTCATCTGTGGAAAACTGGTTTTGTAATTTCTGTTGGTGCAAAAATTGAAGTAAAAACATAAACACTTTCATCTGATTTATGAATGTATTTTATTCTGTGATCTCGCCAAAATATATGCCAATCGTCTCGTTCGTAAATCACAACAGAATCACCATTAACTTTCTTACCATTATGTGCCACCATTTCAGCATCTAAAGCCAATGGAACAGGCGGGATAAGGTTGGTGAAATAAAATAGATTAATTGTTGCATACATCGTTAAGATAATCACAACCAACTTTCTAATACGAATTTCTGCTCTTGAACTTGGAGTTTTTCTATAAATGATTGTGATTAAAGAAAGTGTAACAACTAAACTTACCAATCCAGATATAAGAAAGATATTGGTATTCATCTCTCTAATGAAAACTGGAATCATAAAGGTGCAAAACGTAAAACTCGTAAAGAAATAAACGCTAAACTGCAAATATTTATTCGAGATACGCTTCTTCAGCATTTCATTGGCAAATAGCAATGCCAATAGAATAATGAAAAAGTTGATGGTTTTAGAGGCGGATACACTTCTTGAAAAGTAAATCACATAAGCACTAGAAAGTCTACCGAAAGAGAACTGAATTGCCAGTAGTAAATATATTGGTAACCATCTAAAAGTGTGTTTTTCCACCTGCCATCATCCACCCGATTATATAGATAAATCATTACAGTCAAGAAAGTCATATGTGCACACAGAATGCTAACCTATATTATTAACTTCGTTGAGCTCGCAAGCTCGGTTCATGAATTTAATTTTGTGCAGCTTTTTATTCATAAGTGTCTATTTTCAATGGTATTTCCCGATTTCTCGGGACAGGCTATGAGCTCACTTTGTTCGGTTGGCATCGTACTTTGCAGACATAGTATTCTATTTCAATAAGTGCGTAACGCAGAAGCTGTATGAAAGTAAATCAAAAAACACTCAATTTTAAAGAAGTTTTCTTCTTTAAAATATTGATTTAAATTATTGTTTTATAATGTGTTATAATATTTTTGAGTGTTTTGATGAATTATACAGGCTAAAGGTTTTCCGTGTAATTACATAAACCAAAAATGGAATCAATGTAAAAATTAAAATCTGAAATACCGTTTCAATTATCTCGTTGCCCATTCTCTATTGTAAATTCTATTAATTCAAAAATTAGAATATTCATGGATTCAAAGTTCAAAGATTCGAAATTCATACCTCTTTCCAATTCACCTACTACACCAAACCATCCACGTCGTTGACAATTTACCATTATTTCCCTACCCATTAACAATTATCTCACAACAAATCGTTTTCTGTAATTCAAAACTCCATTCTTAGAAGATAAATGTAAAACATAAATTCCTCTAGATAAATGACTTACATCTATTTTTTTGAATTCAATGTTGCCTTTCTTGATTAAGATACCTTGCATATCGTAAACGATAAACTGAACATTTTCATTGTTCAATTCGATATTCAATGTTGTGCTGACTGGATTTGGATAAATATTCACTTCATTTATTTCGTTTTCATCTAATCCTACATATCCAAACACTATGTTTCTGCAAAACTTATCATTTGGGACATTCAAATCAGTTTTAAAATTGGGATGGCTTGTATAAACACATATATTCTGAGCAACTGTACTATCTGAGAAATAGTTTATGTTGGAATGTAATAATCCCAATGAAATCCACATAGAATCGTTGGGTGCAAGATTTAAATTAGTAAAGTGATTTGTATAATAATCATACCCACAGGCTACAGTTGGTCCTATTAAATGGCTGACTCTACATTCGTTTAGTACTTTGTTTCCATAGTTTTTAACCAAAACATCCGCCCAAAGTTTAACTCTGTAAACTCCAGGGGATCCTTGTTCTGGTATTGCAGATACCTGTGTTTGTTGAATGTCAACAATTCCAATATCTGTCGAATTCGAAGCAATATCTTGATCCGACTGAAGCGAATAGTCTAAGTGACGAATGGAGGTGTATCTTGTAAGATCAAAATTGATTGTCGTTGTAAAATGTTTGTCATTATAATCTTTAGGTGTTTCTTCCTCAAGCTTTACCGGTATTGTAAGTACATTGTTTATGGTAAATTGCCGATTCAATGTTAAAATAAATTGGTCATTTAACCCATGACTTATGATTTCTATTTTTTTTACTCCTACTTTAAGATTAGAATAGGCAGTATAACCAGCTATATTCCCCCCTTCAATTTCTTGAAAATTTAGGTCAAAACTAAATATACTGTCCGAAGTTAGTGTGTAAAGTGTGTCGTTGAGTACTTTTAAATCCTGAACTTCGGAACTAAAACGAATTGAAGACGCTACATTTCCATTCGTGTCAAATCTAAAAATAGAATCTTCCTTGTAAGCTATTTTATCAAAATTAGAAAAGTTATAAATTCCCTTTAAATATGTTTTTTCAACAGTTAAGCTATCCAATAAAGTTCCTCCAGTTTCAATTGTGTAAATTTTTGATTGGGTTGGAGTACTATTATTAATGTGTATGTTGTTGCTCTCACTCAAGGATAATCCGGTCAGTTTAGTATAATAATTATCTATATCAGACCAGTTTTTCGTCCACTCTAGGCCACCATTTGAATTGTATTTCTGAACAAAACCAAACATACTTATTGGAACATCACAAACTGGCATTCCAAATCCCAAAAGATAAACTCCTCCATTTTCTGAAGGAATGAGTTCCATTACATCTATGTATTCTGCAAACTGTGGCGTGATTGGACTGCTCCAAATAATATTTTCTAGGGTATCAGTTTTTATTAAAGTACAAGTTGTAAAGAAACTTGAATTAATACTCTGCTGATTTACAAAATAAGAGAATTCATCTATTACTACAACGTTTTTAGATTTTTGAGAATAATCATCATTAAGTGCTATTTCTCCATTTAAACCTTGTCCAAAACAAAACAGGGAAGTGAGGATTGTTATAATTGTTGTAGCGATTTTCATAGTTGTAATTGTTTTATTTTTTCTTTTATCGTATTTTAAAGTGCTGATATTGTATATTATATAATAACTAAGTTAATATAAATATTGATAGTCCCCAAGCTAAAATTAGTTTATAACTCAGGTTACATGATGTTTTTGATACATGCTAAATAAAAAGCTTATTCTTTACTTTTTTTTCTTTCCTCGACCTTATCATAATACGCTTTCACCTTTTCCTTATTCTCGGCATCCAATAGTGGCCAAATGAAAGCATTTTGATTATCTATATATAGCAAGACGATGTCCTCATCAGATTTGTCAATATATTTTCTTACCGTTTTAATGAGTTTTTTAGAGGGTCTTATGAAGAAGTCATTCCATAAAATTACACCGTAATAGTCAGCTTGAGGTAATTCACTTCTGATTACTTTCTTTTTGTCTAAATATCTTGAATTCTCCAAAAGAAAATCAAGATCAAAGTAGTGCGTATTTAAACTTTCAATATCTGTTTGTGCAGGAAATGTATCAAAGCAGCCATTTACGTTCCAGCTCATCGGAATAGGTGGGTCAACATAGCAATTAACCATTTTGAAAATCTCTCTTCCTTGGTTGTCAAATAATCTAAATTGCACTGGCTGGCTGTCATCTTTTTTGACATTTTTGGCTTTAAAATATTCAGATGAATCCTGTTCTGAAATATTTAGTTCCTCAAAAATATCCTTGTAAATTTCTTTCAGTCCACTATGGAAGCTAGCCGTATCCATAATTAAACTGTATTCAGTTGGAATTTTATATTGCTTTGCAGACTTGCTGATCTGTTTATCAGATTTCCAGCCGGGAGTAGTATCAACACCTAATAATACTCTATAAATAACTCCGCATCCTGTTAAAACTAGAATTAAGGATATTAAGGATAGTGTTTTTAAAAATTTATTCATCTGAGTTGTAATATTTTTTTGATTTCTCAATCTTATGAGAATACTTTTTTTTATAACATTTGCAAAGACTAATTTTTATCCTCATCAAGCTTATCAATAAATGCATATTTTGCTTGTCTGTTTTTCCACCGATCACGCGCAAATTTACGCATGTCGGCTACTTGATCTTTCTCGTCAACAATTTCCAATCCAAGCAATGTCTCTATGATATCTTCCATGGATACAATTCCGTCAACACCGCCATATTCGTCAACTATCAAAGCAATATGCTCTTTGTTTGCTAAGAATTTCTCCCATAAGGAAAAGAGTACTGTATTATTTGGAACCGTTAAAATTGTGTGCTTTAAATCACTTAATAGAAGCGAAGATTTTCCTTCAGCTAGTTGTTCAAAAACTTCTTGTCTTAAAACATAACCGATTATATTTTCATTTCCTTCAGAGTAGACTGGGATGCGAGAGAATTTTAAAAACTCTTTATTCTTAAGGAAATGCTTAAGGCTAAGATTTTCATCAGCTGTTGCCAAGACAACGCGCGGAGTCATAATATCCTTTACTTTTACATTTTTTAATTTCAATATATTCTGAATGATCTTATTTTCTTTTGCTGAGAATAGTCCTTCATCAGCTCCAATACTCGCTAATGCTGCAATTTCCTCTCGACTCGTTGTATTCTTGTTGTCGTTTTTTGAAAACAGATTGGTCACCAATGCTGATAAGAACACAAATGGATAAGTGATGAATATTGTGATTTTGATAACACGATAAACGGGCTTCGTTAATTTTCTCCAAAACCTTGCTCCAATAGTTTTTGGGATAATTTCAGTTAGAAATAAAATCAATAGTGTTAAAATAGCAGAAACAATTCCGAAAGAAGCTTCACCAAAAACTTTGACAGCCTGAGCTCCGACACCAGCTGCCCCGATAGTGTGTGCAACAGTGTTTAATGTTAAAATTGCAGACAAAGGTTTGTCGATATTTGCTTTGAGATTCATAAATGATTCTGCCCATTCTATTCCTTCATCATGTTTTACAATAAGATAGGATTGGGGAATCGAAAGCAATACGGATTCCATTATCGAACATAAAAATGAAATAAATAAAGCGATAAATAAATAGACAAATAATGCTACCATTTCTATTGTTTAATTAGATGTTTTCAATATGAATTTTTGTAAAATATTTTAAGCTAAAAATATGAATTTACTAAAACACTCATGAATTTACTAAAACTAAGCGGTAAATAACTCCTTATTAAAAAATATATAGTGTCTGGTCGGAAACAGGCGATTTTTATTCCCAATTTTATCGGGATGAGAAATATTTATTCAATCATAATAATTTTTTAAGGTTTTTCCCGATTTCTCGGGACAGGCTATGAGCTTGCTTTGCTGCGTTTTGATTTTCTTTCTTTAGGAGATGCCTTAGCATCAGCCGACGAGAAAAAAAGCAAAATATACTCAAAAGAATCAATTTTAATTTTGTGCTGTTTCCGACCAGACACTAAATAGTAATTGTCAATTATCAATGGCTGCCACAAAAATAATAGCATTTAAAAACATATAAAATAGTGCTGGTATAGAAACCAAAAGGCTGTCTTTTAATCTTATTCTAACGATTACACCAAAAAACATGAGCAACGCAAGTCCAAAGGAAGAGACTAATAAAATCAGATTAAACTTAAGTCCTACAAGTAATCCAGTCGCTCCTATAAACTGCAATGCAATCACTAGGAGACCAAATTTCTGTAATTTAAATCTTTCAAATTCTCCTTTCATTTTGGTAGAAGTAAAGTAGAATACGGAATATGCAAAAAAAGATAAACTAGAGATTAGAATGCATAGAGTGATAATGTCCATTTCTATTTTTTTAATAAGATTGGTAGGCTACATACAGACTTAAAATCAATAGAATTAAAGACGGTAAATGCTTAATAAAGGGGTTACTTATTTTGAAATGGAAAAATTGAGCCGATAACATGAAAAAGGCCATAAGAATAGCTGGGATAAATACCAATTCAGGATACCAAATACCAACAACTAGTAAAGTCGACAATGCAGTTTTAGAAAAACCAACGAAGCTTCTGGTAACGAGACTCAATTTGAATTGATTAAATTCTTTTTCGACGTTGTGAAACCTGAAAATCCAAACAAAAGCAACGGAAATTGCGATTGCCAATTGGATTATATGTGTAAAGTTATCCATGTTTAAAGATTAAATTTCTCCTACTCGTATGGCTTTTCTGAATCCGCCCTATTTTATCGCCTAAGAGTTTTGGTCTCCTATTAATTCGCAGTGATTTGGCCAGTATTAAGAACAAATCCTGAGATTAAATGTTTTAATTGTTAAAAATAAACATCAATTTACAAAAAAATACGGTTTTGTATCGATTTACGTCGTTTAATTGGAAAGATTATAATTCATTTCTATTAATATTCTGTCCCGATGGTATTCTAAATTATAAGATGTTGTAATTTAGAAATTGGTTCCACCTTGATATTAATAAATAAGCATTTTTCAAACTTCACCTTTTTATAAAAAGAAGGTGCCTAAAAAATATATTTTTTAGGCACCTTCACTTCATTTTTCCTTAGCCTGTATTATTTACTTCGTTGAGCTCGCAAGCTCGGTTCATGAATTTAATTTTATGCAGTTTTTTATTCATAAGTGTCTATTTTCAATGGTTTTTCCCGATTTCTCGGGACAGGCTATGAGCTTGCTTTGCTGCGGTTTGATTTTATTTCTTCAGGAGATGCCTTATTATCAGCTGACAAGAAGAAAAATTAAAATAAACTCAAAAGAATCAATTTTAATTTTGTTGTGTTACCGGCCAGACACTACTTATTGTAAACTAGGTATTTCAACTACTTCTTCCGCTTCCTTCATATAATCTACTTTCGTATAATTGAATCCAAAGAGGTGGAAGAATTCATTTCTGTATCCTTCTAAATCTCCAATTTCTGTTAGGTTTTCGGTCGTTACTTTATCCCATAATTCCGACACTTTATCTTGAATATCAGAACGCATTTCTAAATCATCAATTCTTATTCTTCCTTTTGCATCTGTAGGAACTTTATCAAGGAATAGCCTCTCGGTAAATAACCTGTGAATTTGTTCAATACAACCTTCGTGAACTCGATTATCTTTCATCACTCTGTACAATAAGGACATGTATAAAGGAATCACTGGAATTGCAGAACTTGATTGCGTTACGAGCGCTTTATTAACAGAAACATAAGCTTTTCCATTGATGTCTTTGAGTGAATCCGTAATTGTGAAAGCAGTTGCTTCCAAATGGTCTTTTGCTTTTCCAATGGTACCTTTTCTATATACCGCCTCCGTCAATTTTGGACCGATATAAGAATAGGCAACAGTTTTGAAGTCAGCAGAAAGCAAACCTTCTTTCTTCAAAGCATTGATCCACATTTCCCAATCTTCACCACCCATTACCGTAACCGTATTTTCAATATCATCACCTTTGGATGGTTCAATACTAATTTCTTTAACCACCCCAGTATGAAAATCTACAGTTTTGTTGGTATATGTATCTCCGATTGGTTTTAAAGTCGATTTGTATTTAACTCCCGTTTCAGGATGCGTTCTTACAGGCGAAGCCAAACTATAAATGACCAAATCAATTTGACCAAGGTCTTCTTTGATTAATTGAATTGTTTGTTCTTTTATTTCATTCGAATATGCGTCTCCATTGATACTTTTTGCATAAATACCTTCTTTTTGCGCTTCTTTTTCGAAAGCTGCTGTATTGTACCAACCTGAAGAAGCAGTTCTCCCTTCTGATGGCGGCTTCTCAAAAAATACACCTATCGTAGAGGATTTTGAGCCAAAAGCACTTGTTATTCTAGAAGCCAAACCGAAACCTGTTGATGCTCCAATAACCAATACATTTTTTGGACTTTCAATTGATTCTTTTGACTTTATATATTCTATTTGATTTAATACACTTTGCTCACATCCCTCTGGGTGAGATGTTGTACATATAAATCCACGCGTTCTAGGTTCAATAATCATATTATTATTATTATTATTATTCTAATTATTAGCATTGCCAATTAGATGGGCTTAGTTGCATTGTTTTAAGCAGCTAATTTAGTAAATAATACGAATTTTATTATGAATTACAGCACTAGGAGTCTGGGGAGAAAAAAAAGGGGATTCCCCGCCTTATAAGAAGTCATCCTTGGGTAAAACTATTAAATCACTCAAAATAAACACCTTCTATAGTAAATGAAAAGGATTTACTTCCCAAACCCCCAATCATAATCGCTGGAAATAATGGATTCAATTTTTTATTGCCATACCATTCAATGACAAAATTAGCACCAGAACCTCCGCTATCGTCTTTCTCATCTACAACATATTCAATCGTTTCAAAAGTGTTGACATAAATCGGGCTTTCTAGCTATTTCTTCACCAGTTTGCCTTCTGTGTTGTGGTAATCTATGCGTGTAATAAATAAAGTGTCCGTTTCGCTGTTATTGTGAATACTCAACGTCGAAGGTAATGATGTTCGGTCATTGCGTGTACTCTGATAAATATTCGAATACACAGGAACGGTAACTTTCTTCGTTTTATGAATACTATCTGATGAGGTGGTTAAGTTTTTAATCGCATGCTCCTCTACAATAATTTGAGTTTCGCTATTTGGAACGTGATTTTTGCAACCCTAAATTGCTGGAATTAATATAATTACGAATTATCAATTATCAATTACGAATTCGTACTTCTCTTATTCAATCAACCTTGAAATCGCTTCAATTTCTCCATTCATCAACAATAGCTCACCATTTTTATCTAAAAGCATGTAAGTTGGAAAACCGTCTATTCTCAATTTTTTAATAATTTCATCATCAGCATAACCGATAGTCCATTGAACTTTGTGCTTAGAAATATATCTTTCAATTTGTTCCTTTGTGTCTCTGGCACTCAAACCAATAATTTGAAGTTTATCCTTGTTAGTTTCAGCAAATTCTTTCAATGATGGTAGTTGCTGTGTGCATCCTTTACACCAAGTTCCCCAAAAGTCTATTAGCAAATATTTATCTTGCTCCTGCAGTTGTTTAATCGACTTTGTTTCTCCTGAAAGCAAGGTAAGCTTAAAATGGGATAATTCATCTCCTACTTCTATTGGACGTTTATAGCTTTTTTTACTTTTCTTTAGTTTTAAATATTTCCCAGAATATTCTATCTCTTCAATTTCATAAATATATTCTCCAATTTCTATTTGAGCCTTGTCAGTATAAACTACAGCACCTTTACTGAGTTCTCCCGAAATAAAATCTGCTCGGTAATCACTAATTATAATTCTATCCTCTCCTTTATCATTGTACAATCCGTTGCAATTGGAGTCGTAAAGCGCAATTTTCATTTTTTCATCATTGATCCAAGTATCAGCTACTTTGTAATTCATTCTTTTATCTGCTAACCAATAATCTACACTTGTCAAAGTATTTCCAATAGCATCTGGACCTGAACCTCCAATGAATGTTTCCACTTCTTTTTTTAATTCAGGATTTAATTTCGGGTAGAAAAATTTAACTGGAAATAAGGCGGTTGGATATTCTGAGTTTTTTAGATAAACTATTACAGTAGAATCTTTACTGAAAGCTAAGGGCTGACCATCATCTGAAAAATCTAAGTTTTGGTTATAATCAACATACACAATTGGCTTATAACTTGAATAATTACCAATTAGGAACAGCGAAGATTTCGGTGTTTTGGAATCTTTCCAACCTGTAAAGTAACTAAAAGCTAAAGCAGAATCTTTTACATTAAAATTTTCCGGAAAAACTATTTGATGAACTTTACCATAGTAGGTGACTTCGGCATCGCTAGGACATTTGAGTAATTTCATAAAACCATTACCACTGTCATCTGCCGAATGATATTGGTTGTCAAAATTAATTAATAGTGAATCTTGGGAGTAGGTTGGTATTGTAAATCCTAGCAAGAAGTAAAAGAGTAGAAGTAAGTTGATAGCCTTTGATAGTTTCATGCGTTTTTTAGAATAATTCAATGCTAAGTTAATTATTTATGACAAACTAGTTAGTGTCTGGTCGGAAACAGACGATTTTTTATAAATTGTATAAATTTTGAGAAATATTTATTCAATCATAATAGTTTTTAAGGTTTTTTCCGATTTCTCGGGACAGGCTATGATCTTGCTTTGCTGCGGTTTAGTTATTTAGGAGATGTGTCACATTGGGGGTGTTGATATGCCGCATCAGCCGACGAGAAAAAAAGTAAAATATACTCAAAAGAATCAATTTTAATTTTGTGCTGTTTCCGACGAGATACTAGTTATAAGTCTAATTCCTAATAAGTAGCTAAGCATGCTGAAAGCCCAGCTCAATTCAGTAGGATACAGCGCGTCCTGCTGAATAAATAAAGTAATCAATTTAAAAACGAAGGCAAAAACAAGCATAAAGCTTACTGCCTATTGCCTACTGCCCGTCTTACTGCTCATCTAAACTTACACCTATTCATTTGAAACCTAAACTTGAGTTAATTACATATTCTCCACTTTTTACCGCTTTTTTGTATTTTTCAATGCCTCCAACTATTGGTAAAGTAATACTTGTTGAATTCGGATCAACGATCAGTTCTGTTCCAGGAGCGGGCCTTAATGTGAATTCTTTATCACTTGAAAATATTATTAATCCTATTTGTTGTCCTTTTTTTATTATTTGATCATCAGGCATTAATTCAAACGAAACTTGATAAAATTCACCTTTCTCAAGTGCTTCTCCTTTGGTTATAGAACTGTGGTTTTGAGGATCTGCCCAGCCTCGTGTAATAATGTTCTCATAAATTTCTGTTCGTTTCTCATCTTGCCAAGGCAGAGAAACTAGCCATACCGATAGGTTAGCAGCTGGTTTATTACTTTCAAGTCGGACAGTAACCTTTGGAATGCCAGAAATTCGAATATCCTCCTCTAAAATAGGTGTGACATAAAGTAACCTGTGTTTAGCATTTTTTGTTTCAATCAAATCTTCTCCTTTTATTGAGGAATCATCAATTAGGGTGTCAATTTCTTGTTTATTCTGTATTTCCAGTTTTAAATGACCGACCTCATTTTTATTGGTTTGAAGATGGAGTGCAACATCAGATGCTCTCAAATCAGGGTAGTTTTCATAAGAAGTGGGATTCCTTTCATGTTCACGAACAATGGCTACAGGAGCATCGTTTTCAACGCCATTCTCAATTTCATGTAGGTATTTTGTAAACCATCTGTTCATCATTTTTAATGGAGGATTACCACCATGACCTTTTTGATGATAATAGAGTTGAACAGGTAAACCCGCTTCTTTTGCAGCCTTGTAGAATCGGAAACTCTGTTCTGGCATAACGTTCCAATCATTAAAACCATGGACCATTATCATGGCAGCTTTCATTTTGTCGATTTTATTCAAATAATCTCGACTGTCCCAAAACGCATTGTAATCACCAGTAATTCGGTCTTGATTTTTAATCAATATTTGATCTCTGATAGTTGAGTTGTTATTCTCACGTTTTGATTTGTCACCACTATTTATCAAGTCATAAAGAACATCCATGTCCTCACCTATATAGCCTCCTGGTGACCGAACCAAACCATTTGAACGATAATAATGATAGAATGAAGTGACTGGAGCAACTGGAATAATCGCTTCTAAACCATCAACACCAGTCGTAGCTGCTGCGATACAGAGTGTTCCATTGTATGAA
>Ga0307967_1000469_pt1 | contig 27884 bp, 19 predicted proteins | sample OrgLakmetagen648_FD_201828 | JGI IMG/M metagenome (GOLD analysis project Ga0307967, IMG submission 201828) | Saline water microbial communities from Organic Lake, Antarctica - #648 | ecosystem: Environmental > Aquatic > Non-marine Saline and Alkaline > Saline | place: Antarctica: Organic Lake... | reverse complement strand
TTGTTGAAGAATCTTGGCCATTGGCATCAATTTCTTCTGAAATAGCTTACCATTTGCAGCGCTATGCATTTGACTATTTAGATGCTCCTGTAATGCGAGTAACTCAATCAGATACTCCATTCCCTTACTCACCAACTTTAATAGATGAAGCTTTACCAAATGTAAATCGTATCATGAAAGCAGTGAAAGCTACAATGTATAAAAATTAAAATTTAAAATATATTTTGAAAGAAGCTCTGGCATTAATGTTAGAGTTTTTTTTATATCATAGAAAAGACTTATTACCTCTGTATTGTGAAGAAGAAGCATAAGGAGAAGAGCGATGATTAATAATTAAAAAAGCCCTATTCCTAAATCCCCTCTGAACATTTGGTGCTGGAAACTAAATTAATTCCCCTATCCAAAAAGACCAAACATTACGCTCTGTAATTTAATCTTAAGTTTAAACTCTATTTAAACAGTACTCTAGATGTTCCAAAGTGTGTTTTTGAACTTATAATATTAAGGAATAATACACCATTTGGTTTGTTTAAATCAAACTGCAATTCATTTCTTCCTTCTTTTAGTTTTACTGAAGAAGAATAAACTAATTTACCATTTATATCATGAAACGTAACTTTAGCATCATTTTCGTCTTCACTGAAAAGTACGCAGTGAACATTTCCTTTTGATGGGTTAGGATAAACTATAAATTCATCACTCATCGTATACAATAAATCTTCATAACCGTCAGGAGCAGATTTAGTAAATCTTACTCCTTGAATAGTCAAATCTAAATCATTCGTTTCCGCTTCCATAGGCAAAAAGGTAAACGTTAGCATTGTTAAATCATCTGCTTTTATTTTTTGCATTAAACCTGTAGATTTGAAAAAATCAAAAGGTATATAATAAGTCTGTTCATCTTGCTTTATATTAATTGTCGCTTTGAACTGTTGTTTCCATTCTTTAATAGAAGATTTCACTAAACCTAATTCTAGTAAGCCGCTTCCTTTGGCTGTGAATGATAAGAATCTATAATCTGTATAATCTTCAGGAGTGTTACCTGGTAACAGTGATTTATAAAGAGTTAAATAATCAAATTCACTGTGCGCTCTTATACGTACATTTCTGTGAATCGCCATTTTATCTGCTTCATAATCTCTTTCAAAATCATTAGAAACTGCATATTCTTCAATGGTTGTATATGTAGCGTCATAATCTAGTCCCCAATTACCATCTGCATGATAAAAAGCATCTTGTACCTCTCCATTTACTCTTATTAAACCATCATATTCATAGCCGTCCTTAATTTCAAATCTAACTGTTTGTTCTCTTTTAGATTTAAAAGGATTGTATCTTAACCCAGCTCCACCAGTTTCACTATAAACTTCATCAAGAGATATTTCTATGCTTTGTTCTGATTGTGTACTTCTAAGTTTTATTACCATATCTACAACTTCTCTAGAAACTTTAGCCGCGTAGGTTTTAGGGAGTTTTTGAATTTCAGTCTGCTCAATATTAATATGAGATTGGAGGTTATTTAAAATATCCTTCACTAATTTTCTTGTTTGCTCTGGTGAAGTTGTCCAAACTTGAAAATTATAAACTTCATCCGAAGGCGTAAATTCATTGACATACCAATTTGTTTGAAGTGTATAAATTTCTTGATCTTCATTCTTACCCACTACCAAAGATATAGCATATTCAATTGCTCCATTTCTTTGCTGAATAACTTGTGATAGGAAGTTGTAACCTTCAATTTGTAATGTATTTATATTTAGAATTTCAGCTCCTTTAAGTCTGTCACAAGATGCTTTCGTGTGATTATAAACTTTATTAATCGTTTTTATTCCTAAAACAACACCTTTTGTTTTGCCTTCAATAGCAAAATCAACACTTAAAACTTCTTCGGCAGTGGTATAATCTAGAATGTCAGTTGGAGATGAAATATATGAATCATCTCCTGTTTCTAATTCTGAAGGAAACATATCTAAGAGTGTTTGACTATTGCTGCCGCGCGCAGTAGGATTAGGTGCTAATTCAGCTTTGTTGAACTGAACTGCACTTTTTTTGTCAAATGTGGTAGGAATACTTTTTATTTTGCGCTGAACATATTGCATAGAGACGGCATCCCCCAAACTTTCACTTTCTAATCCACCACCGTTCCCAGTATTGACTTCATCTGATTGAATTGTAATTGGAAAAACCTTAATGTTTTTACATCCATTGTTATCTATGGTTGTAAGCGTAACCTCATAATAGCCTGATTGCGTAAAGTCAAAATTCACATTACTTTGATTCGCGAATAATCCCGATCCTCCATTAGAGCTCCCCCATGAAAAACTAGTAAACTGATTGCTATTGGTTAAAGTAAAGTGCTTAGTAACAGTACTTGTCCCAATACCTGTTGTTGTTTCTGAAACAATAGCATTTACAGTTGGAAAAACAGTTATTTGTGCAGTTTCAGTATCACTTCCGTAGGTGTTCGTAGTAGTTAAAGTAACGGTGTAAGTTCCTGCAGAAGAAAATGTTTTTGTAGGATTCATACTGGTGCTATTTGTACCATCTCCAAAATTCCAATTATAACTCAATGGAGCACTAGGTTGAACAGCAGAGCCAGTATTGGAAGTGTTGTTAAAGATAAATTCATTATCAATTAAACATTGATGATTAGTTGTATTGAATTCTGCAGTAGGTGGAACTCCCGTAACCGGAGCACAACCTGTAATAGAGGGAGTGAAAACAGCATAATGCATTTCACCGCCACTATGTACTAATGATTTACCAATTACTTGTCCTTCGATATTAGATTGATTTGTGGTTTTAGTAATATCTGCAAAAGGAGCATAAACAGTTCCTTCAATAGTTGAGTTTCCTTGAATTTTTAGGTTGGTAGTGTTGTAAAAGTTATAGAAAACATAAGGACAGTTTTGAAAACTAATTCCTGCTTGGTTCCAAACATTCCAGTTGAAAGTTCCTGAAGCGTTCACATTTATAATTAATACTTTCGATGCACTAGGCTGCTGGTTGTAAGTGAAAACTTGGACATTATTCATGTCTGATCCAGTAACATTTAAATAATTAACTCCATTCTGTAAATTGATTTTAACTTGATTAGGAAGATTTGTCGTTGGAATAGACTGACCATTTGGATTGGTTAATTGAGCATTTCCTGAACATTCAGCTATACTTGAGGAAATATTTCTCATTTCTTGAAAGGCACTCGCGAAATCAATTAAACCTCCTTGAAAGACAGGATTATTATTTACACCTACATTTAATTGATTAGAGTTAGCCTGAAGCATAATTCTTGGCGATGAGTTGTAATTTGAACTTGGAGTAATACGAATAGGTGAAGCCGCGTTATTTTGATCGTAATACCAAACATTTGATCCTTGACCGTTTCCTATTTTAGCATACGTATTTTGATTTACTTGTAGGGCATTTCCTGACTGATAGTTTACTTTTCCGCCAACCAAGAGTCCTATTTTAGTTCCGTTGACAAAAAAAACACCACCTTGATTAGTTGCTACTTGATAATTACCTTGTAACGTTAAATCTATTCCACACGCAACAGGGCCTTCTGACTCATTGGTCGAAAGTGTCATATTGTTTTCAATGAAAATATTAAATCCTTTTGCAGCAGCTGTTGGACTTTGGCTAAATGCCAAGCTAACATAGCTTATGAGAATTGCTGTCAAGACAAAATTTAGCTTAAGGTATAATCTAATCATATTATTTTCTAATTAGTTTCGAATGTGAAAGTACATATTTTTAAAATATAAAAATTTAATTAACATGTTTTTTTATTATAATTATTTGATTTAAGGGTTCTTATGCTATTTGTTTAAAAATGAGTTAGTTTTTGATTTAAAGATATTTTTAATTCAGGAACCTAATTAAGTTTATCGATTTAATGGGGTTTTGTATATACTTGTATCGTTTTAACGGATGGATTAACTCCATTCCTTTTAATATGTTCTCTGCCAGCTGGCGGGCTGTGAATACTAAATATTTAAATAACAATCTTCTATTGGGTTGAGAGAAGTGTGTTTTAAAAAGAAGTTTCTTTCAAAATGGAAGGTTTTAATTTCCACCATTAGAAAAAGAGCAGAGTCAAATTAATAAGCACTCGACTTCAATTAAAAACATAAATTTAAATTATCCATACAAAATAATACAGAACTTTTTTTCAAAGAGCTGAGCAAGATAAAGTACTTTAAAAATTACAAATCAACGCATTTTCTGCCTTTTATTTAAAAACTGAACCAGCAATTCATTCAAAGGCTTATTGGTATCTAACTCATGAAAGTCAATTCCATAAGCACCGCATTTTTGTTCCAATTCTTTGAAGTATTCTCCAACTTGTTTGATATAATGCGCTTTAATTTCTCCAGGAAGCAATTTCATTTGTTCACCTGTTTCCATATCAACTAAAGTATACGGACGGTTTTCAAATTGAAAATCTATTTCTTTTTCTTTGTCAACGACATGAAATAAAATCACTTCATGTTTGTTGTGCTTTAAATGTTGTAGCGCTTCAAAAAGCTTGTCTTTATTTTCTGGATCATTTAGCATATCGGAGAAAACGACAATCAAACTTCTGCGGTGACACAATTCAGCAATATCATGCAAAACCTGGACAGCTTCCGTTGTTTTGGCTTCTTTAGCTTCGTATTTGTGAAGTAATTTCTCTAATTCCGAAAATAGATAGCGGTGGTGTGTATGAGAAGATTTGTTTTCAGTATGCAAATTCAACTGTTCAGTAAATACAGACAAACCAACTGCATCTCGCTGACGTTTTAACAATTCCATCAAAGCTGCTATACCATAAATGCTGTATTTTAATTTAGACCAATTGTCATCATGCTGAAAATGCATTGAACTCGAAGCGTCTAAAACAAACTGACAGCGTAAATTGGTTTCTTCTTCGTACTTTTTTGTGAATAATTTTTCTGTTCGGGCATATAATTTCCAATCTACATGTTTTGTTGATTCTCCAGTATTATACAAACGATGTTCAGCAAACTCAACAGAAAACCCATGAAATGGACTCTTGTGAAGACCAGTAATGAAACCTTCTACAATTTGTTTAGCAAGAACTTCTAAGTTCCCAAATTGCTCTAAATATTCGCGATGAATTTGTTCTGCCATGAGCGAAAGATAGTTATTTTTTTGAACAATGCTTTAAGCTGGAGGCTATATGCTTTAGGCAGCATGACATTTATGATATACCAGATAATATATGCTTTATATTAAGGTGTTTACTTAAATATTGTATAGGCTGGCAGCTTTGTAATTAGTGTCTGGTCGGAAACAGACAATTTTTATAAATTGTATAAATTTTGAGAAATATTTATTCAATCATAATAATCTTTTAAGGTTTTTCCCGATTTCTCGGGACAGGCTATGAGCTTGCTTTGCTGCGGTTTGATTTTCTTTCTTTAGGAGATGCACTAGCATCAGCCGACAATAAAAAAAAATAAAATAAACTCAAAAGAATCAATTTTAATTTTGTTGTGTTTCCGAACAGACATTAATTACTTTAAAATCATTCCTCTACTTGTTTTTTATGATGTATGATAATCCATTTATTTTGAGTTCCTCAGCATTTGAAAATATTTTAAGAAGTTCAGTTTCATTCTTCTCAACCCTTTTTTTATATTCAATTTTATCGATATTAGATTGATTTGATTGTATTGTTTCAACTTTTTTTACATTTTTCCACGGTCCAAAGTTTTCAGGTATGACGTCATCTGGTAAATTAATTTTTAGCCTCTCGAGTAATGTTAATTTGTTTAAGTTATTAGGTAATGAAGACTTGATTGAAGTGCCGTATATACTCAAATGCTTTAGTTGAGTTAGGTTTAAAAATGAGTTAGGTAAGGTATCTATTAAACAACTACTCTTAACTATGAGCCTTTCTAATGAAGATTCTATGGGGATTTCTGGAAAAACAAAATGGTAAACATGATCGAAGTATAATGATTTAATTTTAGGTATTTTAAACACTCTTTCAGGGAGTTGAAATATTGTTCCTGATTGTTCTTTCAGTGAGCCATCCAAGTTTACATTCGTTACATCGAAAGTTAAAGATTTCAGCTCTTTAAATGAATGTATTTCATCAGGAAATGGTTGGTCATTCATGAAACCTCTAATATATAAGGTTTCTACAGATGAAAATTCTAAGAGAAGTTTCGGTAAATCAGAATTAAAATATTCATAATGTTCAAGAACCAATCCTTTTACAGTAGATTTGTCAATTTTTAAACCAAGTTCTTCCTCAATCGCACCGCTAACAAATCGATTATAGATGATTAATTCATCAGAACTTAAAACAGCATCGATTATTAAAGGATGTTTAACCGTGTCTCCATAGAATTTATAACTCCCTATTATTTTCATCTTTTTTGGCAGTTATTTAAGTTCTGAGAACCGAAGATTGGACTTGTCAATCCTAAGGGCACCTCTAAAAACTCTACTTTGGTCGCTAACTTGTTCTTTATTCCAACTACTTCGTTGCCGAAATACTCATTTAGCCCAGCTAAATTCCGTTTTCAGCGCCTCGTATCTGAAAAAAACAACTTCCTTATCATTCCAAACAGAGTTATTAGAGATGCCACTAATATAAAAATTGACAGTACTGTCTTTATTTATGAAAATAGTTCCTTGTGGACTTGCATTAAAACTTTCATTATGAACATTGAAATTTTTGTCATTAGCAGATTTGACTTCAATTGTTGCGAAATCACCATATCTGTGTATTGATTCTGGTTTTAACCTGTCTGGCTGAATGTCTATCGCACCTTCAATTCTAATATATGTGTCTTTGCTTCTTAAGCCCTTGGATCTAATGTCGTTGTGGTATGAATCATAGTCGTAAGAGTCGTTTGTAATGAAATATGCTCCATTACCAAATGGAATGTTTTGCAGTGGTGTTGAGTTCATATTTCCACATGACATTTGAGTGAACAGAATCAGAACTGCAATAGATAAATAATATAGTGTAGTTTTCATATATCGAATAAATATAGATCAATAAGTTAACTTCTTGAATTGAATAAAGTTAATTAATTTGAATCTATTATCAAATGCAGATTCTAGAATATTGATTTCTTAAAACCTAGCGACGGGATTTAGTTAATCTCAACCTTTTAATTTCTCTTTTTTCTTTGCGAACTTAGCGTCTTCCTTTGCGAACTTCGCGGTTAATAAATCCAAAATGGACGCAGTTTATTTTCGAAAAACTCCACAGCCTAAAGCTTACAGCCATCAAGGCTTATAATCTTTCAAAACCGACTTCCTCCCAATAGCCTCCGTAATATAATCCACACTCAATTTCGGACTTCTCGCTGGCGAATGACTTCTACCGTAAAAGATAATCTGTAAATGCAGTTTGTTCCATGTTTCTTCTGGGAAAATACTTTTTGCATCTTTTTCTGTTTGTGTCACGTTCTTACCATTCGTAATTCCCCAACGGTATAATAAACGGTGAATATGAGTATCAACAGGAAATGCTTGGTAACCAAAAGCTTGAGACATTACAACAGAAGCCGTTTTATGTCCAACGCCTGGTAAAAATTCTAAATCCTCGTAGTTGTCAGGAACAATTCCGTTGTGTTTGTCAATTAGTATATGTGAAAGATTAAATATTGCTTTTGATTTTTGAGGAGATAACCCACAAGGTTTAATGATCTCACGGATCTCCTCAATAGAAAGCTTAATCATATCTTGAGGAGTATCTGCTTTAGCAAATAGAGAAGGTGTAATTTGATTCACGCGTATGTCTGTGCATTGCGCCGACAATAAAACAGCAATTAGTAAAGTGAAAGTATCTTTGTGTTCAAGTGGAACTGGAGTCGTGGGATAGACTTTGTCAAGTTCCGCCATTATAAATTCTGCTTTTTCTTTTCGTGTCATTTTTTCAATTTAAAACCGTTCCTCACAAATTCTACAAATTCATTGAAAACACTTTTTTTCGTTACTAAATCTTTAGTGACTTGGCTAAAAGTTTTTAATGAATCAGGCATCATCTTTTTTGGCTGCAGACGTTCTCCTTGAGGTTTTAATTGAGAACCTGGTTTAGGAAGCGGATTCTCTTGGCTTTGTTGGTCATTATTTGAATGAAAATTATCTTCTCGTTCCTCTAATTCATCCAATTTATCAAGCATATCATCTTGAATTCTCGCCAATTTATCAGCTTTATCATAATTATCCTTTGCTTTCTTTTGATAGCCGCGTTTCTCCATGAGTAAGCCCAAATTATTATGAGATATAGCGTCATCAGGATCAACTTGAACTGCTTTTTCGTATAATTCTATAGCAGCCTCAATATCTCCAAAATAATCCTTTGCATAAGCTAAAGCGGCATAGCGAAAACTATAATCCTTGTCTAAATGAAGAGATAATTCAAGGTCATCTATACATTTTTTCTTTTGGTTCATATGCAAATAAAGCACTCCTCTGTGAGAAAGAATATCTGGGTGATTTGGATCTAAGTCCAACGCTTTATTGAAAGCAATTAAAGATTTTTTAAGCTTTTGGTTATCCAATAGCTCCTGCGCTTTTTTATGTTCTGAATTAATATACATTTGCGTTCCTTTAATAATGATACAAATTTATGGACTTTCCCCAATATAGAAAACGATTCGACATTAAGTCTTTTTACAAAGTTACATCATTTACAACTTTTGAAGAAGTTCAACTAGTAGGTAAACGCTTTTTGATCCATGTTGTTCATGCAAAAAAGTATTTCGAGCAATTACAAATTCAAGATATGCTTACTTCAGAAATGGAAATGTACCAAATGAGCGAAGAAAGCGAGTTCGAAGAAAATTATGAAGCAGCTAAGGAGTATGTTCTAAATAAGACCACGAGGTAAAACCTCGTGGTAACATCTCGTAGTCTTTTAAGATAATAATGCTATTTTTGTTTAAAACAATGATATTATGAGTAATCCACAAGGTATACCTTCAGTTGATTTATCTGAATTTTTATCAGGAGATAAAAATCAACAACAGAATTTTATTAATAAACTAGGTTCTGCCTATGAAAATATAGGTTTTGTTGCTGTTAAAAATCACGGCATTTCACAACAACTGATTGATCAACTTTACGCGCAAATGAAATTGTTTTTTGGACATGATAAAGCGATAAAGCAAAAATATAATATCCCCGAAAATGGGGGGCAACGCGGTTACACCCCTTCTGGTACTGAACATGCCAAAGGAAAAACAGCAGGAGATTTGAAAGAATTCTGGCACTTCGGACAATTTGTTGAAGACAACGACCCAATTGGAAAAGAATATCCAGATAATGTAAATGTTGAGGAACAACCTGATTTTTTGAAAGTTGGGAAGCTAGCTTATAAAGCGTTTGAAGATACAGGAAGACATTTATTGCGTGCCATTGCACTTCATTTAGGATTGGATGAAATTTATTTCAATGAACACATTTCTAATGGGAACAGTATTCTGCGTTCGATTCATTATCCACCTATTACTGGTGAAATTGAAGAAGGTGCTGTGCGCGCTAGTGAACACGAAGACATTAATCTAATTACACTTTTAGTTGGTGCTTCAGCAGATGGTTTGCAAGTATTGAATAAACAAAATGAATGGATTTCAGTTACTGCAATTCAAGATCATATCGTTGTAAACGTTGGAGATATGTTGCAACGTTTGACAAACAATAAATTGAAGTCAACAACCCATCGTGTGATTAATCCACCAAAAGAGCAATTAGGAACAAGTAGATATTCTGTGCCTTTCTTCTTGCACCCAAGGTCTAATATGCCATTAAATTGTTTGCCTTCTTGTATTGATGAGCAAAATCCAAAAGCCTATGAAAACACCACTGCAGGGGAATACTTAATGGAAAGATTAAGAGAAATTGGATTGATTAAATAAATAATTACGAATAATTCAATTATAAATTACGAATTAAAAAAAGCGAAATCATGAAATGATTTCGCTTTTTTTATTAAAACTAAAATTCAGAGGGATTTGTACGGACGTTTGCAAAACGTCCTTAAGCAAACGTCCTCATTCGAATCTCTTCAATCAATTCATCTAAATAATTTCCAATTATCAATTATCAATTGACAAATAATTATTCACGATAATCTTATTTGATTGCAATTGATTCATTAAACTATACAATCCAAAAAACGCTCTATTGATATAAATAAAATGTGTCGAACCTCTCGCTGCATCCGCTTTTCTTAAGGAGTCGTTTTTAGAGTATTTCGCTGCCATATTTGCAATTTTACTAAAAAACGTTGGATCTGAAAAATCAAATTCTTCTTCATAGAATGGAAGTGCAAACAAACCTAACAATTCCTTAAAAACTGTAGAGAAGAACTTTATATCTTCTTTGGTATCTGTTTCTTTTAAAATTTCTAAAGCATACAATTGTTTTTTAAATGCAATCGGATCATTTAGTATTTCTGGTTTTGTCATTTCGAAGTAAGGAAAGTAAAACTCTTCTGGAATTCCTTTCATACAGCCGAAATCAATTGCAATGAGTTCATCATTTTTTGAAACCATAAAGTTTCCTGGGTGCGGATCAGCGTGAACTTTTCTTACTACGTGAATTTGGTACATGTAGAAATCCCATAGTGCTTGACCAACTTTATTTGCTCTTTTTGGTGATGTATTATTTTCTGCAAAAGTAGAAATCTGAATTCCCTCCATCCAATCCATTGTTAGGATTTTGTCAGTAGATAATTCATTATAATAACGTGGGAAAAGTAAATTTGGAATATGTTTACAGGCTTCAGAAACGGAATTACTTTGATTCAATTCTAAGGCGTAATCTGTTTCCTCCATCAACTTTTCTTCAACTTCCTTAAAGTAACGTTCAGCATCTTTTCCTTTGATGTTTAACATACGCAAAGCGATGGGCTTCATCATTGATAAATCACTTCCAATACTCTCTGCAACCCCTGGATACTGAATTTTTACAGCTAACTTTTTTCCATCCTTTTCTGCACGGTGCACTTGACCAATACTCGCTGCATTTATTGCTTCGTAATTGAATTGATCAAATATCTCTTCAGTGTCTTTTCCAAAATAACGTTTGAAGGTTTTCTTTACTAGAGCGGCAGACAAAGGAGGTACAGAGAATTGCGATAAAGAGAATTTTTCAACATAGGCTTGAGGTAGCATTGTTTTGTCCATGCTCATCATTTGAGCTACTTTTAAAGCGCTTCCCTTCATGCTTTTTAAGCTGTCATATATATCTGTTGCATTGGATTCGTCCAATTTCAATTTTGCTTTTTCTTCAGAACCAATAAATTTTTCACTGTAGTATTTCAAATAATTTACGCTAATCTTCGCCCCAGTTGAAACCATTTTAGATGCACGTTGAATCTTAGTGGTAGGTATTTTATCAATCGATTTCATTCTTCTCGTTGTAAATTAATTTTTACTCGCTCTTTCCTTCCATAGAAACTTTCCTAAATCAACGAAAGTATTTATTGGTTTGGTGTTTAGAACTTCAAATCCAGCATGCATCGTTTTTTCAATCAAAACATCTGTTTTCTCAAAAGAGGGTGATGTGTCGTTCATCCAAAACTTCATAATAAATAACAATTGCCCGTAAGATACTTTTGCTAATCCTCTGTCTACAATACTTGCAATATTGTCAATGATTAAGTCTATAGATTTGATGTCTAATGATTCTACAAAATCAGTATATTCTTCTTTCAATCCATCTAAGGTTTTCAGAACTTTCATTTTGTTTTCATGTTCTTTCAAAATATACATAACCAAGCTTCTATTTGCAGTTAACATTTCAAAAAACGTGAAGTAGAAACTTAAAAGTTTGTGTTTAGCATCACCTTCTTTAAACTCATCATTTTGTTCCAATAAAATAAGGGTGTTCTTGAACAGATCAACAAAAACTGCAGAATCTATTGCTTTGAAAGATCCGAAGTACTCATAGAATTCTGACTCTTCCATCTTGTTTTCTAATGCAAATGCGTAAACACTTTTTGGTTTTTCATTGTGCATTAAAACAAACTTTGTGTAATTTTCTAAAATTACATCTCGGGCATTAGTTTTTTGTACTTCCATGATTTAAATTTTTATTGACGACATTCCTCCATCTACATGTAGAATTTGTCCTGTCATCCAACTTGATTTGTCTGATAGTAAAAATACTGCCATTTCTGCAATATCCCTAGGGGTTCCTATTTTCTTTAGAGGATGACGTTGCGCATTGGCCTCTTTTTTCTCTTCAGAGTTTAATAACTTACTCGCTAAGTTGGTGTCAGTAAGAGAGGGTGCAATTGCATTTACTCTAATTTTTGGTGCAAATTCAGCAGCGAGAGATCTTGTTAGACCTTCAATAGCTCCTTTCGATGTAGCAACTTGTGAATGGAAATTGAATCCGTTTTGTACCGCTACAGTTGAGAACATTACAATACTAGCATTCTCTGACTTTTTTAGTTTTGGCATCACTTTTTGAAGTACTGAAATAGCACCATTTACTTGTAAGTTGAAATCTGCTAAAAATTCTGCTGGCTTAATTCGAGCGAATGGCTTTAGATTTATACTACCTGCACAATATACCACACCATCTAAAGATTCTGGTAAATATTCGAAATCAAAATCAGAATCAGTAACATCTAAATGATGGTAAGTAACTTGATCTGTATCTGAATTTGAGGAATTGGAATTATAAGTGGCAAAAACTGTATTGTCATTTTCTGCCAAAATCTCTGTAATTGCGGCTCCTATTCCTGAAGAACCTCCAACGATTAAGTAATTTTTCATATTGTCTTCTATTTCTATTATAAACAAGATGAATATGAAAATGTTTACTATTATATGACCTTTAGATCTCTATTAAGTGAAATATTTCTACCCTGTTTTTAATGGTCTCAATTAATTCTGAATTAATTCAACGGACTATCACGTGAAAGCAATTCGATTTTAGTTACAATGCAATTGCTGTCCTTTAAAAAACGTTATTAATGTTTCAATATCTCTTTCCTTAAAAGTGAATTTTTGATTTTTAGACCATTAGCTCGGTTCTTCTTAAATTCCAAGTTCGATATGTTTGGGATTCTACAGCGAAAGATGAGTTATCATATGGAATCGCTTTTCTCTGAAAGAATCGAGGCGTATGGAACATAGATCGCACGTATTAGCAGCGAAGCTAATTTCATGGTGCACGGTATTCGCCTTGTAATTCCATTGATTTTTTTGTTTAGAGTACCTAAGTGCGAGTTTTTTGTTTTTTTATCAACCGACCGAAGGGAACTCACAGCCTGTCCAGAGAAATCGGGAAACACGGTTGAGAATTTACAAAAGTAAGAAATAACCGCAGCTCAGCAATCTTGTTAAGTCAAATAACAACACTCAAAAACGGAATAAAAGAGAGTTAAGTTTAAATGTAAATTTCATTCTCCGTTGGTGAAGTTTACTTTAATCGGTCAATAGTGAATTGTAATAATTTCTTTTAGAAATATAATTTTTATTGTAAGATTTTCATTAAAGTCAGGGCAAAACCATTAAAAGCTTAAATTACAATTCGATTTTTCGCTGAATGGATTCAAATAAATGGCTGTTTTTAAGCTTATAAAATATCAATTAATTTCTCCAAACCAATTCCACGAGAACCTTTTAATAATATCAGATTATCCTTTGGGAGGGCAGTAGAAAAGAATTCCTTTGCTTTATCTGTTGAGTTAAAAGCGAGAATATCATTTTCTTTGGCTAGCGCAGAGTATATGCTTCCGACAAACATTCCTTGCAGTTTCAACTGTTTACTAAGTTGTATTATTTCAATGTGATAGTTAGTGGAGTTTTCTCCTAATTCCAACATGTCGCCTAAAACAAACATTTTATCAGCTGAATTTATTTCAGCAAAACTCTCCAATGCTGATTTTACACTTGTTGGATTGGCATTGTAAGCATCAAGAATTACTGTGTTGTACTTGGTCTTTTCTAACTGAGATCGATTATTACTCGGTTTATATTCCTTCAAAGCTGAATTTATCTCTTTATTGTCTATTTGAAAAAAGTTCCCAATAGCAATGGCTGCCAACATATTATAGAAATTGTATTTTCCTATGATTTGAGTTTTAATACTTGGTGATGAATAGGTATTGCTTTTCCAACTAAAAATAAGCATTGGTGAAAGATCAATAATTCCCCCTTGAATATCAGCTTCGTTCTTAGTTCCGTAAGTTGACGTTGGACACGAATCGGGTAATTTGTTTTCTAAAAGAGCGTCATCTGAATTGTAAAATAGATGTCCTTTTTTATCTAGAATAGCAGTATATAATTCTGTTTTCGTTTTGATAATGTTTTCTGGACTTCCAAATCCCTCAATATGTGCATGTCCAATGTTCGTAATTATTCCATGTGTTGGCTGCACTATATCAGTCAGTTCTTTAATATCACCCAATTTACTGGCGCCCATTTCAATAATCGCCATATCGTGCTTCTTATTCAATTGGAGTAGGGTTAGAGGAACACCAATGTGATTATTTAAGTTACCTAAGGTGTATAGGACATTGTATTTTTTAGTTAATACTGCCGCTGTAAGCTCTTTAGTAGTTGTTTTTCCATTGGTTCCTGTTATGGCCAGAATTGGAATATCAAATTCATCACGGTGATGCGCTGCTAGTAATTGAAGAAATTTCAAACAGTCGTCGACAAGAAATATTTTTTCTCCATTTGCAAAATGAGGATCATCAACGATAGCATATTTTGCTCCTTTATCAATAGCTTGTTGCGCATATTTGTTTCCGTCAAAATTATCTCCTTTCAAGGCGATAAATAAAGTGTTATCACTTATTTTTCTGGTATCAGTTGAAACTTCTGAACAGTTGTAAAATAATTGAAATAATTCTTCCATAATTTGATTCAATAAAAAAGCCCCGACAATATTGTCGGAGCTTAAATATAATGAAAACTGTTTTTTATTTTCTGTTTTTCTTTTGATTCATTCCTGCTGGACTTCCAATTCTGTCCATAGCACATCTAAATCCAATGTAGTCTGTTGCTTGGTCTTCATCAAGGAATCTTCTGTTTCCACCAACCATCCAGTAAGCTCTGTCTTTCCAAGAACCTCCTTTGTATACTCTAGATTTATTAGAGACTAGAGTAGTAGGCCATGCAGTACGATCGTTTCCACCTGGTTTGATTTCTTGACCTTTTAAGTCATACTCTTCATACTTATCTTGGTACATAACTAGATTTGGATCACGTCTCGCTTGATTAATATCATTCTTGCGTTCTGTATTGTCATAGTGAATAGAAGATTCAATGTCGCCATCAACATAATCTATATAGTCAGCTCTTCTGTAATTTAAACGTCCAATATTTTCTTCCTCTGTAACATCACGGTATTTTAATTTACCAGGTGTTTCTATCATGTAGTCTGAGAAGCCATCTCTTAGAATAGATATAATTTCAAAAGCATATTCACCTCCTAAATCACCTTCTCTAAATTCATCCACAAATATCCCTTCAAATAAATTCTCTTGAACATACATAGATGCTTCCATATCTAACTTGTCATTTTTGTATTCGACAGCCTTATCTAATACTTCGTTGATATCTTTTAAAATACGCAACTCTTCAGCATCTTTTTCACTGTTGTGTGAAACGTAGTAAGGATCTGGTGCATAACCTCTAGAAACAGGGTTTTTAGACTCGTTTTGTTTCATAATTCCTTTTGTAACAACGTCATCGTCTGGATCGTGTTTTTCAGCAGAAACTCTTTGGAAACGAATTCTTTCAAACTCATTAAGGTATTCTTTCATTCCATGAATATCATATTCAGTTTGGAAGTTTTTCTCATCTATAGCTCCTTCATAGTTCAGGACTTTAGTTTGAAAAACATTTCCCCTAAATGGTCTGAAGTCATCAACATCCTCAGATGATAAAGGTCTGTATACATCAAGCACCCATTCAGCAACATTTCCAGCCATGTTATAAAGACCGTAATCATTTGGCCAGTAATGGTCAACTGGAGCGGTAACATCAGCTCCATCATTTAGATTACCTGCTACTCCCATGTAATCTCCTCGACCACGTCTAAAATTAGCACGCATTTCTCCTTGAAATTCTTCGTTATCTTGACGCACGTAGTGTCCGTCCCATGGATAAATTCTTCGGTTACTAATTACTTCTGAATCATCTCCTTTCATATTACCAATCAAACCATAATACGCAAATTCCCATTCTGCTTCAGTAGGTAAACGGTACCTAGGAAGTAGAATACCATCTGACATTCTAATTTGACGTTCTCCAAGTGTTCTTCCACGTTTTCCGATTAATTTAGAAGGATTTAAATCTGTAATATTTTCACGAACACTTTCATCTCTTCCTTTACCATTCAAGTAGGCTTCGGTATTGAATGTTGTCTCATCCGTTTGATTGATGTCGAAATTTAGAATCCCTTCACGAATTAAGATATATTCGTTAACGCGATCAGTTCTCCATTTAGCATAATCATTAGCTTGTAGCCATGTTACTCCAACTACTGGGTAATCTCTGTATGCTGGGTGACGTAAATAGTAATCAACATATTTCTCATTGAATCCTAATTCTGAACGCCATACCAATGTATCAGGTAAAGCATTTTTGTATACCATCGGGTAAGTTCCATCGTATGCTCTGCTTAACCAGTACAAATATTCTAACCAGTGAAAGTTAGAAACTTCTGTTTGATCCATGTAGAAAGAAGAAACTGTCAATCTACGTGGTCTGTTGTTCCAATCGTACATTACATCATCTTCAACACGCCCCATAGTAAAAGTACCACCTTCTACTAAAACTAATCCTGGTCCAGTCTCTTGATCCATAAAAGGGACTTTTTGAAAGCCTCCCATTCCTGGGTTGTTGTAGTCCCAACCTGTAGTGTTTGAGGTTTCCGTCGTAGAACAAGAAGAAACGATTGCTATAGCACTAAAAGCTATTAGCCACTGTGTTAGTCTTTTCATATTATTGGTCTTTAATTTCATAATTTAACTCTTCATCTAATATACAAATAACGCCTTTTTTATCTTTAGTTACAAATTTTTAAAAAGAAGGACAAGAAATAGTTCTGAAACTTGGTTTCTTTGTCTTACAATTCAATTCAAATCCTAAAGATATTTCATGAGACCCCCCAGAAACACCGTTATTTAATCTAGAAACTGTAACGTCGTAACTATATCCTATTTTTACTGTTCCTGTGTTAACTCCAGCAGATAGTATAAATGCATCTCTTGAACGAAACCATGCTCCAGCAGTTAATGCACCATACTGAACATAAGTACCCAATAACATCTCAATAAATCCTTGTTGATATTGAAATATCATATTGGGCATTATAGAAATGTCAGTATTGTACTGAGATTTCCCACCTAAAGGAATTTTCGCTCCCATGTGACCCGTAAAACGAATAGGCATTGGACTATTTCCAACAATAACTGATTCATCAGGCATGTTTAAATGATATGCTGATACACCAAAGAAAAAATTCTCTGTAAATCCAACCATTCCAGCAGAGACATCAAAGAATCCACGAGAACCTCCTCTCGGTACATCTCCAGTTGCATATATAAAACCTCTTCTTGGATCAATCATATCTCCAAATGTAAGTCTGTCCCAATCCAAGAATTTTTGATTCCATGTTGCTTTACCCGCAAACATCATAGTGAATTTACGATTGACTTTTAAGTGATAATTGTATATCAAACTTAATGTGGTATGATTAATCGTTCCGCTTCCTTGCTGATCATGGGTCATTATAACACCAATTCCTCCATTTATTCCATCGAAATATTGGTCATAAGAAGCAGAATAGGTGACAAAAGAACCTGATAGCGCTGGCCATTGATTTCTATAGTTGACAGCAAATCTAGGACATCCATGACTTCCAGCAAATGCCGGATTCAAGTAGATAGGATTCGCATAAAACTGCGAAAACTGAGGGTCTTGGGCGTACATTTTACTATTAAATCCACTGATTGTTAGTATTGTAATCAGTGTGAATAAAGCAACAAAATTATTTTTCAGCATAGTTTACCTTTAGCATATAACATAAACAACTGCCAATTTTACGAAAAAAAAAGCGCATAATTACAAATAAAAGAAAGTTCTTTTGAAATATGTTTAATAAGTTGTCGTTTGTTAACTGAAATAGCGCCGAAATTAAATCTTTTTTAGAACTTGGCGATTTTTAAAAATATATGGAAAATATGAGCAGAATATCAATTCTATTGGTTTTATTTTTAGGGACTTTAATGACTTCCTTTTCAATCATGGGTCAAAATGAAATTACTATTGATTTAAAATGGAGTGATACTCCTTCAAAGATTATACTTCCTAATTCTACTGTTGAATTCCCGACTCTTGAGAATGCAATAGTCAATGAAGGGCAATTCGAATACTTACAAAGATTCAAACGTTCATCAGCTGGAACGAATTGGATTTTTGATTTACTCAGCTACCAGTCATCCCCAGTTGATAAAATGACGAAAGACTTTATCAATGAATATGGAATTGAAGTTAAAAACAATCCTGATTTTTCTATTAAAAACAATAAGGATCGTGGTAAACCAGTTGCAGTACTAATGCTTGTTCCATTTATTAAGGTAAATGGAGAAATAAGAAGAATTGAATCAATTGTTTTTAATCAATCTACTGAAAATGTTATTTCCACTAAAGGAATGCATTTTGTTTCTGAATCTGTATTAAGAAATGGAAGTGGCGATTGGTATAAAATCTCTGTTACAAGCGATGGTGTTCATAAAATAGACTATAACTTTCTGAAAAATATAGGAATTGATGTCGATAATTTAAATCCAAATGATTTAAATATTTATGGGAATTCATTCGGTCGTTTGCCAGAATTGAACAGTGAATACCGACCTGATGATTTATTAAAAAACGATATTCTTATTGCAGGAGAAGGAGATAGCTCTTTTGATCCGAGTGATTACATTCTTTTTTATGGAAAAGGACCGCATAAATGGGAGCAAAATAATCAGCAGTTTCAGTTCAATAGAAATATTTACTCAAATATATCAGCTTATTATATTAATGTAAGTAATTCTGGAACACCTGCTAGAATTCAAAACGCTTCGTTGTCATCTCAACCGTCTAATTCAGTAATTACAGATTATAATTCTTACACTATTCACGAAGAGGAGTTGGAAAGTATAATGTATGGAGGGCAACGCTGGTATGGCGAAGAGTTTGATGCTAATTTGTCGCAAACTTTCTCTATGTTTATACCTAATTTGAACACTTCTGATTCTGCCCGAATACGCGGTTTTATGGCCAGTAAAAGTGGGAGCGTTAATTTTTCTGTAGCTTATAATAATACTGTTCTTGGAGTTGCTACAATGGGTGGCTCTGGTCCTGAAAGTTATTCTCGCGGAGGTTTTTCATCAGTTCCTGGATTCTTTAATCCTATCTCTAGTGATTTCTCTGTAAATATCACGTTTAATAGAGATACACCAGCAAATATCGGGTATTTAGATTTTTTAGAAGTCAATGCGAGAAGTAATATGAAGTTCTTCGATGGAATGACTTTTCGTGATTTGAAATCTGTTGGAGTTGGAAATGTCAGTGAAATGCAAATATCAAGCTTTCCGAGTAATGGAGTTGTTTGGGAAATAACTGCCCCAACTCAACCTAAATTAGTTTCTGGAAATAATATTGGTGGAACATTCAACTTTAAAGTCGCTACAGACAGTTTGCGTGAATTTGTGACTTTCGATGGTTCAAGCTTTAAAGTACCGACATTTATTCAACGTGTTCAGCAGCAAAATTTACATGCATTAACTCCTGTGGATTATTTAATAGTTACTCACCCTGACTTTTTTGCTCAAGCAAATCGTTTAGCTGGATTGCATAAGGCAAATGGACTTACCGCTCATGTGGTAACAACAGACCAAGTGTACAATGAGTTTTCTGGAGGGACGCAAGATCCAACAGCTATCCGATATTTTGCGAAGATGTTTTATGATCGTGCAGATGGCGATATTACAAAACAACCAAAATATTTAATGTTGTTTGGAGATGGAACTTATGATCCTCTGGATAGGGTGGAAAACAATAACTACATGGTACCTGTATATGAAACTTTGAATTCAGAAAGTTATACCTCCTCACTGGTTTCTGATGATTATTTTGGTTTTTTAGATGATTCAGAGGAATTTGATTCAAATGATCTCATGGATATTGCTGTCGGAAGATTTGTAGCTACGACATCAAATGATGCAACAACATTGGTAGATAAAGTGGAGCATTATATGAATAATGGTTCGTCACTATACAGTTCTAGTAACTTGGCATGTCAAGAGGATGGATATATATCCACTCATGGAGATTGGCGACAAAAATATACTGTAATTGCTGACGATGAGGATAATAATAAATTTGTTCTAGATTTTGAGAATTTTACAGCTCAAGTCAATACAAATTTCCCGGATATGAACGTAAAAAAGATCTATTCTGATGCTTACGTCCAAATTACAACAGCTGGAGGAGAAAGGTATCCTGATGTGAATGATGAAATCGATAGAAGTATTGAATCCGGTTCCTTAGTAACTTGTTATGTTGGGCATGGAGGTTCAAGAGGAGCGGCTCAAGAACGAATAATGACTATCGCTCAAATAGAAGAGTATGAAAATATTGATAAACTGACTTTATTTGTTTCAGCAACTTGCGAATTTTCTAGAATTGATGACAATAGAATGGTTTCCATAGGTGAATTGATGGGTTTAAACGATATAGGAGGTGCAATTGCGTTAATGACAACAACAAGAGCCGTTTTTGTGATTACGAATACAGCGGTAACATCAGAGTTTTTTAAAAATGTTTTTAAACGCAATGCTAATCGGGAACCGAGAACCTTTGGAGAAATAATTTTAGATACTAAAAATAACAGTGGTGGTTTTAGTGATAAAAGAAGTTTTATGTTGTTGGGTGATCCGGCATTAAAAATAGCCTTACCCTTTGAGAAAGCTATTTTGGATAGCGTAAATAATTTAGATATCTTAACTGTAAACGATACCTTACGCGCTTTGTCAAAGGTGAAAATGAGTGGACATGTTGAAGATCAGTTCGGGAATACATTGAACGGTTTTAATGGTGTAATTCAGCCCTCAGTTTATGATAAACCAGCAAATAGAGCTACTTTAGGTCAAGATGTTGGCTCTTCGGTAGTCCCATTTCAACAACAGCAAAATGTTTTGTTCAAAGGTAAAGCAACAGTTAGTAATGGTTATTTTGATTTTGAATTCATCGTTCCAAAGGATATCGATTATTCTTATGGAAAAGGAAAAGCAAGTTTCTATTCTTGGAGCGACAATGATGTAAATGCAGGAGGTTCATCTAAGGAGTTCTATATTGGAGGAATTGACACGAATGGATTGAATGATCAAGAAGGGCCTGAAATAGAGTTATTCTTAAATGATGATAGCTTTGTGAATGGAGGAATATCTAATGAAACACCTATTTTGATTGCTAATCTTTTCGATGAAAGTGGGATCAATACTGTTGGAAATGGAATTGGACATGATATCACTCTTATTCTTGATGAAGAGACCAGTAAAGCAAGAGTTTTGAATTCATTTTATGAGTCTGATTTAGATACCTATCAAAGCGGAAGCTTAAGGTTTCAAATGGATAAGTTAGAGAAGGGCCTACACACGCTTACCTTTAAAGCTTGGGATGTTAACAATAATTCGAGCGAAAAAATAATTGAATTTACCGTTCATGAGGAAAATAATATTGCTCTGGAGCATGTTTTAAATTATCCGAATCCTTTTACAACACGTACAGAATTTTTCTTTGAACACAATCAAGTTTGTGCAGCGTTAGAAACACAAATTGAAATTTTCACAGTTACAGGAAGACTTATAAAAACCATTAACCAAACCGTTGAAACGCGTGGTTTCAGAACAGAAGGAATCGTTTGGGATGGAAGAGATGATTTTGGAGATCAATTGGCGAAAGGCGTTTATGTTTATCGCGTTACAATTAAAAATCCAGATGGACAAAGAACTCAGGAAATGCAAAAGTTATATCTACTAAAGTAACATTTAGCAGTATTTTTTAGCAAAAGGCAATAAATTTTCTTTGTTTACGTATATTTGTAGATTAGAATGTTTACTGTTTAAAAGATTGATTTGTATAATTAAAGTCAGCTTAATTAAGTCGAATAACAACACATAAATGATAAAAAAATATTTTTTTGCCGGAATAACAACTTTGATTTCAGCAGCGGTGATAGCTCAAAATGATGGGGCACAGGACGCTTCTGACTTACAATTGAATACTATTACTACAGCGGTACCATTTCTACAGATCACACCTGACTCGCGTTCCGGAGCTATGGGAGATGTGGGAACAGCTTTAAGCCCTACTTCAAGTTCATTTTTTTGGAATACCTCAATGTTAGCGTTTTCAGAGGAAGATTCAGAGATTTCCTTGTCTTATTCCCCCTGGCTACAAAATATTGCAAATGATATTGATCTTTCTCACTTGGCAGGATTTATTCGTTTGAATGACCGAAATGTTATCGGAGGTTCTTTGCGTTTCTTTAGCTTAGGAGAAATAGTTTTTACTGATGCTACAGGAAATGAAACAATAAGACATTCTCCTTCAGAGTTAGAATTGTTAATGGGATATTCTTTCCAATTGAATGATAAATTTTCTCTGGGACTAAATGGGAAGTTTATTTATTCAGATTTAACTGCTGGTGTCGCTATTGAAGGAGGGACTAGTAAACCTGGTTTAGCTGGAGCAGCTGATGTTTCATTCTCCTATTTTAATGACGATATTCGATATGGAGGACTTCCAGGTTCACTTGCTTTTGGAGTAACTTTAAATAATGTTGGTAATCAAATGTCATATACGACTGCTGATGATCGTGATTTCTTGCCAACTAACTTGAAATTAGGTTCTGCGGCAACATTTGAACTAGATGCTTATAATAGCGTTACATGGGCCGTTGATGTATCAAAATTATTAGTTCCTACTTCTCCACTTAGAAACAGTGCAACAGGTGATATAATGTCAGGTTACGATCCAAATGTTGGTGTTGTGCCAGGAATGTTGCAATCCTTCTATGATTCACCAGGAGCTTTAGCTCGAGATGAAAATGGAGAGTTTATTCAGAATGCTGATGGAACTTACCAAGTTGTTGATGGAACGAAATTAAAAGAAGAATTGACCGAGATTATGATTGGTACAGGTATTGAATACTGGTACAATGATTTATTTGCTGCAAGAGCAGGATACTTTTATGAAAATTTAAACAAAGGAGCACGTCAGCACCTTACATTTGGAGTTGGATTGAAATACAAAGTATTTGGAATTGATTTTTCTTACTTGACATCATTGAGAAGAAATAATCCACTTCAAAATACCATCCGTTTTACTATGAGGTTACATTTGTCAAACAATAATTCAGCAAATAAGGGATCAGTAAAACCTCAATAATGAAAATTAAAATTGGTTTTGGTGTAGATGTACATCAATTGGTAATGGGTAGGGATTTAATTGTTGGAGGTGTAAAAATCCCATCGGAGATTGGAGCATTAGGTCATTCTGATGCGGATGTACTGCTGCATTCTATATGTGATGCCATGCTGGGCGCACTCAATTTGCGTGATATCGGTTTCCACTTCTCTGATCAAGATCCAACATATAAAGGAATAGATTCTACGATTCTTTTGAAAGACACCTATAAATTAATCAAAGAGAAAGGTTTTGAATTGGGTAATTTGGACGCAACAGTAATTCTAGAAAAACCGAAATTGAACCCACATATTCCAGCCATGCAAAAAAGGATTGCGGAAATTTTAGAGACAGATATTGACAATGTTTCAATAAAAGCGACGACACATGAAAAAGTAGATTCTTTTGGTAATGAAAAAGCATTGAAAGCCTACGTGGTTTGTTTGTTGACTAAGGAAAATTAGTAAAGCATAGGGTTCTACCACTATTTTAATGGCTTATTTAAAATCCTTATTATGTAACTAATTTTTAAATATACTTTTGAAGTATCTAAAACACAAAATAAATTAGAAGATTAAGTGATAACAATCCATCTTTTTTATAAGAAAATAATTAAGATTCAAAATATATTAATTAAATACCTCAAGTTTCGGTACTAACCTATATTATTAACTTCGTTGAGCTCGAAAGCTCGGTTCATGAATTTAATTTTATGCATCGGACTTTGCAGACATAGTACTCTATTTCAATAAGTTCGTAACGCAGAAGCTGTATGAAAGTAAATCAAAAAACACTCAATTTTAAAGAAGTTTTCTTCTTTAAAATATTGATGTAAATTATTGTTTTATAATGTGTTTTAATATTTTTGAGTGTTTTGATGAATAATACAGGCTAAATGAATAAGTGTTAGTTTAGATGGGATGAAGGCAATAGGCAGTAGGCAATAGGCTTTATGCTTGTTTTTGCCTTCGTTTTTAAATTGATTACTTTAGGGCACCTCTAAAAACCCTACTTTGGTTGCTAAGTTGTTCTTTCTTCCAACTACTTCGTTGCCGAAATACTCATTTAGCCCAGCTAAATTCCGTTTTCAGCGCCTTGTATTTAAAAAAAAAACAACTACCTTATCATTCCAAACAGAGTTATTAGAGATGCCCTTATTTACTGCACTTTCTATCTAAAAAAATCAATTTGATGTATTAAATGCTAAAACTTGCCAATTGCATATAGCCTAAAGCTTACTTCCTCCTAAAGAAAGAAAACTAAACCGCAGCGAAGCAAGCTCATAGCCTGTTCCGAGAAATCGGGAAAAACCTTAAAAAATTATTATGATTGAATAAATATTTCTCAAAATTTATACAATTTATAAAAATCGTCTGTTTCCGACCAGACACTAATTACAAACTCCATAGTCCATAAAATACGTTGTAAAATTAAACTCCGAAACTTCAGTTAATTTATCAAGAATACCGAGAATACATAAATCATAAAAAACAAGCCAATTAATATCTCTAGGATACTCTTGACTCTAATTCAATACTGTGAAACTTTGTCTTTATTATCCTAAAAGTGTAAACGTTAACCATGAGGCTAAATAAGCAATTCCAGTAAATATTACAAACTGTAATCCTGCAACTCCCCAACTTCCCGTTTCTTGTTTGACAATTGCAATTGTACTCATACATTGTAATGCGAAAACATAAAATATTAATAATGAAAATGCAGTTGCGTAGGAGAATTTGATGGCTCTTAGACCTTTTTCGTTTTCCTCACCTCCTTCAACGCTGAAAATGGTAGACATTGTTCCAACGAAAACTTCACGTGCTGCAAAAGAAGCAACAATTGCAATTCCTATTTTCCAGTCAAAACCCAATGGTTGAATTACAGGCTCAATAGTTTTACCCATTATTCCCAAGTAAGAGTTTTCTAACTTTTCACTGCTCATTTTTGTATATAAGGAGTCAGCGTAAACATCATTTTCTGCGATTAATGTGGTGTATTTGTCTTCAATTTTTTCAAAACGGTCACCAGGACCAAAGTAGGAGAGTACCCACAATACAATAGAGGCAATTAGAATGACTTTACCGGCTTGTACCACGAAGATTTTTCCTTTATTAATCATAGCATTTACAGCGTTTCTCAGACTAGGTATTTTGTAGTTTGGCAATTCTAAAATAAAACTTCCATCACTGTCTGTTTTCGTAAAAATATTAATGACCAATGCAACCATTAATGCCACCACAAATCCAAGTAGATAGAGTCCCATCATGTATAATCCTTGAATACTTATAAAGCCCCAAAGATAATCATCGGGTGCTATGAAAGATACCAAGAAAACATATACTGGTAGTCGCGCAGAGCATGCCATTAGAGGTGTAATAAAAATAGTAATGAAACGTTCTCTTTTGTTTTCAATTGATCGTGCTGCCATGATAGCAGGGATAGAGCATGCAAAACCTCCAACCAATGGAATAACAGATTTCCCATTCATTCCGAATCGTTTTAGGAGTCCATCAGTCATAAAACTTACCCGCGATAAATATCCAGTATCTTCTAAAATAGCGATTAAACCAAAGAGAATCATAATTTGAGGAACGAATACCAAAACTCCAGCTAGTCCAGCGAAAATCCCATCAGATATAAAATCGGCAAACCATGAATCGGGGAGAAGGTTACCCACCCAGATTCCTAAGTCTACAACTCCATCATTGATGAGATCCATCGGATAGGATGCGAATGAAAATATGGCTTGAAAAAGCACAAAAAAGACGGCTAAAAAGATAAAGAAGCCCCAAAATGGATGCGTAACATACTTATCAATATTATCCGTTATTGTTCTTTGCTTTTCTTTCGCTCTTTTAATGTAGAATGAAGTACTGGCCTTGTTTACTATCGAAACACGATTACTAATTTCAAGAATCTCTTCTTTGAGGGGTTCAAAATTATTTTTCTTTACAATTTCCTCCAATTCCTCTAATCCTTTTTTATCAAGTAAAGATTGTGAATTATTGATTTGCTTGAATAACATATAAGGAGTTGTCGATTCAAATAAATATTTTGAATCTTCCAATACGTTTTTATATTCTTCTTTATTGAAAAGGGATTTACTGGATGGGTTAATTACTGTTGTTGCTAATTCAAGTAATTCCTTAATTCCTTTTTTCTTTCTTGCAGAAATAGCGGTTGTTGGAACATCAAAATAATCTGAAATCTCTCTAATTTTTAATTGATCTCCAGATTTCTCAACAATATCTACCATGTTGATTGCCATGATTGTCGGAACTCCCAATTCTACGACCTGAGAAGCCAGAAATAAGTTTCGAGCAAGATTGGTTCCATCAAGTACAATGATAATTAAGTCTGGAAACGCAGCCGATTTTGGATTGAGAAGAATATCTTGAACAACTTTTTCGTCATCATTTTTCGAAGATAAACTGTAAGTCCCAGGTAAGTCAATCAATTCACAAACCTCTTGATTTGGTAATTTAATTTTTCCGGAACGCTTGTCAACAGTTACCCCTGGGTAATTTCCTACTTGCTGATTTAATCCGGTAAGTTGATTAAATAAAGATGTTTTTCCAGAATTAGGATTCCCAATTAACGCTATCTTTTTCTTATTCCCCATTGCAGTGCAAAAGTGCCAAAAATTTATTGTTTAAGATATACCGAGTTCAAGGTATTATAGGAAATAATTTAGAATTATTATATATAGTGTCTGGTTGGAAAGAGACGATTTTTATAAATATTTATTCAATCATAATAATTTTTTAAGGTTTTTACCGTTTTCTCGGGACAGGCTATGCACTGAGCCTGTCGAAATGCCGTATCACCCGGCGAGAAAAAAAGTAAAATATACTCAAAAGAATCAATTTTAATTTTGTGCTGTTTCCGACCAGACACTACATAGTTGAAAGTTAGGTAGTGATATAAGCAGAATCTTATTTTCTCTGATAGATTAGAAAATGCTATTGCTTTTTTTACGATCGTGCGCTTAATCAATTCCAATAGTAAATAGCTTATTAATGCAACGTATATTTGTGATTTTACTGCATTTTCACTTGTACCCCCAAACGTTTTTACTTGTAGGTTTTGCTTAATTGCTTTAAAAAACAATTCAATGTCCCAACGCTTTTTATAGAAATCTGCTATTGTATTGTAACTCCGGTCTAGCTGATTTGTAATTAGGGTTATTACTTTGTTTTCGTCCTCTTTATAAACATGAACTAATCTCAATTTTTGTTTTGAAAGTCCTATTTTAAAAGCTTTTGGTGAGGTTAATTGAATAATCTCATCTTTTAGAATGTATTATTAACTTCGTTGAGCTCGCAAGCTCGGTTCATGAATTTAATTTTATGCAGCTTTTTATTCATAAGTGTCTATTTTCAATGGTATTTCCCGATTTCTCGGGACAGGCTATGCGCTCACTTT
>Ga0307967_1000467_pt1 | contig 27916 bp, 24 predicted proteins | sample OrgLakmetagen648_FD_201828 | JGI IMG/M metagenome (GOLD analysis project Ga0307967, IMG submission 201828) | Saline water microbial communities from Organic Lake, Antarctica - #648 | ecosystem: Environmental > Aquatic > Non-marine Saline and Alkaline > Saline | place: Antarctica: Organic Lake... | reverse complement strand
CTGAATCTGATTAGTAATGCCTTAAAATATCTCCCGCGATGAGTTGGCCACTACAGGCGGACTTTGAATTTTACGGTGTGATAGCCAGACGCTTACCGTGATCCTATCAGACTGATAAGTTGGGATTGGCCGCAGCGCATTTTAGGGCGAGGGGATTGGATATGAAGAAGCCTAATGTGGAGAAAAAGACAGATGGGAACGTCCAGCGGAAGGTCGATGACCGTTCGGGCTTTAGAGGTAACTTCCGAGTTTCGAGAAAAAGACTAAGGGAAATTGGAAAGAAGGGGTTTGAAAAAATGGAAAACTTAGACCATACCGATTTGGGTAACTTTTCTGAGTGATCATTGGTGGCTGAGTCTTGGAGAGATGGATGTTGACCCATAACAGGAGCGACGACCCATTTGGCTGGCGAGGATACGAGTTTTCTTCAGGAAGTGAGAATGGCTGAGTCGAAGACTGTCAGCTCAGAGTGTCAATATGGACAACATCAACCCCGAAATTGAGGGTGGCGAGCTGTGAAACCGCTGCTGTGTCTCGACCTTGAAGGGACTTTGTTAAGCAATGCGGTCTCTCAAATTCCCCGCCCTGGTCTCTATCCATTTCTTGAGCGCGCAATCGCGCTGTGCGATCTAATGATTTACACCAGTGTCAGTGACCAACGGGTCTTTGCGATTCAAAAGCTGCTTGTAGCGGAGAATGAAGCGCCGATTTGGTTCGAAGCTCTTAATGTTATTCGGCCAGCGGGAACACTGAAACCGAAGTCAGCCTGCGGGCGTGATTACGCTTTTCTTCTCGATGATCAGGTGAGCGTCATTGTGCCCGGAGAGGAGGATTGGTGGATTCAGGTACCAGAATTTCTGCCGCCTCACTCGGAAGAAGATGAGGCTCTCTCTGAAGCACTGCTGCGACTGAGAAAACTGATATGAGAATCGTATGTATCTCAGATACTCACGGTCAGCATGACAAAATGCCACCGATACCAGAGGGCGATGTGTTGGTGCACGCAGGCGATTGCACAGGATCTGGGACGTTACCTCAGATTGATGCGTTTACTAAATGGTTTGGAGCCCTGCCCCACTCGGATAAGATACTTATTGCAGGCAATCACGACTTTTGCTTCGACAAAAACCTGCGAGGTAAAAGCATGGCAACCCAGTCCCGTTCAATATGCGAGCAATACAATATCAATTACTTAAGAGGGGAATCAGTATCTATCAAGGGACTAAATTTTTTCGGATTTCCTTGGCAACCGATTTTCCGTCACATGGCCTTCAACTCGCGGGAAGGTGAATTACGAGGACGTCTGAAGCGCGTCCCTGACGACACCCATGTATTAATCAGTCATGGTCCCGCGCTGCATATTTTGGATTACATACCAACCCTGCGGAGACACGTAGGGTGTCACGTTTTAGCGAAGCGTATAGAGCAACTTCAGAGGCTCAAAGCGCACATCTTTGGCCACATTCACGAGTCTCACGGTTTTACAGTCGGAGAACCCGATGGTGTCATGTATGTCAATGCGAGCATTTGCACTGAAAGATACGTACCGACTAACAAGCCGATAGTAATCGATCTTTGAGTATTTGGACGAACGAATTCTAGTTTAATTGACGCCACAAATTAGCCTGGGTCGCAAAGCGAACGTCCATATTGACCACAAAGCGGACCTTTTGCGTCACCCAAAAATAGCGTTTACCACAGGCCCTATTTGCCTAAAGAGATACCGTATAAATTCGCAATTATAGGTGGGAAATACTCGATTTTAGGCTCCGGGGTCTCGTTAAACCCAAAGGGCCAGGCGCGTTTATCGCGCCCAGCTTTCAAACTCAGAGCTTGTTTTGCTGTTCTACAATGGTCCTTCAACACATCAGGAGTAAAATGAAAAGTTTGGCCGAAGGCTATGCGTTATTTAAAAACTTTGAGATCTCGCACTGTCATACCCGAAAAAAGATATGAATTTTTACAAGTATAGCGCTTACAGCGATTGAGCCGCACGGATAGACAACACACTTGAGGGGTAGTAGACAATCTAGCCGTCTTGTAGCCTAGAGACCGGCTGAACGGCGACCGATCTTCCGCCGCTTCGCGGCTCCAAACCGGCATGTGAGCTGGGTTTTTTGTTATATGTAGTCTGGCCAAGCTGAGGTTGTATGGCAAAGTTATTTCCAATCATTGAAGTCATCAAGAAAAGCAAGCAAAAGCCAACTGAGGGAGAATTATTTCTGCTGGATGAGTTGTCGAAAATTTTTAATGAGGAAGTCGAAATTTATTTCCAGCCATTTTTTAACGGCGAAAGACCTGATGTTATAGCAATTCACGAGACAAAAGGCGTGATCATAATTGAGGTAAAAGACTGGAATCTATCGTATTACAGTCTAGATGAAAACAACAAATGGCATGTCAATAACAATGGCTCGATAGTGCGTTCGCCATTCTCTCAGGTTTTTGGTTACAAAAATAATATGTTTAACCTTCACATTAATGGACTCTTAGAAAAGAAATTAAAAAACAAGAATTTTTACAAAGCAATATCATGTTATGTCTATTTTCATAACGAGGACAAGAAGTCTATTCAAGGATTTTTTGCGCCTAGAATGAATGATTTCAAAGAAAGACTCAGAGAGCATAATAACGAATATGTTGGAAATCCGAAAGACCACGATAAATATGAGCGAAAGAGGGAGTGGCTGAGTTCAAAAATAAAAAAGTTTGAAAGGGATTTGTATAAGCACTCTGTCACTAAAGATCAATTGGTGAAAATTAAATTTCCATTTTATAATAAAAGTGAAATATATCCTAAATCAATCCATGAGGCGTTCTTGCGATATTTGCAGCCGCCTCACCATTACCTTAATGACGGGAAGGAAATAGAATACACGAAAGTTCAAGAAAGACTTGTTATCAGCGAGCTAGGGAAACAAGAGAAAATCAAGGGCGTTGCTGGCTCAGGTAAAACTACTGTATTGGCAAAACGGGCTGTAAATGCACATGTCAGACATGACAATAACGTTTTGATACTCACTTTCAATCTTACTCTTCGGATGTATATTAAAGATAAGATAAATGAAGTGAGAAACGATTTTTCTTGGGGTGCCTTTGGAATCATAAATTACCATAGATTTATGAGTGCAGCGCTGAGTCAATATGGAGTTGAGATAAGCATTCCTGATGAAATAAAAAACGATAAAGATAAGATTAGTAATTATCTAGATTCAGAATATTACTCAAATGAAGATGTTTTTGTGAACTGCAATATTGAAGAGAAATTTGATACTATATTAATTGATGAGATTCAAGACTACAAGCCGGAGTGGATTAAGATAATACGTAAATATTTTCTAGCTGATCAAGGTGAAATGGTTCTTTTTGGCGACGAGAAGCAGAATATCTATGAAAGGGAAATCGACGAAGAAAAATCCACGAAAGTAGTTCAAGGCTTCGGTCGGTGGAATAAGCTTTCTAAGTCTTTTCGCTATAAAGAAGATTCACACATATTGGATATTGCAAAAGGGTTTCAAGAAGCTTTTTTTAACGATCGATACGAACTAGATTTTTCAGAGGCAGTTCAACCTGCTCTATCTGGAGTTGGGGTCAATCAATGTGTCCTTCATGATGCAAGCGATATAGAGTCAATCGTTAGTTATGTTTTCTCTGTCGCGAAAAAGGAGTCAATTCACCCAAATGACATGGTGATTCTTTCATCTAGCATTTCCCAAATGCGCGAAATTGATTTTTTAACAAGAACAAATTCAAAGTTCAACGAAAAAACTTTGACAACATTTGAAACTAAAGAAGCTCATGAGTCATCACGCATCGATAGGGACGAAATTGAAAAAATAAGAAGTAATAAAAAGTATGGCTTCAATTTAAATAGCGGTGTTTTAAAGATATCGACGATACACAGCTTTAAAGGTTACGAGTCGCCAACTATTTTTCTTATTGTGAATGAACAAGATAGCGCAGAATTGGTTTACGTAGGGCTCACAAGAGCGAAGTTTAACTTGGTTGTTTTTGTCACAAATAATTCTAAATATGTTGAGTTTTTAAAAAGTCGCCTAGAAGTAGTTGAATTATTAGATGGTAAAGTAAATTTTATAGCTAAAGCTTAACAAGACGCTTAGTCCGAGATTAGTTGACCAATACATACCTTCGGTTTGTGAAATCATTAGGTCCGAGTGATCCAAGACAAACAGATAAAGCCTTGTTCGCTTTCGGTCGGTTTTTGAAGATAGTTGGGAGACATGTATGACGTGCGCTGGTGTCCGGAATCGTTGAACCACTACGGTTTTCAGTGAGCGTTGTGTACCGCCAGGATAAAATTTGGAAGCGCTTAAAATACTGTTAGGGTCTCAGTTGGCCAACTACACAGGTACACGGCTAACTGAATAAATATTTCGGCCTATGATACGGAACTTCACCGGGGTTAGTCGTAAAAATACCCCCAGTTGCCTACCTGTTTCACATCGAGTCCGTTTTCGATCTTCGGATAGACTTCCATAGGGTGGTAAATGAGCCAGTCCCACTGCACTAAACCACTAGAGACTGCCGCTTGCAGTGCCCATTGATCGACACCGAAATTGTTTAATTGTGCAGGCTCTCGGATGATTTCGAGGGCAGGCAACTTGGGTGGCATCTGGGGCAAATAATCCGGGATAAGCACGCCGACTGATGGCGGCACTTCGCCCGTTTCTTTCACGTAGGCCTTCATTGCCTCGGTCACCGGTTTCGCACGTTCCACCATCAACTCAAACCCGTACATCCGAAGTTTTTCAGAAGCATAAACACCCAACACTAACCCTATGAAGCAACCGCCCAAAACCTGGGTGTTTGTGGCTCGAACTTTAAGAGGCCCTCGCCGCGCCAAAAACAGGCCGAAACGAGAAATTAAGCGAGTTGCACCAAGAAACACTAACAAGAAAATGGGCCCAAGGAAGTACTCAAACCCGGAAACCGACCAACCACCCGTTCCATTGATAACTAGAACACCAAACCAAACGATTGGCAGGGCAGTGATGGCTGTGAAAACAAGAACCCTGGCTACTTTGGACTTCAACTTACTTTCCTTACCGCGGCTTAGTCTTATTGGCGAAAAAAACATTGATGCTTCAAATCGAGAGAGTGCAACCACAATGTTCGATAATTTCCATCGATTCCGACTCCTTTTCTATCCATGAAAGCGGAAACGCCATCGTAACAGTTCTGACTGACATCTTAATGTTGGTCCGTAACCCATTGCCCAAGTTGAAAATCGGTGAATTCTTGACGATGGCAGTCCGAGCACGGGGTCAGAGCCACTCAAAGAAACTATTTTTTATTCCTGTTCACAGAGATATCGCAACTCCTCTTGCGATATCTCCTTTGGCACTCGATTCCTCAGAGCTTGATCTGTATAAAGATCTTAAGGAATCTTATACATATATGATGAATGACCCTGTTTTCGAAATTCTTGAGACTTTTCAAAATCTGCTTATTATTTCGTAATTCCTTTGCATTCAGGGTATCTGGAGCAACCCCAAAAATTTTCTCCGGCAAATTTGCCTTTTCTAGCTGTCCTTAAGATCATCTTGGAACCACATTCGGAGCAAAATGGAGTTTTCGTTTCTTCGAAATCATCGGCTTCTAGCTCTTCATTTTTTATCCGGGACTTATTGATGGAGATGCTGCGGGGAGATTTTTCTTTTTCTTCATCGTTGTTTTTGCAGATGAAATAATTTAATAAAATAGAAATTATGCCCGTATGGGGTAAAGCTGCAATTACGCAGTAGAGGGCAAAGCATGCACCAAATATAAATAATTGGTTAATGATAATAGTGATAATCCATATTACCAGAAATTGTTGAAAGTTTTTAAATGTAATCGATAGTATATCTTTTATCATACTGCACCATTTAAAATTGAAATATTACTAATGGATTAAAATTAACACGCTTAATCGATTTAGTTTCCGCACTCCAGTAAATTTATGCCAATTCCCCGAGCATTTCTGAATTATAATTGATGCCTTTGACCTTATTTTTGTGGATGGCTTTAAAAACCGAACAACGTTCGCCTCTCAGTAACAACTGTACGTCGCATATCTCTTTTCTGGAGCTTGCGGATTATCCCAAAAAATCTGAGCCCCGCCTTATTCAAGAATCAATAGAAACTATGGTGACATTGCGTTCCCGTTGCATTTCCGAGACGCTTTCAATATCTGGTTCACCTTGACCGCATCCTAAATCAATCATACTTCTATTGGAATCGTAATCAGGACTAAGCCATTAGGGCTGCCTTGGCAGTAAGTTAGGGAACTATGACCTGCGAGGCAAGAAATGGTTAATTGGAGCATGGACGCCAAGTTGCAAGGGCGTGATATGAGTAAACGATGAAGGATGTGTCAGTCCTGATAATAGGTGATTTAAAGTCTCATGCACCAAACGAATTTGGCAACGAAACGGCCGCCTTGAAGAATCTTTTTCACTGCTGTGGCCGTCGCCGAAAGTTGATGGCGAAATACACAATACCTCCAATGATCCCACTAATGATGCTCAGCTGATGCAGAGCCTCTATAGAGATTATCCCCTGAATCGAATTGGTGCTTGTTAGCGGAAAAAACGGTTCAACATCCGCGTGCATGATGCTGTCCAGCAGAACATGGCTGAACGAACCGATGAATGCAGATAAGAAGGTAACCCGCCACCCAATCACGATTTCCCACTCTTTATTCAGACCCAAGATATAAAGTCCGATCTCGGAAAGATATTTGCCGGATAAAGCCGACAGAATGGCCAGTATTGTCGCGCCCAGATAAGTGTGAGAAAAGCCGTGAAGATGTCCTTCACCTGTAATCATTACGAACAAAGGCTGGAGATCCATGATGATCTGGGCCCAGCCAAAAACCATCAAGCTGAAACTTCCTTGCAGGACAGCTTTTACCGCGATTCCGGGACCCATGTGAATTGGCGTAAAAGGCATGCGATTTTCCAGTCTCGAAATAGGTTTTGAATTGAGCTTGGAGGGTAGCGGTGCAGTGAATCCCTGACAATCCGAAAGGGTAGTGGTTTAATGATTCCGGAATGGCAAGTCCCCAATACGGTAGACGTCTGCCGGAGTTAAATTGAGCAACGTGCTCTTTGAACGACTATTCAGGCTCCCTTCACTAACCGGCCTCTTTACGATAAAAAGGTCCGCTTTCCAATGATTTCGACGCCATGGAAACAAAGCACGCTGGGGTCGCAAAGCGAACATTCAGACTTGGGTATAACTCCAGCCAGCATCAGCAGCTATGGAATGAAGGCGAAGCCGCAATGAAGTAGACTTCGCCGTGACAGGCTTAGTTATTTGCAAGATCAGAAGCTGTCCTGATTCAAATGAACACACATATCAAACGCCTGATTCCATTCCAGTTCGTCAGTGACTCCCTGCATTGAAATAGCCAGGCTGATATTTTTCATGGCGAGCGGCTTTAATGCGGCCATCATGAATTTCTCGGCATTCTCCCCGGAGACCCCCTCTTTAGAGAGCTGAGACAGAACCTCTTCGTAGTCTCCTCCTGCTGCCTGGACAACGTTCTTTGCAGAATCCGCAGCAGCGATACTGCTTTTCAACTCCACTAATTCCTTTGGAGTCCGCTCCGATAGCTCTTTAATCAGGTCTATGTTCATCTGGCAAAACTGGTACACATCGTCCTGACCATGCGCGGATTGGGCAAACAAAAAAAAATTAGAAAATGCTTAATCTTCATTTAAATATCCCCATCCTCACATAGCGCTGAAGCATAACGGCGGCTGAAAGCCGTCTGGTGGCCGAAGCCACCACGCATTGATGCGCCTGGTTATGTGGGCCCAGCTATATCCTCTAGGCTAATGATTAAATCCTGTTTTACCAACCTGGTGGTGCCGTCAATTCTTTCTACTCGATATGATTGTGGCGTTACTTTTATGCAGGTGACGCCGTTCTCGTACTCGATTTCATAGCGGCCCGTTGCAAAGACGACGTTGTAAGTTTTGCCTACTTCCATCTCAAAATCCCCTAAAACCTGAGTCCTGATTAACAGTATCAGATTTTCTCCACGGAGATTTTCATGCTTGTAACTGTTCCCACTGACACCATTAATAAAATTTAACTGCTTGTGACAAACTCATTGCACCTAACAGCCTATCAGTTTGAATTCGCACTAAACCCAACCGGCTCTTTCTATCTAGGCCTGGATCACGTGCGAATTTCCATTCTATTTCAAAGGGATACTAGCTGCCTTTCTACGATTGAACATTACTAATCTGGAAACGGTTAAGCTAAAGGGGAGCAGGTCAATGTTAGCTATCGTACCATAGGTCGTTGATTGGAAAAGCCTCGTAAGTCTCTGGCCGGAATGCCCATATGAAATTTGAAGACTCAATAAATACAGCGTGAAATTGACCAAAGTCTGTTTCGGTCAGAGAGTCAAATAACATCTTCGTTGCCAAATCTCGGTCCAAAGCGGGAACTGACCAACAATCATAAACCAGCAGCCAATTTTTAGAGTATTTATCAAAGCCGGGTTTATCAGACTTATCAACCTTGCGTCTAATAAAGGCACGCATAGCTTCTACCCACTCTCTCTCAGAGGCATTTCCAGCCCATGCAGGTCCAAATTCCCGCGTACTCGCGGCTTCTGCTAGTTCGCTTCCACGCAATCGGTCCTCTTCTGGGTGGTGACGCACCATTGGGAACGGACCATCAATGCCGTTGTGTTCTCTGTATGCGTCTATAGCGGCAGCGTTTTCTGACACGGCCTCGGTAATTTCAACACCTATAGTGCTGCTCCCAACGTTCATCAGGAAATCTGGCCTGTCCCTATGATCGATACTGAGTGGGAAGCCAATAAGGTCTGTATGAGCAAAGGTGGCCAAAAAGCGACATATGGACCACCGTTCACAGTGCTCTGTTTTCCGCCCGTCTGTCCTAGGCGGTACCGAAATATCTGTCTGCCGAAGGGTCTGAATAAGCTCGTCACAATTAATGGCATTGATGAAGACCAAAAAGGCTTTCCTCGATTAAGCTAACGCCTAAGCGCACCGGCGGCCTGTCAAGACCGACCGAGTGACGCGACTTGTATGGCATTTTTATCGCGCAGAAAGTCAGCGATGAGGTGCCATTTTTCTTTGTATTCCTCGTAATCGGGAATGTCTCTAAGGTTTACTTTGCCCCAGTTTTCGCTTCGTGGAGCTGACTCCACGATGGCTACCGGGAAGACGAAATAATTCGGAGGCATAACCTCTTTTTTACCATCCTTCGAGCCCCGGTTCAGCAGCACCACAACAACGAAATCGCAGTTGAAGTTTTTGATTGGAAATCCTCCAGCGCCGGTTCGCCATCGACTTTTTACTTGAACCATTGCAGATCTATTCGACTCGGGGTTTGTCGCGACCAGATCATAACCAGGCATATTTGTATAAGTCTTGTAGGAGGCAATCTTGTGGAGCAAAAGCTGCCCCAGAACCAAAAACTCAGCTCCTTCTGCCTCCAACCGTGTATCTAGTCTCGCCATTGCCAATCCTAGTTTTGGTGCCTAACGCCTCAAACACCGGCGGCGTTTACGCCGTCCGAGAGCTTTGACTTGTTAGGCCATTCTTTAGTCCGGAATAAGAACTCGCCAACGAGGTCATTCCGCTTTATTCCTTGAGGTATGGATCTATTAGATTTTCCATAGGGGATGTACTTTCCAGATACTGTTATTTCAGATCCCCCGCTCACCGGTATTTCAATGCTCTCAGATTTTTCAAGAGTTATGTTGGATGCATATACCGTCTTGTCCACAACAATGGTGTGGAGTTCTGTAGTCTCGTCCTCTATCTCAGCAATTATTACGGCCTGCACATCTTCAGGAATAAAAAAAGTTTCTTCCCCGATCTCGTTTTCGCAGTGCGCTAAGAGTTCTTTTATATATACAACCTTATCGCTAACAAAGAATAGATGAGGACAAGATCCACATTGCCAATGACGCTCTACAGAATACATATTTGATAAGTCAAATGTATGGAGTTCCTGTGAATGCCTATTTCCATCCTTTATAAAATATAGTTTTTCAGGAAGCTTTCTTCCGCCGAACGTATAAACTTCACTCACATTATTTTTTGTTATATTTCCGTGCGAAACAATCTGCACTTGTTCTTCCCAACCCGCGCTGCTAGATGATGACCATTTTTGTCTCGATAGTGAATGTAGAGGCGGAAGCAACAAAGCCATTGGAAATAAGACTGTTGCTCCAGACTGAATAGGCATCTTTGGCAAGGGAATATTCTCTAGAGAATCGATCGGCTGATCAAATTTAGTGAACCCATCATAAACCTGGTTCTGTGCCTCAATGGAATCTAACGATAAGGGCTGGTCAGAAATATTTGTAATAGCTGCAAAAGAGCACCAAAGCTTTCTGAATATGTATTCTTCCTGAAGTTCGATTCCCCAGCATGCATGTTCATAACAGCCAATAATGGCTGATACGTTCTCAATGGGCATGCCAGCATTTAGCATTAGCTTCAATAAACCATCTTTTTGAGAGTATTTTTCTAACTCTTCAATAGTTGGATTTCTCACAACTTCAAAATATGAATACTCATTTTGACCTTCCTTTGTCACTACAGCATCAGGATGCCTACCTAAGTAATCCTCTTTACTTTTATAGTGCTCACCCCAAGCATTAGCATGCCTGTATGATTCAGGGTGGTTTTGGATAACTTTTTCGAGATATTGAATAATTTCATTTTTTATTAGTAGGGGCTTATCGACAGGGAATTTAGAAAGGTCACCTTTTGCTATTTCTTCAAGATTTTCATAATTTTCGCAAACAAAATATTGGCATAAAAATGAATCGGGCTCAGACGGCTCTTTGATATTATTCGTGCGTACGATTTCTAGCCACTGTTCCTTTGATTTTTTCAGCTCTCCAGGTGAGAACTTGGTTCCTCTAGGGTGCTTAGGGTTGTAATGGCCAGCATCAGCATGGCAATCGAAACAAAGTGCTATGGCGTTTTCATATGTGTTTGAGCCGCCTAATGCTTCCTGTTCAATGTGATGAACCTCTACTTTAACGCCCTTATACCTATGGCACACGCAGCAATGCCTTGCAGTATCTGCAAGTATTTGATCTTTAATCTTCCTTGGAAATCCCAATTAGTTGTCTCCGTTCTATCTTAAAGTACAGGGGCCTAACAGCTTATTATTTTGAATTCGCACTAAACCCAGTCGGCTCTTTCAATCTAGACCTAAATCACAGTGCGAATTTCCATTACATTTCAAAGGGATACTAGCTGCCTTTCCACGATTCTGCCAACCCAGACTCTTTCAAAAGTTTGCACGCGGCTTTTCTGTGCACATTTCTGAAAGTTAGATCCAGGGAGCTGAAAAAGTTCTTTGCTAAAACAATGATTTACAAGGGTGGCTTGTGAAAATGCGCAGCACTGTGCAAATTAACCCGCAATCATTCTGCGGATTTCAGGTCGTTTTCATTATGTGCCCAGAAATGCTACAGGCATCTATACCCGCCAAAAGCTCTCGCAGGAATTCAGGTTTAGACCATTCCTTAGCTCTAGAAAGGAAGGATTTCGTAGGTTTGATCCAGAAAAACGGGATCGGATTCAGTGCGAGTCGAATGTACGCTTTTGTTTTGGACGCACCCTTATTCAGAGGATTTTCCTAACCACTGCTGGAGTTTCCAGGTCGATTACATTCGAGATTTGTAGCGGTTCACCAACCTTTGACACCGATATCGGGTGGAGAGCAGTTGGCACTGGCCAAGTCTCTTATTGTCGGAAAACGATCGTTTTATGTACGTTTTTACAACTTAGCTCAGAGCTGCATTAATGACTTGTTTGATGTCCAATAATCACGTACAACAATCTATGAACAGAAAAGGGACCTTTTATGATCATAGGTTACGCTCGTGTGAGTACCCAAGATCAAAACCCCGCACTCCAGCTCGACGCTTTGGAAAAGGCAGGGGCTGAACAAGTTTTTCAAGAGAAATTCACGGGGACATTTAAAGAACGACCAGAACTGTCACAATGCCTCCGGACTCTCAGAAAGGGAGACGTCTTGGTTGTCTGGAAACTTGACCGGCTGGCCAGATCCTTGAAAGACCTAGTTGAAATCGTTCAGGACCTGCATGATCACGAAATCGGCTTCAAGTCGTTGACGGAATCTATCGACACAACCAGCTCCGGTGGTCGTTTGGTATTTCATATTTTCGGTGCCCTGGCCGAATTTGAGCATGACCTAATCCGGGAACGCACGATTGCTGGGTTGCAGGCCGCGAGGGCCAGAGGCAGAAAAGGTGGCCGTAAACCTGCCATGTCTGATTCTGATGTAAGGAAGGCAGCAGCCATGTTGTTGGACCCGAAGATGACGAAGAAAGAGGTCGCTGAGCACTTCAATGTGTCGAGAACTACTTTAAATGCCTCACTAACAAGAATTTCATAGCCAAAACTGGATAATGCCAGTGTGGTCTTAAAATGATGCATTCAGGAACGCCTAACCCTCAATTTGCAAGGAGCAGCTATGCCCGCCACCATCCACGACATTCTCGGTGAGCTTCGTGAGAACGTTCGTGATAATCGAACCATTGGCGACCGCTTTGAGCGCCTGATTGCAAATTATTTGGTAACTGATCCTCAATATGCCGATCGCCTGGAAGATGTGTGGTTGTGGTCTGAATGGCCGGATCGGTCAGGGAAAGATATCGGCATTGATCTGGTCGCAAAAGAACGTGCAACCGGTGAATACTGGGCAATTCAGTGTAAGTTCTACCTTCCCGAAACTCGTCTCTCCAAGCATGATCTTGACTCATTTTTCACTGCATCTGGTAAGCGCTTTGCCACCAATGAAGGCGAATGCACGTTCAGCAACCGGCTGATTGTATCGACCACAGATCTCTGGAGTAGTGAGGCTGAGAAGGCCTTGGAGAATCAACAGATTCCTGTTGAGCGCTTAAGAGTTCAGGATCTCGATGAAAGCCCAATCGACTGGGGTCAGTTTAGCCTCAAAAACCCTTCAGATATTAAGCTCAAAGCTAAGAAAAGTTTGCGCGATCACCAGCAGCAAGCGCTTGATGCTGCTCGTTTAGGTTTTAAGGACCACGATCGCGGCAAGCTGATCATGGCGTGTGGCACGGGAAAGACGTTCACTTCACTTCGTATTGCTGAAGCAATCGTGCCTAAAGGCGGGCGTATACTGTTTTTAGCCCCGTCTATCTCGTTAGTGGCTCAAACCCTGCGCGAATGGACGGCTGAGTCATCTACACCGTTTCACGCGTTTGCTATTTGCTCTGACTCGAAGGTGGGTCGAGAGCAGGAAGACCTCAAGACACATGATCTAGCCTATCCGGCTACCACTAACTCAACTAAGTTGGCGGAATACGCAGATATTTTTGCGTCTAAAGACCCAGACCATCGCACGGTGGTTTTTTCGACCTATCAATCTATCCAGGTTGTGTCGGATGCGCAGAAACAGGGATTCGGAGAGTTTGACCTGATCATCTGCGATGAAGCCCATCGAACTACGGGTATCACTCGGGACGGCGATGAAGCTTCGGATTTTGTGAAGGTTCACGATAACGCTGTTGTAGCTGGCAAAAATCGTCTGTACATGACAGCGACACCCCGCATTTTTGCCGACCCATCTAAACAGAAGGCAAAGGATAAGGATGCTGAGCTGTACTCGATGGATGATGAGTCAAAGTACGGAGCAGAATTTTACAAGATTGGTTTTGGTGAGGCAGTTCGCCGTGATCTATTGACGGATTATCGAGTGCTTTTGGTGGCGGTGAATGAGGACAAAATGCCGTCGTTCACAAACGCCTACCAAGCTGAGCTGGGCGACGACAAAAAAGCCAAGGCGATTGATACTCGATTTGTCTCCAAAGTAATGGGTACCTGGAAAGGCCTGGCGAAAAAAGATATCCGATTAGTTGGCGAGGACGGTGAAGAAGAGGCGTCGACAGTCGATCGTAAACCGATGAAAAGGGCAGTAGCCTTTGCTCAATCCATCAAGGCCTCCACTACGCTAAAGGACAACTTTCCGGCGCTAATCGATCTATATCAGCGGCATACCCAGGATGATCATGCGTTGCGGTGTGATGTTAGGCATGTAGATGGCACCCAGAACGCTTTAATTCGTCAGCAGGCGCTAGAGTGGCTTCGGTCGACCGACATTGATGACGAAAGTTGTCGGATTCTGACCAATGCCCGCTGCCTATCTGAGGGGATTGATGTCCCGGCATTGGACGCTGTGGTGTTTTTCGACACCCGAGATTCCATTGTCGATATCGTTCAGTCAGTGGGACGGGTAATGCGGAAAGCTGAGGGTAAGGACTATGGCTATATCATCCTGCCCGTTGGCATTCCCAGCAGTAAGCTCAAAGACTACAACAGCTACATTGAAAAAGATGCACAGTTCAAGGGCATCTGGAAAATCATCAAGGCGTTGCGAGCCCATGATGAATCCCTAGTCGATGAAGCTGAGTTTCGTAAAAAGATCACCGTCATTGGTGAGGGCAGCGAAGGTGGCGATGGGGAAAGTGATGGTCACGGTGAGCAGGGTGAGCTTGATTTGCCGGATCTGCCTATCGGCGATATCTCCGAAGCACTCTACGCTGCGATTCCGAAAAAGTTGGGTGACCGGGACTACTGGCATGATTGGGCGAAGGATGTTGCCAGGATCGCTGAGAACATCATTGGGCGAATTCACGATTTGATCAAGCAGCCGGAAACGCGAAAAGTCTTTGATGAATTCCTGAAAGGAGTCCAAGACACAATAAATCCATCCGTGGACGAAAATTCGGCGGTAGAGATGCTTGCGCAGCATCAAATTACGCGCCCGGTATTTGAGGCATTGTTCCCGGATCGTTCGTTTGTTGATGAGAACCCGGTATCCCACTCCATGGAAGGCGTCATTGAGCACCTGGACCGACATCGGGTGGACTCAGAAACAGCTGAATTAGCCGTTTTTACGAATCCATTCGAGAACGTGCGTCTTTGGCCAAAAGCGAGAAGTCTCGTCAAGAATTGATCAAAGGCCTCTACGAAAGCTTTTTCAAAACTGCATTTGAAGATCTGGCGAAACAGCTTGGTATCGTTTACACACCGGTTGAGGTTGTCGACTTCATTCTGCAATCGGCGGATGTGGCATTGAAGACTCACTTCGGTCATGGATTGACCGATGAACGGGTCCACGTACTTGACCCGTTCACTGGGACGGGAACCTTCATTACTCGCTTACTCCAGCACCCTGAATTGATTCGTGACGAAGACGTAAAGCGTAAGTTTGAAAATGAGCTTCATGCCAATGAGATTGTCCTGTTGGCTTATTATGTGGCGACGGTAAATATTGAAAGCGCTTTTCGCGGGCGGGGTAATACCGACTTTTTATCCTTCCCTGGCATGGTGCTCACCGACACTTTCCAGATGACAGAATCGGATGACTTGGTAGACAAGGTAGTGCTTCCTGAGAACAACGCTCGTGCTGAACGACAGAACAACCTGCCTATCAAAGTTATCGTGGGGAATCCCCCCTACTCGGTAACTCAAGGAGGCGCGAAATACGGCGATCTCGATAGGAAAATTGGTGAAACTTACGCCCGATACTCTCTATCAGTTAACAAAAACAGTCTTTATGACTCGTATATTCGTGCTTTCCGGTGGGCGACCGATCGGATCGGTAACGATGGTGATGGCAATGGAGTCATTGCGTTTGTGACGAACGGCGGCTGGATTGATGGGGATGCTACAGCTGGTTTCCGCAAGTGCCTGCAAGATGATTTTTCGCATATTTATGTCTTTAACATGAGAGGTAATCAGCGCACATCAGGTGAGCTTTCACGACAAGAAGGCGGCAAGGTTTTCGGGTCAGGCTCACGAGCGCCGGTAGCTATAACAATTTTGGTCCGCGAAGCTGGCCAGAAGGGGCCTGGGACGATCTATTACCACGACATTGGCGATTACCTGTCCCGTGAGGAAAAGTTGTCCATTACGGAGGGTTTTGGCAGCATTCAACACGTACCTTGGCAGACAATTAAGCCCAATGAATCGTACGATTGGATTAACCAACGGAGTGATGATTTCCAAGAGCTGAAGCCGCTGACGGGAAGCGATAAGGCTCTTTTTACTATTCGTTCTAATGGCGTTCAGACCAATCGAGACGCATGGGTTTACAATTTTGATAGAGATACTTTGGAGGAAAACCTCCGAAGAACTATCACCTATTACAATAAGCAAGTAGACCGAAATTATGAGTCGCTTTCTGAAATAAAGAGCCCAGCAGAACGCCTTTCGGCTGCGCAAAAACAAGTTGGCGCTGACGCGACATTCATTAAATGGACCAGGGGTCTATATAAGCACGTTGGTCGTGGCAAGCGTTTAGCACTCGAAAACGATAATATTGGAATAGCTACTTATCGGCCATTTCAGAAAGCATGGGTCTATTACGATCGAGATTTAAATGAATATTATAAAGAATCTATTTTCCCTAGCGTAGGGACAGAAAATCTAGTTATTCAGGTTACTGGGACTGGTTCAACCAAGGATTTTTCGGCACTGGTGACAAACCGCTTACCTGACCTAGAAGTGATATCTAAGGGACAATGTCTTCCGTTGTTTTGGTATAAAAAGATACCAGCAAAATATAGTGGCGACACTGACCTTTTTTCAGAAAAAGAACCTTCAGCGTACGAAAACGGTTTTATTCGCAATGATGGGATCACCGATGAGTCACTTCAGGAGATCCAAGCACATTACGAGGATTACTCGATAAGCAAGGAAGACATCTTCTACTACGTTTATGGCATCCTAAACTCGCTGGATTACAGTCAAAAATATGCGTCGGATCTGAAAAAAGAATATCCCAGGGTGCCCTACGCGGAGAATTTCTTGGAATTCTCAAAAGCTGGCCGCGACTTAGCATACTGGCACCTAAACTATGAAGACATCGAGCCGTTCCCTCTGACCGAACACACTGACAAGATGGTTTTTGATGAGGCGGAGCACTATAAGGTCCGGAAGATGAAGTGGGGAGGCTCGTCCCGCAACCCGGATAAGTCGAAAATAGAGATCAATGACCATTTGGTTCTGGATGGCATCCCAGATGAGGCCCATGAGTATACCGTGAATGGAAAATCGGCTTTGGAGTGGATTTTGGAACGATATCAGGTCACTAAAGATAAGGATTCGCGTATCGTAAATGACCCCAACGAGTGGTCTGATGATCCTCGGTATATTGTGAACCTGATCGGTAAGGTGACGAGAGTTAGTGTGGAAACAGTGAGGATTGTAGAATCCCTGCCCAAGTTCTAAAGCGGTAATGGCTAAACGGTAGAGTCTGCGCTTTCAAGCTCAGGCCTCCGAACTTGCTGTTAGTAATCTATAGCCCCGGTAAAGGGAAATGAGACTTAAACCGAAGCCGGGTCTCTCCCCAGCGTCACACCACTAGGCAGGTGTCGCGTTCGCCTGGCATCCTTGCCGGCGTTGAGTCCTGATCAAATGACTCCACAACAGTATCAGTGTTTCAGAAGGCTCGTTTAAGAAGATATGTCTGTAAACTGACTAGGCTTTTTCTCACACGAAAAGAGCTTCAATCCGTTTTTTATTCCAAAGGAGGAGTGATTGGGACGCTCTGTGAATTGTTTATGGGCTCTGTTGTTTCTGTTGGTTGTTTTCGAGTCAGTCGCTGCTGACACGGCTAAAAAGACTTCATCTGGTATCTGTCACCCACCTGCCAGCTCATATTACGAGCGTACCCAGAATTTTCGAGCCTTCGATTCCGTTCAGGCATGTTTGAGTAGTGGTGGCCGGTTGCCTAAGAGATTGTCCGAAGAATACTCGGCTCGATCGCTCCATGGCGGACCTGATACCTATGAGCGGTCCGCGTTTGGCCACGGTTGGAGTGATCGCGATGGCGATTGCCAAAACAGCCGAGCCGAAGCTTTGATAGCAACCTCCAGCACAACTGTGCGTTTTGCTACCGATGAATCATGTCGGGTAATTTCAGGTCGTTGGGTCAGTCCTTTCACTGGTGACGTAATTCAGAACAGCAGCAGAATAGATATTGATCATGTCGTCCCGTTAAAGTGGGCTTGGGATCGTGGGGCTGCGGGATGGCACCAGTCAAAAAGAGAAAGGTTTGCTAACGATAGGGTCAACCTCTGGCCCGTTGAGCTTCGTTTGAACAGAAGCAAAGGCGCTCAGCCCCCTACCGAGTGGCTCCCGCCATCTGGCCGATGCGGATACGTTGCGCGATTTGTCCGCATTGTGAAGCAGTATGACCTTAAGCCCTCCCCCGATGAGATCGAATGGCTCCAGTCTTTCCTGGAGAATTGCCGCACATAAAGGCCGTTGACAACGATAACCGACGGTCTGTTTAAGTTTCGTTGACTTTAGGGGAGGTTCGCAAAAGAAGCTATTGCTCGGTCCGCAACAACCTCCAGATCATACCAAGTCGTCTGACCTATATCTTCGTCACGCAGCGCTATTGCGATGCTTGCAAGCTTTAAATAGTGTTTGTAAGTCGTTTTTATATCCGAATGGCCAATTTGCCGACGCAAACCGTCCTCTACCGCTGCGTTGTAGAAACCCATTTTTAGCTGATCTTTCGATAAGTGGTTAACCATATACTGGGTTGCGTACCAGGAACGGGAACTATGAAACGTCCATGGAAAATCCCTTAGATCTTTTTTCGCGAGATACGTCATCCGTGAAATTCGTTGCGGCGTCACAGGATGGCCAACTCGATTAATAAAAAATACGCTATCCGCATCGATATCCGGATGCTTCTGCTTGAGTAACTTCCTACGCTCAAAATAATGTGGCAGGTAAATTTTGCAGACTGCTTCCCAAGCTTTCATATTTACGTCGAGAGTTCGGGATTTTCCTTTTTCCATGACAGTGAATTGAAATGTTTTCTTGTCCCCTATTTCACTCAAGATTTCGGGATACGGGCGAATATGAAAATTTCTCCCAGTTCCCAAATAAGGCACTTTACAAATACCTTCTTCACGCATTCCAGTTGAGAGTGCTAAAAAGAAACAGGCAGCGTAAACCGGATCTTTATAAGCTTGCATTAACCGCTCGCAGTCATGGTTCGACATGATCGTAAAGTCGTTTTTATTTCGATCTTGAGCCCGGTGAAGGCCCGCAGAAATACCCGAGTGATCCACGCTTTTCCCGCTAATCTGACTGCGAATGTGACGTAGTAAGCTTTCGTCTTTAAAGTTGTACTTCCAGTCCTTGGTGTTCAAATGCATCGATATTGGAAAATTATTTTTCTTCAACCAGCCGTACATGTCATGGATCAGAGATGCATTTTCAGAAATGGTTTTATCACTTGGCCTTGTTTTTTTTGCCCTATCCCGTTCTTTAACCTGTTCTTTTTGCCATTCACGTAAATCCTCTTCTGATGCGTTTCGCCAGAACCTTTCGCGATCTTCTTCGTATCTTGCGAGTATAAAATTGAGAAATCTGCAAATGTTACCTGCATACCGACTAGACGTCTTGATGCTTGATGAGGCGCGATCTTTAAGAAACAGATTAAACGGTGAGAGCAATATTTTTTCACGACCATCTTGCAAAAAGATAACGTGGTGCCTGAACTCGAAGGTTCGATATCGGTAGGATACCTCATGCTTACTCACGTTCATGGTGTCACTTCATCTCGTTTCCCCAGAGATGCCAGCTTTCCTGCTGACTTCAACAGCTCTGTTAGATACGTCTGTCGCTTGCTGGAACTGCTTTCTCTAACAATAGCCTTCCGGAAAACATCGATGGAACCTACTATATGAACTTCGAGTTCAGCCCTTGTTACAGCTGTGTAGAGCCAGTTTCGATCAATCAATCGGGAACCCGAGAGGGGCACTACAACCCGCTTGAATTGAGACCCCTGAGCTTTATGTAAGCTAATTGCCCAAGCCGCTCTTAACGATTCAAGAAGTGACCGTGTGACTGATATGACGTTGTGTTCGTCTGTCTCTATTTTCCCAAAACTATCTATCTCTTGATTGATAGAGACAAGTCGACCAAGAGTCCCATTCTGAACGTCGGCATTGTAATCATTCGCCGTGAAAATGACCGGATCGCCCTCAAAAATATCCAAGTGTCGATATCCGCCATCAACAAAAAACTCCCATCGTTTAGCATCAGAATTGAGCGTCTTTTGGGCCAGTTCATTTAGCGAATCAATACCACCATGTGCTGATCGGTAGGTTGCTCCGACAATCATCGTGTTTCGGGGATCTTCGCTGATCAAACCGATGCACTTGGCATCAATATGTTCCGGGCCTACTTCATGGAAAAAGACCTGCTCTGTAGACAGCTTTTCGGGGACAGTGCCCGCGCGGATAGCCCGACTGTAGCCTGGGATTCCACTTTCATTTTTTTGCCGCTTAACAACATCCAACTCTGTGGTCGCAATCACTTTGCTGTTCACGACATCCCTGAGAACATGACCTGCACTAATTGGCGGAAGTTGATCTGCGTCTCCCACTAACAAAATTCTTACTTCTGGGTTGGTATGAGTGACGATGCGGTACATTGTTTGAGTGTCCAACATACTGGCTTCATCAATGATAAGCAGTTTGTCATCGCCCCGAAGAGCCTGGTTTCGTAGAAACTTTGCGATGGTCAGAGATTTCATCCCGGTTGCTTCCGACATACGCTTCGCAGCCCGTCCAGAAAGCGCAACACAATGAACAGTTATTCCCATGGATCTAAGCACTTGGACGACCAAGCGCAAAACGGTTGTTTTACCTGTCCCAGCACCGCCAATGATCACAGATGCCTGATTTTTATATGTATTTTCCACTGCCGTACATTGTTTATCAGTTGGCAGAAAGCCAAGCGCATCAACCGCACTTTTGAAAGCATTTGTCGACAGGATGTCCCCGAAAATTGCCACTGAGTTGCCAGAAGTCAAACGTTTTGCGATCACACTTTCCATGATCAACATCCCGGTAGGATGGTACCCGGAGGCGGAGACTATGAAGGCTCCAGATTCATGCTGTTTAACGAGTGCCTGGTTCACCAAAGCATTGTCTTCAAGTTTTCCCTTGAGAGACTTTTTCAGAACAGCCTGAGATAAAACGGTATCACCTCGTTTTTGAGTTTCTTCAAGCAAACAGGCTTCCACAGCGGCGGAGAGACGCACAGGTGCGTCCCTCGAAATGCCCAACTTGGTCTGAGCAATCGTATCAACTGTTGGCCATGTAAGTCCGAAAGACAGCAAGCGATAGGGGTCTTGCTCGATACGTTGCTTGATGTCGGACTGGTGTTTTTTGAAAATTCTCTGAATAACGTTCTGTGGAATACCGTGTTTAGCAAAAAAGCCGAGATGCTCAAGTGCTGTGTACTTAGCAAACCCATCGAAAAGAGCCGTAATCGAATCTTCGGATAAGACTGATCTAAAATCTTCTTTGCAGCCCGACTTAATCTTAGGAATCAAGTTTGCACCCCACCGATTCCAAAGCTGTCGAGCCTTGACTTCCCCAATGCCCCGAAAGTTTTTTTGGGTAGCAACAAACTGCACGAACGCCTCGCCAGTGGATGGAAGGATAAGTTCCATATCCGAAGCTGAAATTCTGATTTCATTGAGAAGGTAATCATTTTTGTGGACCGGAACAGTGCTTGAATAGCCTCTGACCATCCAGATTTGTCCGACCTCCACGTCCACCGGTATTAGCGATTTGTTTGCCGAAATACATACTATCTTCCGTGCATCTGTACGGACGCCTTTATCACTAACAAGCACAGCCATCATCGCAGCCTTATAGCGACTCTCAAAGCCGACCGAGGTGATGCGAACTTGTGCATTAATCGGCTCGTTCATCGGGTAAGAGTTCCGAGTTCGTAGAGGGCATCGGAAAGTTCTTGAAAGCGTGCCAGCTCTTTTTCGAGCCAATGCACTTTAGCCTTCAATTGCTGATTCTCCTGTTCGAGGAGAGCAAGATGGTCTTTCTGCTCGCGTTGTTTCGTTCCAGATTGATTGAATGGTTTAGTCACACGGTCATCGGTATCAGCAGATTGACGAGCAAGAATGCCGGATTCCCGAAGTCTCTTTTCAAGTGCCTCAATACCTTCCGCTAGTTTCTCATTTTGCCTTAAGGCGGCCCTACCACAGCCAATAGCTTTGGTTATTTCTGACCGCTTTATTTTTCCACGGTGGTTGATTGCGGCAAAGTCCTCATCTGTCATTCCTTTTACCCAGAGATCAAATGCTGTAACCGTTTCCTTCGCTATCTGTTGACCGCTCTTACTCATTTCAGAAATCTCTCGGGATCGAAGCTCATAACCGCACTGAATCCGTCATCCAAAATGGGGGGCATGATGTTTTCGTGTAGTTTTTCAATAAAGTTCGCGTTGAAGGGGCTTTTCGCTCCCCGAGCAAACATTTTTGTTTTCGCCAACGTGGTTTGTGCATAAATTGCTATTACGGAGACACCGCTAATGTTCTTGATGAACTGATTACGAATTTCAGCTCTGAATACGTTTGATTCCACGAGAATTACCCTTCCGTTCGTTGGGAGGGTTGGGATTGATGATCGGTCGCACGCGAGGTAGGGTTGAAAGAATATTACGTGATCCGGACGCAGATCCACGATGATTTCTTCAGCTGCGGAAAGGCTGCGCTTCTCAGACTCATTAAACAGCCTAATGATGTCCTTGAGTGGTGCGTCTTCGGCTACTGAAATCGAGAAATAATCCGGTCTAATATGATTCAAGATTTCGCAGCCACCCTGAGCTTCGCTCGCTTTGAGCCTGGCGATTTCAAGCCGAAGGTTCGCAACTTCTTTGGTTTTCTGGCGAGCTAACTGAGCCTGATCCTCCGCCTGATCCTGTAATCGCTTGATCGAAGAAGATGCCTTAATGCTTTCAAACTCTTCAGCGTCATTACGCATTAGTGTAGAGAAAATTTCTTTTTCCTTTCTCCTAAATTCCGACTCTTTTTCATCAGTAAGTTTTTCAATTTTTTTCTCAAGATCTATAACCTGATCAAGAAGATTTTTCTCAGTTGACGACGGAGCGAAAATTTCTGATCCGGGAGCTAAATAGTCGTAAAGATGGCTGAATCTCCGACTAAACGTCTGTCGAGTGATCCCCAGGCATTGAGATACTTCTTCTACAGTAAGGCGATCATTGGGCCTCTCCGCGCGCATCCGCTCGATTTCAGCAATGACATCGTCGTCACTGTGCGTCCGCCGTGAGAGATCACGCACGTCAGGAAAATTCTCATAGAGCCAGGCCCGAGATACACCGAGATTCTTCGCAAGATTTGAAACATTGAGACTATTGGCGTCGACCAATTCCTCAACGGCCTGCTTAAACTGTTTAAGGCTGATCGTTGGCACTGTCCACCTCTTTCACGGGGATCAACGACCAGTCCGAGCCAGTTTTAAGCCTACTGATAAGTGCTTTATTCCGATCGACTAAAGATTCGTAATAATGCTGGACCCGCTCATCACTCTCCTCAGGAATATATCTGAGCTTTTTCTCGTAAAACGCTATTTGTCGCTCAACGTTTTCAGCGGACTCTGAAGTATGCAGAACGTGAGGGCAGTTCAAATAGTCACAAAATTCAGGGTTTGGCTTCTCGTCACCAGTTCCTGCGATGCATGGCGGTTTTTTTGTGGATAAATCACTGCAACTGATACAAAATCCGCCAATTGGAATCCGGCTAATGAATAATGGAACACCGTTCTCCAAAGCTGTGTTCACGAACGCCTCGACATCAGAAGCTAAAATCTGCCCAGGGTAATGCTGCACAGACCTTTTACGCAGTGTGTCCGCTAGTTCGCCGACAGCCTCACCCGATGTGATTTTTTCAAGCGCTTCCCGCAAGTCTTCTGTGTAGTTCTCTTCCAGAAGTTCCATAACGGAACCGGATAAGAGTTCGTTCCGCAGGATGTATCTCAGAGTCATTCCGTAAGATTTGTGACCAAACAACTGACGAATCAAATCAACGTTTTCTTCGCCCTTCGAAATCAAAAGCCACGCGATCGTTTTTCGTAATTGGTGTGCGTGCCCCGCTTCACCTGAAGACTCAGTGATAAATTTGCGGATATCTTTGCTGATCGTAGCCTTTTTAATTTTTTTGTATCCATTCTCAGTGACGATGTCCGACACAAGTAGAAAATCGCTCTGTAGTTCTTCCCTCTGTACCTTGAACAATTCTTCGAGCACTCGAACCGCATCTGCAACAACAGCGGGAACTGGGATCTCGTCTGCTTTGCCGCGCTTCGGGTCTGATGCTGTTTTGAAGCGAGTAATTTTCAAGTATTCCCGACCATCTCGAACAAACAGTGCACCAACTTTAAGGAAGGCGATTTCGCCACGACGAAGGCCGGTCAGCAAGCCGATGACAAAAATGCACGCTCGTTTGAGATTGATGACTTCCGGACGAACACTACCGACGTCGATTGTTGTTCGGTCCTGGTAGCCACACTTATATCCGTGGCTCCTTACTCTTTGAGTCTTGGGTTTAAACTCGAAAATACGGTTGGTAGTGCCAGGAAATGTTGGTGCTTTAAACTTGAGAAGGCGCTGAAAAAGCTCCTTGGTTTTTCCATCCTCACGCACCGGGGAACGCTTCTTACCGTCTGCCATTCTCGGCCGAGTCTCAACGAGATATGAGGCTTCACAGATCGATTGTGAAAAACGGTAGATGTAGTCATGAGCAACGTCAAAAGAAGCTTTAACTTGATGCGCGCTGAGCGGCACCCAAGTGTGTTCTTCGCGCTCTTCATTCAAAAGTTTCCGCTTTTCTTCAACGTGCTTTGATACGACTTCCGAAAGCGTGAAATTGGCACGACACCAGTCCGGCATAGCGCCAGTTTGCGATGCCAGTACCCACATATTTAGGACGCGGGGCAAATGCGTAAGCAAACCGGCAAATTTCGGAGAATGATCGGCTGAATCAGCACATCGATCTAGGAAATCTCTTATCTGTTCCGAGTCTACGTTGCGTATTAAATTCTTTGTTATTAGAAATTTAGCAAAGAAAAATTCCCGAAAGAAATTACGAATAGCCCAGTAACTGGCATGAGCGCTTTCCCAGCTACGAAAGTTATTCACAACAGATCCTGGGAAGGAATAGAAAACCAAAATCTTTAAAAACTGCTTGAGGTCTGGAAACTCAGAAATCTGAGCATCAGTGCAATCCAGGACATCGTTGAAAATAAAAGAAACGTGTTCACCCGGCGCATAATCCACGCGCCATTTGTCTTCTTTGAAAGTTACGCCCGAAGTGATCTCCAAGTCATCAATGCAAGCTAACTCAGCGAGATTCTTGATAGTCAAGATGCCTCTCCCATAAGTACTGGCGGAAGAAGATGTCCCTCCAAGAACGTGCGCTCTTTCGCCTCATCTACTTCTTCCTGGTATGGCCAAGAATCCACAATATTCTTTGCCGCGTTGTACTCATCTAGATGCATCGAGAACTGATCCTCACGCAGCGAACGTCTCTTTTTTTCGAGGTATAGATACCTATCCACAACGAAAGGCAGATTGTCACTAAACACTTGAGATTTGGCGCAAATCAGACATTTCGAAAACGCTTTACAGGCCCGACCAGGGCGAATTCTCTTATTGTATCCAGGCCATGATGGATTGTAGGGGTCCGAACAAATGGCAATCGGATTTTCGTTGGTGTGATCGGCGAATACGGTGTAAACCTTATCCTCAATGGCTTTCTTTTCCTTCAGGGGAATGAGTTCACCTGCAAAAGTGCCATCCGAAATCGATTCTTCAATTTCTGAAAGTACTTGTGACAGTCGATCTTTCCGATCTTGCTCAAAGTTTGAGCCGGACTGATAAAACTCATCCGTGATCGCAGAGTTGGAATGCCCAAATAGTGTGACCATCAGAGCAAAAGGAATATCTTGATCCTTCGATCGAAAATAAAGATGGGTTGGTCTCAATCGCCGCTCGTCAAACACGAATCCCAACTTTTCCATGTAGATTGGATTAATCGTCGTATTGGATCGGCCAACTTTGGACTCAGGGTGAATGACTCGAAGGCTGCCATGAGCCCGATTCCGATTATTGTGTGCAGCAACCACGAAAAAAGGCTCGAAGCCAAGCCGATCAACAAGTTCAGCATAGGTCTTGGTATTCCTGAGCACCTCGGTTCGACGCAACCAAAGCTTGATCAGCTTGTACGCACCATCTGGCTTCGACTTGCTGACCGGGAAAAAGATCGACTTGGCTTCCTGATAGCTTGCGCCGCGTTGCGTACCTTTGATCTTGATCGTCTTAAGGAAAACCGTATCGCTATCAGGGTCAATTTCCGAAAATAAATAATCCTTGGGATTTATGTGGGCAACCAAGTCGGGTGACCATCCAGTTTCGAGACAGATGGCTTTGCGGATAGCTTGAGCTTCCTCTTCGTTCGGCAGGAGAATATCGAGCACATCTTGCATACCATACTCTGGAAAATCAGACAGCACTGGCAAAACAGCTTTTAATCGCTGAACTGCAAAGCGCTTCCGTAGCACCTGCACTTCATTCTCAAGACCACGATAGTCGACCTTTTTGTTATTCAGAAAGTATCTCCCTTCCGCTTCGAGAGCTTCGGACTCTGCGTCAATGGGATAATCAGGGAGATACTTTATGAACGCTGCTAAAGCGTCTAGCAACGTCACCTGGTATTTGAAGAAACGTAGTTCTCCTGAAGTGAAAGCCTCACCGCATTGTTCAACGCGAGACTGATGAGTTTCCGCTTGTTCAATTAGACGCAACCGCTCATTTATTTCTCTGATTGTTTGACTAAGGTAGGAACATAATTTCTGATATTCTTGTCGCGAAAGTGGGTCAAAATGGTCAATATCTGGCTTGGGCGGACACTTCCAATTGACAGGTGAGGTTTTAAACTTGACTTCACCTGACTCCAAGGTTCGACAGAATCGCCGTATAGTAGTCGTTAGAGCGTACGCAGCTGGTTCAGGCTTTGTGCTTTCTACAGCTTGAACGAATTCAGAAAACTCAAACAAGCCCACCTCATCCGTGCAGAATTGATCTCCAAAACGGACACGGCAAAAAGATAGGAATTCATCTAAATAGCGTCGTTCGTTCTTGTTTGTAACGAGTTCACGTGCCTTGAGAGAAAATTCAAAATAATTCACAAGACCACTCACTGAGACAAGTCATCAACGGAAAGAAAGCAGCTTTCAACAAACACGTCCAAAACGTCTTGAACCTCAGGACATTTCACCTTGATCGAATCGATCTGGGCCTCCAAGCTTTTGCGCACACCGTCGAACTCAAAATTTCCGAACTTTTGTTCGTCAAGAACTTTTAAGTAAGCCGAGATGATGTCTGCGGCCTTGAGCAAGGGCTTGTACTCAGGGTCCACACTTTCTTGGATGACGACTGGCTCATAATGTTTTTGTAGATCAAGGGGTAGAGAATCAATACATTCCCGCTCTGCCAAACGCTCTAACTTTTTGTACTGCGCCGTAAACTCAGGGTTGTGATATTTGACGACGTGATTCAAGTCTTGAAGTTTCGTCTCAGATACTTCATGAAAGATCGCTAATGTTGCCGCTTTATCTGGGTTCAGATCTCCGCCATAGCGTTCATTTCTGATTACGCATAGTAGGTGGGCGATCACAGCAACTTGATGGCTGTGCTCCGAGATATTCTCCGGCTTGACGCAATGCATCAATCCCCATCGCTTGATAAGCGGCATCCGGAAAATCCAAGCAAGAAATGAGCTTTGCCTCATAAAACTCTCCAACGTTTTTACCATCTTAATCAATTTAGAATTAATGTCAAATGTTACATAAAAATTTTTTTGGAACTAATCTCCGGTGATGACCTCCGTTGCGTCGTGATAGAGCGCGGCGGTCGCAATCCGATCAACGTTCACGTCGCCGTCGAAGTGCCGGTTGCGGATGATGGCCAGGGCATGAGCCAGGGTGGCAACTTCC
>Ga0307967_1000462_pt1 | contig 28057 bp, 12 predicted proteins | sample OrgLakmetagen648_FD_201828 | JGI IMG/M metagenome (GOLD analysis project Ga0307967, IMG submission 201828) | Saline water microbial communities from Organic Lake, Antarctica - #648 | ecosystem: Environmental > Aquatic > Non-marine Saline and Alkaline > Saline | place: Antarctica: Organic Lake... | reverse complement strand
GTTGGTGCCCCCCTCACGGGTTCCGTAGGAAGCGACCACCCGTGAGGGACTCCGCATTTTCGTAGCACTAGGCCGCTTGCGCTAGGCCGCTTGCGCTAGGCCGCTTGCGCTAGGCCGCTTGCGCTAGGCCGCTTGCGCTAGGCCGCTTGCGCTAGGCCGCTTGCGCTAGGCCGCTTGCGCTAGGCCGCTTGCGCTAGTCTCTTGCCCCGGGAATGGACTTTTGGACTTTTTGACTTTTTGTCCGAAACAAAGTCGAAACCTAGCCTTCCCTCGTCAAGGTCAGGCCTATATATATAGGCCTGACCTTGCCTAGAGAGTGAGGTCCCCTCCTATATATAGGGGCGCAGCCCCTATATATAGGAGGGGATCCTAAAGGGAGCGCGCTTTAGCGCGCTCCCCCTCATTTCTTCCTTAAGATTAGGTCTTATAAACAGATGAAAGTATTTTGAAGTAGTGTAGTTTAAAAATTTTGTATTTTAAAACCAATACTTCACTATTTTGACAGATAATGATAATATAGTACTAGCACACAATTAGTTAAAAAAAATTATATATAAATATATAAATATTTATAAATTTAGAAATATGCCAACAAGATTTATTAGACAATATATAGACTATTATTATAACTCTTCTAAGCCCTACTATAGGTACAAGGATGTTGGGGTTTTTAACCCGGACCTTGCATTTTATCGTTATCCTGATTGTGAAACAGAAGACCAATTTGATAATGGTCGTAAAAAACATTACTCCATCTCGTTAGATGAATATATTTAGGGCGTTAGTTGGGAAGATCCAGATAATTACCCAACAAATAAAGATTTACCAAGTCATGTGGGTTGGATTCGTGACGAAGAAATTGGAATTGCTTACGACCAATCGACTGCTGACGAAATGTTGACTTGGTTGTTCGCAGATAGACAACATCCGGAGTGGTTTGAAAAAAATAAACCTGCAAAAAAAACATTCCCAAACACGCCTGCCCGTGAGGGGGGCGTTTTGCTTATATAATGCATTCTAGGGTTCTTGAAAAATTAATAATGCCTAATACTCCTGCCCTTATTTTGGACATAAAATTGTTAGATTCTAACAGAACAGATTTAGAACGTAATATTTTATGGCCCCCCTCACGGGTCAGGAGGACCTTTTAGACGAAAAGGTCAGAAAAAACTCTTATGTAATGGAGTATATAAAAGATAAAATTTTTGACCCAAATGTAATAAAGCATATAAAAGAGAAATTTTTTGACCGAATTTAGTCTGAAGTTGATAACGGGAGTTATATGAAGAATAACTATGAATTATTCTTAACTAAAACGTTAGCTTCAAATTCTCATTATGATAGTTGCACAATAAAAGGAATAGAAAAACGTCTCACAAAACCTGCGGTGGAAAAAGAACCCGCTCAAATAGTTGAACCGCAGGTTCAATCTGCGGTGCAAGACGAAGCAGTTCAAGAAAAAGCTGCTCCAGTGGTTGAACCTGCGGTTCAATCTGCGGTGGCAAAAGAACCCGCTCAAGTGGTAAAACCGCAGGTTCAATCTACGGTGGAAGACGCAGCAACCCAAGAAAAAGCTGCTCAAGTGGTTGAACCGCAGGTTCAACCTGCGGTGGCAAAAGAACCCGCTCAAGTGGTTGAACCGCAGGTTCAACCTGCGGTGGCAAAAGAACCCGCTCAAGTGGTTAAACCGCAGGTTTAATCTGCGGTGGAAGACGAAGCAGCCCAAGAAAAAGAGCTTTTTACACAATTAACAATACACCTAAAAAATTTTATTAAAGAAAATTGTGTTTTTAAATCTTCAAATTACAAGGCAACTTCATACTCCATAAGCGTGTTCAGAGATTCTTTTTTGAAATGGTTAAAAACCAACTACCCAACACAAAAAATTCACCCTAAATTCATTCTTCAACTCTATTTCAACATTAACAAAATAACTACCCAATTCTTTAATAGGGGAACTCTTTCAGTTAGTGCGCGTGATGCGTCAGGAAAACGTTTTGTACGTTTGTAAAATATAACTATGAAAAACCTGCTTCCTATAAATCTTACCAAAAATGAAATGAAAATGCATGATATCCAATTCTGTAAAGATTTTACAGAAGTAGGTAAAGATTTAAGAGATTAGTTTTTGTTCATTTCTTCATTTTTTTAAGTGAAGGTGACGTCTGAAGACGTGACCCAATCTGGTATGAATTTAGAAAAGTGAGGTTCATGTCTTCAGACGTGACCCGCTCTGAGATGAAATTCTTAGGTCAAGCCTTAAACCTTTAAGGCTTGACCTAAGAATTTTCTTTACTATCTAGGTCCCCTCCTATATATAGGGGCTGAGCCTTACCTCACTCTCCCATATATATAGGTATATAGGTCAGGCCCCCCTCACGGGATATATGGGACCCGTGAGGGGACCTCACTCTATAGCTCCCCTCACGGGTAGGTAAGGTCAGGCTGTGCCTTAACCTTACGGTCTTGCTACCGCACAGGTACGGTGCCCCCTGAAGGGGAAAAACCGTCCCTTTACTTATTGTCCAAAACAAAGTTTCGCAGTAAAAGTCGCGAAATTTATTCGCGACTTTTTGTCCAAAACAAAGTTTCGTACTCGCGAACCTAGCCTCGCGAATAGCGGGGCTATTCGCGAGGCTAGGTTCGCTCGGAGAGTCGGACCCGTGAGGGTGGCGTCCCCCGCCCCTGGCGGGACGGGGCGTCTCCCTCACGGGTTGGCCCCGTGAGGGGCGCCAACCCGTGAGGGACGCCGGCGGACCCGTCCCGCCCCTGGCGGGACGGGTCCGACCCAATTCCGACTCCCCCCAAAGGGGGAGCGAACCTACCCCCCCGAAGGGGGGGAGCGCCGCCCCCCTCACGGGCCCGTGAGGGGGGCCCCTAAGGGGATCGGCGCGAGTACCAGCGTCCCCCGCCCCTGGCGGGGGACGCTGCATACGCCAATTCCGAGCGCGTCCCCCGCCCCTGGCGGGACGGGTTGGCGTCCCTCACGGGGCAAACCCGTCAGGGACGCGTCCTCCGTCGGATTTTTGTAGGTTCCCCTCACGGGTCTCCTGCCCATATCCCTCCCCCCGTAGGGGGTCCCCTCACGGGGACCCCCCTACGGGCGGAGAGCGGACCTAAAGAAAATTCTATACCGTAACAAAATTCCTTTATAAAGGAATTTTTCCCCCCCTTATATCCGCGGGGGGGAGGGATCGACGATGTTTTCGTATAAAACATCGTCAATAGAATTTTATTCGATAAAAAAAACATAAGAAGATCGAGATCTCTGGGTTGTTCCAAAGCCAGTGAAAGCCACACCTATTATGAAGCGGATGAGTAATTTCTTTAGTTAATTTAATGAAAATGACAAAAAAGATATGTGTAAAACTAGACCCGTCGAGGATGTTTCATTGGAACATAACGGGGTCGACATATACCGGTTGTTCCCCCCCTATATAGACCTATATATACCTATATATACCTATATATATATAAGGGGGGAGGAACAATTCACAAGGTATAAATATACTATATATCTTAATAAAAATAGAACATAAATTTCACAGTATGATTATTAACCCCATAATTAAGAGTTTTCGCGATTCTATCAAAATCGCAGATTCAGATCCAGTTTGAAAACGTTTTAAATCGGTTACAATGCCGGCAAATACCGTACGGGTTGCGTACATTTTACTATCTGCGCGAAGCTATAGCTTCCTGGACCCCACGTCAAAGAACACTATAGCAGGTGTTTCATTTCTTTTTACTGATGGTGTACCTATGCACGAAGAAGAGAATACTGGTAAGGGGATTTCTCTTACTAGTTTCTCAATAACAGATAATAAGACTTACCAATCTTTTAACAAAATACCGGAACCGCCTATTGGCGTATTCTGTGATATTCGTATTGGCAAAAAGTCTTCGCTAAAATCTGTTTATTATTTTGAGCAAATTCTTCAAAGTGCTCAAAAACCAAAAGTTGAGCAAGGTCAAGTTGACCTTGGACAAATTGAAAATGGGAATTGAACTGAAGGGGGGTATTTAATGACTGATCAATTCAATAACCCCGAATTTAAAGGTTTTGGCAATACCGCAGAAACAGAAAGCGCTGCCTATTATTCGACAACACAAACGTCTTCACTAGACAAAACACTTACACAAAAAACAAAAACCGTTATTTCATTTGATATGTGGGAAGCATGCAATGACAATTATTCAACTAATCCACTTTTTAGACATGCTTTCCGTATTACTCAACATCCCGAAAATCAGCATTTATTTGACTCTCCTGAACTACTCGAAGAACAATTGCATGCACTGAGTGCTTCCGAGTTCACTTTCCAAATTGAACGTGGAGAAATTACACAAAAGCTACATTTTCAAGGATACGTGAAGCTCCCAAGTAAAATTCGCTCTAAGCAACTTGCGAAAATGCTTAATCCAATTGCTTTCGGAATCGAGGTAACTTCGGCTTTTGATGAAAAAGCTCTTATCCGCTATTGCCAGAAGGAGGAGACTAGGGTCGAAGGACCTTGGTCTCATCTCTCCAACTTATCGTGAAGAAGATTTAAACGACGTTATCAATAAGCCATAATTATGGCAGCAAAAACTTAATGAATTCCTTGAATCAAAAGCTGATCCGCGACGTATTTATTGGATCTTTGATCCCACGGGGAATACAGGGAAGTCCTCGTACGTCAAGTATCAGGTTTACAAAGGAAACGCACATATACTTTCTCCCGTAGGGGGGACCTTCAAAGAGATTTGTTCCACGCGCGGCGAATGAACAAAGATAAAGATATTGTATTTTTCGATTTTACTCGATCGACGCCAAAATTTGTCGATTACAACCAACTCTTTTCTACGATCGAAACAATAAAAAATGGGCTAATGTTTTCTGGTAAGTACGAAAGTAACGACGTAATTACCGCTATTCCAAATGTTATTTGTATGTCGAACTTTTTACCACCGCAACCTAGTCTTTTATCGATTGACCGTTGGTCGATTTCCAGAATTGGTGGAGAATCGAAAACTCTACGTACTATGTCGCCAAAAGAGTGCAATGTCCGCGTTTTTCCTATATATAGGAAAAACGCGTACGAGCGAACGATCCCCTTATATATATAGGGGATCGTCGCTCCCCCCCTTCGGGGGGGTAGGTTCGCTCGCAGAGTCGGACCCGTGAGGGTGGCGTATGCGTCGTAATTGGCCCCGTGAGGGGCGCCAACCCGTGAGGGACGCCGGCGGATTTGGCCCCCGTCCCGCCAGGGGCGGGGGCGGCCAAATCCGACCCAATTCCGAGCGCTTAAATTGCGTCCCTCACGGGGCAATTTATGCGACCTCCGTCGGATTTTTGCGTCCGCAAAAATCCGAGCGCTTATTACGCTAAAGCGTAATAAGCGACCTTATTACGCTTTAGTGCGAAGGTCGCATATTCCGCTTCAGCGGACCCGTGAGGGATGCGCTAGGATTTGTCCGCGGACAAATCCGACTTCAGGTCGCTTATTACGGAGCGCTTGCGCTCTGCGAAGCGCTCAGCTACGCTGAAGCTTCGCACTAAAGCGTAATAAGGTCGCTTATTACGCTAAAGCGTAATAAGCGCTCGGATTTTTGCGGACGCAAAAATCCGACACTAGGATTTATGTAGGTCCGCTCTAAGAGCGGACCTACATAAATCCGACGTAGGTCGCATAATTTGCCCCGTGAGGGACGCAAACCCGTGAGGGATGCGCTAGGAATTCGCCCCGTGAGGGTCGCGATCGCGAATTCCGACTGAGCGCTTCGCAGAGGTCGCTTCCCTCACGGGTTTGCCCTCCCCCCTACGGGGGGGGACAAATTAAGCGCTAGGAATTGTCCGCCCCCCCGCAGGGGGGAGGGGGACAATTCCGACGCAAGTCGCAGACTTCGAACCCCCTTTTGATAAAGGGGGTTCGAAGATCTGCGAGTTGCTCGAAGGGATTTTCGCGCCTGACGCGAAAATCCCTTCGACAAGCGCTCCGTAATAAGCGACCTTATTACGCTTTAGTGCGAAGGTCGCATATTCCGCTTCAGCGGACCCGTGAGGGATGCGCTAGGATTTGTCCGCGGACAAATCCGACTTCAGGTCGCTTATTACGCTAAAGCGTAATAAGCGCTAGGATTTTTGTAGGTCCGCTAGGAGAGCGGACCTACAAAAATCCGACGTAGGTCGCATAATTTGCCCCGTGAGGGACGCAAACCCGTGAGGGATGCGCTAGGAATTCGCGATCGTGATCGCGAATTCCGACTGAGCGCTTCGCAGAGGTCGCTTCCCTCACGGGTTTGCCCTCCCCCCTACGGGGGGGGACAAATTAAGCGCTAGGAATTGTCCGCCCCCCCGCAGGGGGGAGGGGGACAATTCCGACGCAAGTCGCAGACTTCGAACCCCCTTTTGAGAAAGGGGGTTCGAAGATCTGCGAGTTGCTCGAAGGGATTTACGCGCCTGACGCGAAAATCCCTTCGACAAGCGCTCCGTAATAAGCGACCCCCTCACGGGGACCCCCCTACGGGGGGAGAGCGGACCTAGAGATCTCGAAGAAAATACTATAAATATAGGATTTTCTTCGAAATGAATTTATTCTCAACTACCGCAAGTACGAGGAAAAAGACCCGTAAGGGCTGCGCATAAAAAATCGACGGAAAAGTCCGCGTATTCTAGAAAGAACTCGAAAAAGAAAACGTCGACTAACAATTCAAAATATGGCGGACTTTTATATGATCCGGATCACCAAAATGAAAACATTTATATTGCACAACCTTATATACCGGATCCCGCTCTACTTCAACGTTGGGGTAACTAAGTTACAGCTTTTTTTTTCATATATAAGTATAGTACTATAAGATAATACATTTCATTTGTGTTGCTTATGGTACTATACTTATATACCCACTTTTGTGTAGTTCCAAGATAACAATACGTAGTCGGGGTATTTAGATTTTTTCAACAGAACGCAAATAAGCACACTAAATATAAACCTGGACCTCTCTTAATTGTTCGATAGGAACAATATAGAGTCGGAATGTGTAGGTTGTACCAAACCCCTATATATATAAGGGGGCCACGGAGAGTATAAAGGTCGCGATTGTTCCAAACCCCCTATATATAGGAGGGGCGCAGCCTGACCTACGCCTAGAGAAGGTCAGGCCTATATATATAGGCCTGACCTTCTCTAGGGAAGGCTAGGTCCCCTCCTATATATAGGGGGCCCCCCTCTCTAGGCTAGGTCAGGCCCCCCTCACGGGATATATGGGTCTGACCTATTTACTCTATTTTTATTATTATTCACTTTTTATCCCTTATTAAAGGGAAAGTTCAAAAAAAAAATAAGAAAAAATCTGACCTTTACTCCCCTTATTAGAGGGGTTTTCCTTTCATTTTGACCTTTTCTATATAGGCTTATCTTTTCTATATAGGCTTCTTTCTAATATATAGGCTTATCTATAATATATAGGCTTATCTATAATATATAGGCTTCTTTCTAATATATAGGCTTATCTATAATATTATAGGCTTATATATATATATATATAGGCTTATATATATAGGCTTATCTATAATATTATAGGCTTATATATATAGGCTTATATATATGGGCTTATATATATGGGCTTATCTATAATATTATAGGCTTATATATATAGGCTTATATATATAGGGGGGAAACTTCGCACATAAAAGATGGGGGAGACTTTAGACTTTAGACTTTAGACTTTAGACTTTAGACTTTAGACTTTAGACTTTAGACTTTAGACTTTAGACTTTAGACTTTAGACTTTAGACTTTAGACTTTAGACTTTAGACTTTAGACTTTATTTGTATACTTTTTGGTAGAATTGGTATTATTGGTAGAATTGGTATTATTGGTATTATTGGTATTATTGGTATTATTGGTATTATTGTAGACGTATAATTCTTTTTTTTTACCTTGGAAGAGACCCTCTCTTTTTAGTAAGAACGTTTGATTATATTACTATAAACCAAAGGCTTCAAAGACCTTTATGTATTAATAATAACAATTATCTTGTAAAATTATTTGTTACAATATAACAAGTCTCCTAACTACAATAAGGGTTTTTAGGTAATAAACCCTTCTCCTCTCCATAGATACTACCTTACCTAATAAGTAGCTTCTTATATGCCTAATAGGCTTGTTAGGATAAATACAATTTTAAAGCCTCAACACGGTAAAAGGGACTTCGTGCTTCATTACGAGCGGACTCGCAAGTATCGTCCCCCTCCCCCCTGCGGGGGGAGGGGTCGGATCGTCCGACCCCCCCGCAGGGGGGAGGGGGACGATAGGTTTTTTTGACGACTTCGACTTCGGAAAAAACCAAGCCATGCCTGACATAACTTACGCACTATTAAAGAGGGTACACTACGCCTTAGATTTTAAATCTGAAAAGTACAAATCAAATAGAGTTTCAATTTAAAAACGTCGAAGTTTTAAATCTCGAATATATCCCCCCGAAGGGGGGGAACTCTTTAGGTCCGCTCTCCTGCCCCTGAGGTAGCTTATTAAGCTTTAGCTTAATAAGCTAGCATTTTAAGCTAAAGTCCGAAGCTTCAGGTAGCTTATTACGCTTTAGCGTAATAAGCTACCTTATTACGTTAAAGCGTAATAAGCTACCTTATTACGGAGCGCTTGTCGAAGGGACCCGTGAGGGACGCGCCCCCCTCACGGGGAGGGAGGCGCGTCCCTCACGGGTCCCTTCGAGTGCGAGCGAACTAGCCTCGCTAGTCGCTCCCCCCCTTCGGGGGGGTAGGTTCGCTCGCAGAGTCGGAATTGGGTCGGATTTGGCCTACGGCCAAATCCGCCGGCGTAATTGGCGTACGCCAATTACGACGCCCCGTGAGGGACGCCAATTCCGAGCGCGTCCCTCACGGGTTTGCGTACGCAAATTACGCGTCCTCCGTCGGATTTTTGTAGGTTCGCTCAGCGAGCGAAGGTCGCAGAAATTGCGTACGCAATTTCTGCGCTCGGAATTGGCGTGCGCCAATTCCGACTCTCCGAGCGAATCTAGCCTCGCGAATAGCGGGGCTATTCGCTCGGACGGACGCAAAAATCCTAGCGCTTACCCGTGAGGGACGCTGGGGCGGCGCGTCCCTCCCCGAAGGGGGGGTAAGCTACCTCGACCCCCCTACGGGGGGAGAGCGGACCTACAACTCGCAGATCTTCGAACCCCCTTTTACAAAAGGGGGTTCGAAGTCTGCGACTAGCGCTATGCGAAGCGCTCCGTACCCGTGAGGGAAGCGACCCCCTCACGGGGACCCCCCTACGGGGGCCCGTGAGGGGGGCAGGAGACCCCATATATATGGGAGGGGGACCTACGGATTTAGCCTCCCTCACGGGTGGAACCCCCCCCTACGGGGGGAGGGAGGCGCCCTCACGGGTCCGACCCAATTACGACTCTCCTCGCGAACCTAGCTTCACGAATAGCGAGTCTATTCGCTCGGACTACGCTAAAATCCCACCTCCGCTCCCATATATATGGGACCCCCCCCCTACGGGGGGAGGGGGACCTAATTAAAATTCTATAGCATTTTATTATATATAAAGCATAGCGGCCGTGCTCCCCCCCCCTCGGGGGAAGGTAAGCCCAGCCGGGCTTCGCACTGTGTCAACTTTATTTGACATGGAAAGCTCGCCACTTGAATGTTTGACCCCGGGCAAATACGACCTACGGGCTATGATAAATAGTTAAAACTTAGAATATATTAAGTTTAAATCCTTTCCTACGTATTACTTGAACAACAAAAGACTAGGTATTTAAGCCTGTTTTACAATAATTACGTTTTCACCTATTATCACTTTTTATGTCAACAATCGTCCCCCTCCCCCCTGCGGGGGGGGGACGAGACTGCGGAATCCGCTCGTAATGATTATTAACACATCACTTTACAATTATCGTGTGACCTATGTTAATGTTACTAAACTTTTTTCTTTACAACTTGTAACGTATCAATTATATGAGTAGATTGTGATTAGAATCTCACGATTCTTGGGTAGGTGAGGAGGTCACTTTATTGGTATGCACTTATTAAGCAACCTCCAAAAAAGGCAACCCCAGGATTACAATCCTCTTATTTATTACGAACCGGGAGGTTCGTAACACCAGGTTCAACACGCTACCCTAATAGATTAGTCGTAAAAGCCAAGCCTCAAAAGCCAAACATTGTGTAAATAAAGGGATGTTGGAATAAGGCGTTTCTATCAGCGACGAAGTCTGAGGACAAACAACCAAGTCTTGTTAAAGAATACGACGTATTCTTTAACAAGATAAATGACCCATATATATATATATATATATATATATATGGGTCATCTTAGACCAAATAACATATTACTGTTAATAGTAGAGTAAATACTATGGAACCAAACAAGATGTTTCTATAGATTATGTGTTTTAATAGTGCCTTAGGTGCGCAGCCTATTTGCTACTACCCCTAATATAGAAAAGGGGGAAAAGAAATAAATAGGACAAGCACCGGATAGCATAAGACTAAATAAAGGATATGCATTACAATTAAACCAACCGGTAACACGCGCAATAAATTTTTGATAAATAATAGAAATCTAATGTACGGATATAATAATCAAGATCTAATGTAATTATGAAATTATGTAGTGAGGAATGTAATCATTAAATGTATTTATAATAGAAAAGCGGCCGTGCTGCGTTTGGTAAGCGCCCCTCACGGGCCGGGCTTCGGACAGTAAAAAAGTAAGCAGATTAGGGTAAAGATTATAAAAAGGTAACAGGCTTTGCTTTTATACCTTAAAAAAAGTATAACTACGAGCGGACCCCTCACGGGACCCGCCGGTACCGGCGGACGGAGTCTCGTCCCCCTCCCCCCTGCGGGGGGGGGGTAGGATCGTCCTAGCGGACGATAGGTCCGCTATAGAGCAGCTTCAATATTACCGGGTCTATTAACTCGTCCTATAAAACTAAGACCGCAAAGTATCCGCCTTTTAAAAAACAAAAGGATAAACTACCAGTAAAACTTTTCATCGAATAAAAAATCAAAGATTATCCCCCTTATATCCTCGGGAGGAAATCGAAGATATTTAAAACTGTCCCCCCTGCGGGCGTGCGGGGAGGTAAGCCCAGGCGGACGGACTCTCGAGTCTCGTCCGCTTGAATCGTCTCCCCCAAGCGGGGGGACGGACGATTCAACTTTTTAAAAGCTATAGTCCGCTCGGACGATCCAACCCCCCCCGCAGGGGGGAGGGGGACGAGACTCCGTCCGCCGGTACCGGCGGGTCCCGTGAGGGGTCCGCTCGTAATGATTAAAAACTCATTATTAATATAAAAATAAATGAAAAAAATCTAGAGCCAGGAGCGCTTCGCATAACACAACCGCTCCTGACTATTAAATATATTAAGCTATAAAGTAGTGGGCAAAAACGACTAAGGTTAAACCCACTACTTCATACGTTATTATAGTTAAATAGAGTAATGATCTCATAAGACTATTACTAGATTTAAAAGCGTAGACGAGCGCTTGCTATTTGCGAACAACACCGTATCAAAAAAATTGCTAAGTACGAAGGACAGCTTGCACTCAGCTAAAGTAGGAAGTCCCCTTATAGGTGTAAGCCAAAGAGGCGGACTCGCGCATAATAGGATTAGTTACACCCTAAGGGTGTAACTAATCCTATTATGCGCGAGTCTAGGTTTGCGATTATAGTTAGAATTGGTAGGTCCCCCTCACGGGTCTCCTGCCCTCCTTCCCTCCCCCCGTAGGGGGGAGGAAGGAGGGCAGGACCCGTGAGGGCAGCGCTCAGTCGGAATTCGCGATCGCGACCCTCCCCCCGTAGGGGGGGGGACCCGCCGGTACCGGCGGACGGAATTCCTAGCGCATCCCTGACGGGTTTGACCCGTGAGGGACGCAAACCCGTCAGGGATGCGACCTACGTCGGATTTTTGTAGGTTCGCTCCCATATATCTGGGAGCGAAGGTCGCATAAATTGCGTGCCTCCCCCCTGCGGGGGGGGCAATTTATGCGCTCGGAATTGGCGTATGCAGCGTCCCTCACGGGTTGCCTGGACGACCCTATTTGTATAGGGTCGTCCAGGACAACCCGTGAGGGACGCTGGTACTCGCGACGATCCCCTTGTCGAAGAAATTTCGTACGAAATTTCTTCGACAAGGGGATCGTCGCTCCCCCCCTTCGGGGGGGTAGGTTCGCTCCCCCCTTTGGGGGGAGTCGGTATTGGGTCGGATTTCGCCTCCCTCACGGGTTAACCCGTGAGGGAGGCGAAATCCGTAGGTCCCCCTCACGGGTCTCCTGCCCCCCTCACGGGCCCCCTACGGGGGGTCCCCGTGAGGGGTACCCCCCCTTCGGGGAGGGACGCTAAAGCGTCCCTCACGGGTAAGGTCGCTTACCCCCCCTTCGGGGAGGGACGCTTTAGCGTCCCTCCCCGAAGGGGGGGTAAGCGACCTCGCGGGATATGGGCAAGAGAGCGAACCTACAAAAATCCGACACTAGGATTTTTGCGGACGTCCGAGCGAATAGCCTCGCTATTCGCGAGGCTAGGTTCGCTCGGAGAGTCGGAATTGGCGTATGCGTCGTAATTGGCCCCGTGAGGGGCGCCAACCCGTGAGGGACGCCGGCGGACCCGTGAGGGAGGCCTCCCCCGCCCCTGGCGGGACGGGGGCCTCCCTCACGGGTCCGACCCAATTCCGAGCGCATAAATTGCGTCCCTCACGGGGCAATTTATGCGCTAGGAATTCGCGATCGCGAATTCCGACTGAGCGCTTCGCAGAGGTCGCTTAATTTGCCCTCCCCCCTACGGGGGGGGACAAATTAAGCGCTAGGAATTGTCCGCCCCCCCGCAGGGGGGAGGGGGACAATTCCGACGCAAGTCGCAGACTTCGAACCCCCTTTTGATAAAGGGGGTTCGAAGATCTGCGAGTTGCTCGAAGGGATTTTCGCGCCTGACGCGAAAATCCCTTCGACAAGCGCTCCGTACCCGTGAGGGAAGCGACCTTATTACGCTAAAGCGTAATAAGCGACCTCGACCCCCCTACGGGGGGAGAGCGAACCTACAAAAATCCTAGCGCTTACCCGTGAGGGACGCTTTAGCGTCCCTCCCCGAAGGGGGGGTAAGCGACCCCCTCACGGGGACCCCCCTACGGGGGGAGAGCGAACCTACAAAAATCCGACGTAGGACGCGTCCCCCGCCAGGGGCGGGGGACGCGCTCGGAATTGGGTCGGAATTGGCGTCCCTCACGGGGCGTCCCTCACGGGTTGGCGGACGCCAACCCGTGAGGGAGACCGTCCGCCGGTACCGGCGGGTCCCGTGAGGGACGCCACCCTCACGGGTCCGACTCCCCCCAAAGGGGGAGCGAACCTACCCCCCCGAAGGGGGGGAGCGCCGCCCCCCTCACGGGCCCCCCTCACGGGCCCCCCTCACGGGCCCCCCTCACGGGCCCCCCTCACGGGCCCCCCTCACGGGGAGGGGGGCCCCTAAGGGGATCGTCGCGAGTACACGAAAACATCGTCGATCCCGTGAAAAAATTCCGGACGGCCCTATATAAAATATATATAGGGCCGTCCGGAATTTTTTTCACGGGATCTAATTTTATTCGAGTAAACATAAGATTTTGACCCCCCCCGTAGGGGGGAGGGCGGCGACTTTGATGCAAAACTTGAACTTTGTTTTACAATGGTCGATAAAGAGCACATCTACTATAGGTCTCGCACCTATTCGAGAGCGTGACTCGTTGAAGACTCGTGGATTATAAATCAATGTAAACTAGAAATCCTGTACCTGCCGGTATTAAATTACCTAAAATGACATTTTCTTTTAACCCTTTAAGGAAATCTTTTTTACGGAAAAGAGCTGCTTTACTTAAAACACGAGTAGTTTGTTGAAAGCTGGCTGCGGATAAAAAACTATCCACTTCTAGTGATGCTTTTGTAATTCCTAAAACTAAAGGTTCATACGTCATTTTTTTCATTAAGAATGTATTAATCTTTTCAACAAAAAATAAGTCAATAATTTCCCCTTGAAAAAAGCCTGTTTGAGCACCATCAATAATTCTAACTTTTGAAGTCATTTGTTTAACTATAACTTCAAGATGTTTATCCGCAATAGTAACGCCTTGAGCCTTATATACTCTATGAACTCCATCCACTAAAATTTGTTGTATTTTGTAAAAACTTTGACGTACAGCTAAGTCTAAAGGTAATTTAGTTGAATAACGTTTAAACAAACTTTTTAATAAGTAAGGTAAACTATCACGAAAAAAACGTCCACGTTTAGTAGTGCGAGCTTCGAAAAATTGTTCAACCTTTGGTATACCTTGAATAATATCACCCGTTTTTAATTTTTGATAAGATAAAGTAATAACTGGAGTTTTAGGATCAATAAAATCATTATCAAATTTATGAAGTATACCTTTTGGTGAAATAAAAATGGGTTGAGAACGACGTAATGTGATTTTTTGATTATTAAAATGAACTAGTTGACCTGAAGTTTGAATGGCAGTTGTGTTAGTTATCGGATCACCGTAAACACAAAAGTCTCCCAAACGAACTTTAATTTTCAAATCATTAGGTTTTCCACCAACTAAATTTGAAACTTTTAAGATTCTCGATTTGATATTTGCTATAACTCCTTCCTCCGAAGAGGTTTTTTGATAATCGGCCCCGGCCGGGCTTCGTACTTTTTTTGACGGATCGTATTGTTTACGATCGTACTCGTGATTCTCGTGCGCGAGGACCCGTGAGGGCGGCGCCGCCCTCCCCTTTAGGGGGGGGCCACCTGCGGGGGGGAGTCCACCCGCCCGTGAGGGCGGCCCGCCCCCTATAGAAGGGGCAGGCAAGCCGGCAATCGTCGATGTTTGTTCCCCCCCGTCGGGGGGGAGAATTGGCTTTTGCCCATTAAGCTCGCGGATTTGTCCCCCCCTAAGGGGGGACAAATCCGACAAAGAATTTGTTACCAGGGAAGGTTCTAAATTAGAAATATTATTGAATTGTGACTCAATAGCTGGGGCCAACTTAATATCCGTCATATTTAAGAATCTAACCAAAATATTATTAATAGGGTAACTCGACGTTTTAAGCACACCATATCGATTTGAATTAGCTTCTTTAGGCGCTAAATAATAACTCGTTAAATTAGAACTAGTTAAAACCATACAGCCTTTGGTTACGTTTAGTAAAACTACTTCTCCTTTAAAAGGACTAAAAACATTTGTTTTAGCTAATGGTTTTACACCTAAAAACATTTCATTTCGTTGGCTATAAGCAAATAAAGTGGAACTCTTATTGGAAAGATTCAATCCTACAGGATTTTTTTTCTGGATGACTTTATTTATGGGGCTAAGCTCTCCCGTATTGGAAGAAATTTTGGGTATTCTGGCGCGCGACCTCCACGAGGGATTTGCACCAAAGAAATCTCTTTGCAGATTTTCAAACGTTAAAATTGGGTTTTTCAATTGAAAAATATTCTGGAAACAAAAACATGGGCTTTCCACTAATCTTGATATAAAATCATAATTTAGATTATGTGTTAATTCTTCCATATTGTTTAGGCCGGCAGGTTTATGTACCATATTTCTTTTTAGGGTTAAAAAAAGATTGAAAAAAGACGAAAGATAAGATGAAATTAATGGAAAAACAAGATGATCAAAATTTGAAAATGGTAGATATGATAAAGAAACGTCTTGATCTTTGAAAATGGAATCAAGGCCCATGGGTCGACTATAAGATAGAAAAAAGGGGGATAAATTAATAGGTCGTTTTTGTCTATTTAGGCCTCTATAATAAGGAGTATGAATCTTTTTATTACCCAAAGAAGTTTCAATTGCAAAATTATTATCTATAGACTTATAATTATAAGACTTATACTTATACTTATAAGACATTGGATAAATTTGAATATCACTTGTTGGAAATTTAGATAATGATTGAGATCCAAGTTTTTGCTTATTAAATTGTTGCGTATGAAAAAGTCTCTTTTTTAATAAAGAACTCAGATAAGGACTAACTAAAAGACTTTGACTACGTTTTTGATATGGGTGTCTATTACCACCAACATAATGTTTTTTGGAAACAGGAGCTTCTTTTAAAGTAGCTTCACTTACATAAGTTTTTAATTCTTTATTATTCATTTGCATATATTCTTCTATAGGTTGAATAAGTAAAACAATAGTAGTATTAGTAGATAAAGACTTATAGGCGGGGCTGTGCTCCCTTTGGTAAGCTCGGCCGGGCCCTCCCCCAAAAGGGGAGGGTACACGGTCGCTTTGTAGTTGATTTAAATAAGCAAGTAATAGTGTACGTTTTTCTTGCATAAAATCCAATCTAAGTTTTTTGTCCGAAACTTTGTTTAGGAGAAAAAGTCGCGAAGAAATTTCTGTAGGTCCGCTCGTAGAGCGGAGGTCGCGTAATTGGCGTACGCCAATTACGCGCTCGGAATTGGCGTACGCCAATTCCGACTCTACTCGCGAACCTTCCCCCCCGAAGGGGGGAGCGCCTAGCGAGGCTAGGTTCGCGAGTACTAAATTTGTGAGCAACTTTTGGTTTGGCTCTAAAACCGGACGGTCTATGTTATTGTCCGCCAGCCTAAAAAATTGTGTGCTCTCCCCCCCCATATTTATGGGGGGGACGGTACCGTAAGGGCGCCCGGTAGGGGCTGCTTCCGTTGGTAAAAGAAAACGTGATTTTAAGTTTTTAATACATTTTTTATTTTGAAAGTGCGAAGCGTTTCCAGTGTGGTTAGTACTCCCATATATATGGGGCGTAACACATTGTTTTTGAAAATCAAAAACATCTTTTATGGAATGACATTCCAAATAAAGAGGTCGAGACGAATTGAACTGTAAATTATTTTTTTGTCCTGGATATATAATCGTTTTGTGGTGAGCTAGCATTTTTAAAGGATTTTTTGTTAAATAAACCCAACCTTTTTTCATATTTATATGAGTCATGCTACTCTGACGTGTTATTAATTTTGTATCTTTTAAAGAAGTTGATGTAGTACAAGATGGTTTAAGATTTAATGATAGTAAGTATAATGCTAGTTGTTCTTTGTGCAAAATACAATTCAGTTTCTTTAATTGTTTTTTTATTGTATTAGATAATAGAGACAAAGGTCTATAGCTTTTGTCTCTATTATCTTTTGGTGACAGTAACGTTTTTCCTTTTATAGCACCCGCGGGTGGATAAACTGATTTTCCGACTTTTAGACTATCAGACATACATATTAGATAGTCGAGCTTATTTTTCTCTACAGTTGGAGGTGCGCCACCGTAATTTAGCCCATCAAGACTTTGCACCTCAGCTCCCTTAGCAAAGACCGATAAATGAGGTTTGACTTCGAAACCCCTGTTTTGATTAATTGAACGTTTCATAAAAGAATACAAAGAGGCGTAGTCGCCCTCAGCACCGCGCTCTTTTAGAAAACGACTCAACAATGTTTGGTTTAGTTTATTTTCGTTAAAAGATGCTAAAGTAGAAAATGTAATTAAATGAAAAACGTATTTACCCAAGTGCTCCCCCCCCCCATAAATATGGGGGGGACGATCCGGTGAGGGCGCCCCGCCTGCCTTCGGTGGGCCGCTTTCCGCAGAAGAAGAAAGCGGAGAGTTTTTTGAATAAATAGGATTAAATCTAGTGGGAGACTTACCATCCGTGGATAAGAAATTAAAATAACTCCATTTGTTATGAAAACCAAAACTGTCATTAAAAGAAGATTGTTTATATTGTGTAAATGGAGTAAAACTTAATGTTTTATTCTTTTCCTTTGTTGTATTCAAATCTAACTCTAAAAAAGAATCTTTATGACAATTAAAAGTATTTAATAAAGAAGGAAAGTTAATAAAAGAAGTGAAAGGTTTTAAATGTCCTTGACGATTGGTCTGTAAAAAAAGAGGAGGCTTTTCAAAAAACAAGTCTGCGGAGTTGTGAAGTCCGCTAGTAGGATATTGGTACCCCTGATTCGTCGGGGTATCAAACATCCTAGTATCATTCAAGAAAAAGTGGTTTGATCCACCCCTAGAAATAGATGAAATATAGGGTTGGTTCGTATATTTATAGGGGTCACACACAAAAGTCGAAGGTTTCCCCGCTTCCGGCGGGCCCCCTAAATATGAGGCCCGCCCCATATATATGGGGCGGGCAAACTCTTCGAGAAAAGTATTTGAAAAATGCACGGTACTACTTAACTGGAAAAATTGGTTAGGAATCCATAATATACGTTTATTAAATAATAAATTTGAACTATTATTGAGAGTAGGCTTTGGTGGGGTGGCAAAGTGGCCTCTGTAAGGATTATCTAATCTAGTTTTAAGACAAATTTGATACGAGTTTTTCCAGCGCATACCGAATTGACGAGATTTAAAAATTGTGGTATTTAGGGGTTTAAGTAGACTTTTTTCTCGTCTAAAATCTTTAAAGCGATCTGCGAGCTCCGCCTTAGTAGATTTACGTATAAATGAATCATTAAGTGTTTTTTCATAATTCAATTCATTATTTAATTGTTTAATAAAATCCGCTTTAAAAGTTGATGATACAGTTTGTTTTTTTAGAGAAGTATTTAAATTAGGCAAACGTGACTCGCGGACTTCCCGCGGCGCGGCCAATTTTCTTTGAGCAGAGCCCGCTTCCCCGCCCCCATTTCTATAAGGTATATAAGGGGGCCTGCGAGAGGATAAGCGCGCCTCTTTTTGTAGTGGACTTTGTGTACAACCACTACGTAACTGTGGACATGCCAAGTCCTTTTTAGAAAATTTATTTTGAGGTTCAAAAGCAAGGGGGCGTGAAGCGCTCCCCCCCCGTAGGGGGAATAGCGACCCTCCCCCCTTATATATATAGCCCGCCGGGGGCGGGGAACCAAGATTTTTTGAGTAGGTATTATCTGGTTTATATGAAAAAGTATCTTTTTCTTGATCGAATGTATTGTGCTTACCGTCCCCCCCATATTTAAGGGGGGGGAGAGCACGGCCGCTATCGAAATTTCTTCTAGAAAGTCGCCAATTCAAAATCTTAGATTTTGAATCGGCGACTTTCTTTAAAATATCTTCCCCGTTAACAAAATCTTTGTTAACGGGGGACTCGACAGATGAAAGGTTTTCTTCTCGATTTACGTCGGCTTTTGACGGATAAGCCGGGTTGTCAAGACTCCCAACTCCCCAATCTGTCATTGGAGTATGATGAAAGACTTTTTCAAAAAGCATAAAACCTCCCGTGGAAGTTTGAGATTGATTAGGGAACCAATGTAAAAGAGTACGTGTCCCTTGCTTGATGGGTTTTTTTTGAGGGGTTTGTAACTTATTTTTTTTTATAAGATTATTACTTATACGAGGATGGATATCGTACATTCTAAATAATAAATCATTACGTAAAGAGTCTTCCCCTTTAAAAGAATTATCAAAAGAAGCCGATTTTTTATGCGAAGTTAAGATATAACCATATTTTTGAAAACGTATTTTTAAGATATCCAAGAAAAAAAAAGGTTGTGCTATAGCAACATTTGAAGCTGGTGTGTTAATGGACTGTTGCGAAGAAAATCCTATATTTACTGTATTTATAGGAGTGCGATCGTATTTTTTCTCTACGAATCCGACGGATCGGTTACCAGAGCTGAGTGCTCCGCTTGGGCTAACACTATGCTCACTTTGGGGTTGCGGCTTGGTATATCCACCCTTCGGTGTACGAGGTAGCATTAACATATTTGAGCGATTAGCTCCATCAGGTCTTAGCACAGAACCATCTTTACGTGTAATATTTCTATATGTAATAGAATTAAAGCAGTTATATGGTTTATAACTAGAATATGTACTACCCCCCCTATACATATAAGGGGGGAGCTTCGCACCAAATTGGAGTTCTTTAGGCGGATAATAAACTTTAGCCGGACCATTATTAAAGTTGAAGTTCCACTGTGTCTGATTCATAGAACTATGTGCATTTACTAAATCACCTAATTTCGGAAAACAAGTTTCACCGCGTAAGTTTAATTCATAAATTTTACCTGATAGAACCCATGCATAACCCCAAGTCCAAGCTTCATATAATTTATCTATATAATGAATGTTCAAACGATCATTTAAAGAAGAAATGCGAGGATTCTTAGTGGTAAGCCCGGCGGGGCTTACCGAAGGTAGGACGGCCGCACCTCCATGTTTGACGTTCCCCTCTTTCATTCGGGGGGAAGAGGTGTAAGATCGTCCGTTTTTTTGACTCAAAGGACTATTAGTATTAGTACTTCCGCTCTGAGAATCTATAAGCTCACCTAAACTTCCTAAAGGTAAAATATTGTCAGCACCAGGCACGTCAAGATTTTGTTTTTTTTGATTACGTATTTGTTCTAGACTAGATTCTATCAGCTTAGCATCACCTACAAATTTTTCACGAAAAGACAATGATTTTGAGAAGAATTGACCTTCAAATTCTGATTGAATTGTTAACTCAGCCGCATCTGTAGCATTACTTTTGCGACTAATTGTTGATATTTGGGCTATTACTTCTTTTTCATTAACTGATTGTTTATTACGTATATATAATAGAGTGTAACTTGGTATTTTAAATTTACGTGTAGTTTCTTCAGAAAACGCAGAAGTACTTAGATCTTTATTTTGGTTTGTATTTGTATTTGTATTTGACACAGCTGATGGATGTCCTGTCATTAAAGAAAACGGTGTTTTGTTTAATGCGACTCGGCGGTTGGAACCCTCTTTTAAGGGGGTTAAACCGCCGACGGACGGGCTTTCCACTTTTTTAACATAAAATGAACCTTCACCTTTTGTTAAAAAGGCTATTTTTCCTTCAGGTGTACGTATTAAAGTTCCTGGAATTGCGGTAGGATATTCAACAAAAGCTAAAAAAGGAGCTCTAATTTGATCACTTATATCTCCTGAAAAAACACCTCCTGTATGAAAAGTTCTCATTGTTAATTGTGTACCTGGTTCACCAATCGATTGTGCTGCTACAACACCCACGGCTTCTCCTATAGAAACTAATGTAGAACCTTGGCCTAAACTCCAACCATAACATAATTGACATATTAATTGATTAGTTTCGCACGTAAGTGGAGAACGCACAAAAATTTTATCAAATTTTTTTACGATGGAAAGCGCTAAATCCATTGTAATTTCGTCATTTCTTTTAGCCAAAATAGGATATTCGTGATAATCCGTTCCAAGCCCGGGGAGCTTTGTGCTCCCCCCCCCCATATTTATGGGGGGGACCTTCCCGTGAGGGCGCCCGTCAGGGGCCGCATCCCCATTTCTATCACCCAAAGGTAAATGCATTCTAGCTGAGTCCTTTGATATTAATGAAGTGTCTATTAAATCACGAGCTAAAATACGACCAACCACTCTTTGTATTAAAGAATGTATAGTTTTATTTCCTTCTTTCATATCTTTTAAGAAGATACCTCGATGAGTACCACAATCGAAATGAGATATAATAACATGTTGTGCTACATCCACTAAACGTCGTGTTAAATAACCTGCATTTGCTGTACGTAAAGCAGTATCTACAATACCTTTTCGTGCTCCATAACTCGAAATTAGATATTCTGTTAAAGTTAGTCCTTCACGAAAATTACTTCTAATGGGAAAATCTATAATTTGTCCCTGTGGGTCCGCCATTAATCCTCTCATACCCACTAATTGTCGTACTTGTGAAATGTTACCTCGAGCTCCTGAAAAAGCCATCATATACACTGGGTTTAAAATATCCGTAGCTTCAAAATAGTCAATAACTTCTTGTTTTAAACTTTCACTTGTTCGATGCCAAGTATCAATTAAACGTTGAAAACGTTCCACGCCAGTAATTTCGCCTCGTACGTATTGATGTATTGTATTTGTTGTCGTTTTTTCTGCTTCAAAAATTAAATCATATTTTGTAAACGGTATTTTTAAATCATCTATACCTAACGAGATACCTGCTTTAGATGCATATTCAAAACCTATATTTTTTAATTGTTCTACTAATTTAACGGTTTTGTTTTGCCCATAATTTTTTAAAAACCATAACACAAAATTTTTTAGTCGTCCTTTATCAAAACATTGATTAAAAAAACAATCACCGCGTTTTTGATCCAAACGCGGTGATCCCAATATTGTAGAAGATTTACGATTTTCTTCCGAATGTTTGAAAAGATCTTTATCATCTAAATTAGAATGCATTTGAATAATATTAAGGGGTTGCATACCTTTATACCAAAGCGGCAACTGTGCTACCTTCGGTAAGCCCGGTCGGGGCCGCTTTGTGTTTAAACCTTTTATGACAGAATCAGGCTTTATAGCCTTTAGTGGATTTTTATTAACCACTGAGCTTGTTTGAGAATAATAAACTGTTTGTTTCCAACTCATTGTTCTCTCCTTGATATATAATTATCGGTAATGTAAAGGCTGAAGTGCGAACCTAAGGTCGAGATAACCTCTTTAATTATAAAGAGGTTATCTCGACCTTAGGTTCGCACTCTTTTCAAAATTGGTTTTAAGTGCGTTGTTTTCAATCTGTCCGCCTGTAAAGTAAGTGGTTTAGTAGGTAGGAGCTTACCCGTGAGGGGCGCACCTTACCCATGAGGCGGATAACCCCACTAACCTATAGTGTTAAGGGCGCTGGGCATGATTTGCCTGCGGTCCGGGACCTCCCACAGTAGGATGCCCTGGGGGGTTAACCCTCTTTAAAGAGGGTTAACCCGTCAGGGCATCCTACTAACATTCCACCCCTATAAATTTATAAATTTATAAATTTAGGGGTGGAATGATAAGCTGGAACAAATCCTAGTAGATCAGGAGCTATTAACACTCTCCGAACGGTGGATATTGCGTAATCGGCGCACGCACCTTAATTGGGGCTGATTTCGTCTATAGTATGTACCCCCCTTATATCTTATATCTTATATCTTATATCTTATATCTTATATATAGGGGGGACGGTCCAGGTAGGTCGCCTCCCCCGCCCCTGGCGGGACGGGTTTGCGTCCCTCCCCCCTACGGGGGGGGGGCAAACCCGTGAGGGATGCGACCTACGCTCAAGTCGCTTACCCCCCCTCACGGGGACCCCCCGTAGGGGGGAGGGACGCAATTTCTGCGACCTCCGCTCCCATATACCATATATATGGGACCCGTGAGGGTGACCTACAAAAAACCGACATACAAGACTCCGTCCGCCGGTACCGGCGGGTCCCGTGAGGGGTCCGCTCGTACAAAAAACCGACATACAAGACTCGCCCCGTGAGGGGTCCGCTCGTACAAAAAACCGACGGACGAGACTCCGTCCGCCGGTACCGGCGGGTCCCGTGAGGGGTCCGCTATTAAGATATTAGGCCAAATCCTCAGCACGGCCCCCTCACGGTTATTTATAAGCCCGTGCTGGACAATTATGCTACCTCAACCTAAGCTTCGCACATAACCTTTATGGTTTAAGCTTCGAACTCAAGATTTGGTACAAATTAAACTTGCGTGTGAGCGCTCCTACGCAATATGTGATTAAGTTGGAGAGTGCAGTATATAGGGGGTTTTTTACTACACATCTTTAATAAAAACGTACTTTATAAAAAAAATGCTTACAAATCATTCAGAGATATAAAATGTACCAATTTCTAATTAACTAGCCATAAATTCATTTTTTATTTCCCTTTAGTTGGGTACGTACCCATTCAAGGTTACACACCATGCTAAAAAAAGATAATATGGTTTTTCGACGGTCTGCCTTAATTTGTGGAATTTGTACGTAGGACAAATTCCACAAACCCGTCCCGCCAGGGGCGGGGGAGGCGCTCGGTATTGTTCAGGGCGGCCCCCCTCGGATATAAGGGGGCCGCCCTAAGCATTTAGCCAATTCAGCGACCTCTGGGCTTTTGATTAACCCTAGTGCGCCACCCATCGATTTTTGAAGCCCTAACTTGTTCTTAAGATGAGTGCGGCAGTACCCACGGGAGTTCTTATAAACAAAGTATCCCTCTAATTGGGGGGTGTTAAGCTCCCTCGACCCCCCTACGGGGGGAGAGCAGTGCTACGCAACCCTCACGGGGCCAACCCTATATATATAGGGTTGGAGGCAAGGTTTTGGCACATCAGCTTACTCTTAAAAATAACTTTCTTATCTTATTTTGCACTATAAAAATGATTATACTAAATAGTATCAAAAATGCATTTATATAAGCGCTTAGCCCTATAGGTTCTAAGCAACCCTCTGTTATTTATTATTCTTTTATAATTTTAATAAATCTACAATAGAAAAACTTGATATTGAATTTCTATTATATGTTGAACACTTTATATATAATTAAAATATATATAATTATATATATATAAAAGTCGAATAATATCCCCCCTTTTTCAATATAGGGGGATATCGAAGATATCTAAAACGATCCCCCTGCGGCCCCACCCGAGCTTAGCACGGGCGGACGGACGATTCGACTTTTTCTGCGAAGCCCGGGCGGGCGCCCTCTCCCCCGAAGGGGGGGGACCGTCCCCCGAGGGGGGGGGAGCACAGCCGCTCCCTTTTTAATAACTTTTTATCTAATAAAATTATATATAATTTTATTTAGGTCCCCCCCGCCCCTGGCGGGACGGGTCCCATATATATGGGAGCGGAGGACGCCTCCCCCGCCCCTGGCGGGGGAGGCGCTCGTAATTGGGGCGGATTACGCCTAATACATTAGGCGCCCTCACGGGTCCGTAGGTCCCCCTCACGGGTCTCCTGCCCTCCTTCCTCCCCCCTACGGGGGGAGGAAGGAGGGCAGGACCCGTTAGGGCAGCGCTCAGTCGTAATTCGCGATCGCGACCCTCCCCCCGTAGGGGGGGGGGGGGGGCGAATTCCTAGCGCATCCCTAACGGGTTTGCCCCGTGAGGGACGCAAACCCGTTAGGGATGCGACCTCCGTCGGATTTTTGTAGGTCCCCCTCCCCCCGTAGGGGGGGGGTCCCATATATATGGTATATGGGAGCGGAGGTCGCTTAAATTGCGTCCCTCCCCCCTGCGGGGGGGGGCAATTTTTGCGCTCGGAATTGGGTCGGACCCGTGAGGGCGCCTCCCCCGCCCCTGGCGGGACGGGTCCGTAGGTCCCCCTCACGGGTCTCCTGCCCCCCTCACGGGCCCCCGTAGGGGGGTCCCCGTGAGGGGGTCGCTTACCCCCCCTTCGGGGAGGGACGCGCCGCCCCAGCGTCCCTCCCCGAAGGGGGGGTAAGCGCTAGGATTTTTGAGGGGGACCTACAAAAATCCGACACAAGCGCTCCTAGTTTATAGAAGATATTTCGATATCTATATCTTCTATAAAGATATTTAAATATTCGACTTTTTTTGTTCTACATACAGGTGCGACGCCCTGTCGCTATTTAGTGAAGTATCTATAAGGAAAATACAATACCGTGACAAAATTCCTATCTATATAAATTTTTCCCTCCTTATATCCGCGGGGGCCGGGATTGACGATGTTTTCCTATATATAGGAAAACATCGTCAATAATAATATTAAGAATAGAATCTAGTTCGGATATATTTCTATATATCTATATAGATATATAGAAAAGGAATTATAAAAGTTTTGTATAACCTTTAAAAATCCATACTTTTACCCCAATAATACCATAAATAGTATTTGCAGTTTTATATGAATAATCAAGGTTTGCACGTAAAGTTTGTAAAGGAACACGACCAGCACGCACCCATTCACTACGGGCAATTTCAGCTCCGTTTAAACGACCTGAAACTTGAATTTTAACACCTTTTACACGATTAGTTTTACCATCACCTGTAGAAGCAGGAGCACGCATTAAATCTTCTTTTGCGTCTTTTATAACTTTACGGAATGCTTTTCGTTGTTCTAAGGCATCTACAACAGAATCTGCCACAATTGAAGCTTTAGCTTTAATACTTTTTTCTTTGACTGTATAGAATTTAATAGCAATTTTAGGTGTTAACTGTACATTTTCTATGTACATGTTTCTTTGTTTTTCAATTTGTTCTAAAAAGATATCTTGTAGTGTTTTTTCTAAGTCAGCTTTTGAATGACTATTATCTAAAACTAAACGGACACGTTCTTTCATTTTCATTTTTTGTTCTTCTGTATTTTGTCCTTCCGAATGAATAGTACCAAATAAGAAAGATGCATGTTTTTTTGTAAATTGTTGCAGTTTACGTAAATCTTTACGGGCTTCTGCTATAGTAGATAAATAGAAATAAATATTGTCAGATCGGTGTTTTTTTACAATTTGTTTTAAATATTCTACCAACTGAATTTTACGACATTCATTTTCAATATTATTTAATTTTTTCGTGATTATGGAGTTTGAGTTACTATTAATAAGTGTACCCACTTTTGGTTCAGCACGACGTGATAATAAAGGAAGACTATCTTTTGTTTTAGTTAATTGAGAGTTTTGTAAACTAAACTGTAATTTATGTTTTCTTTTCATTTGAGATACATATTCTTTTAAATCTTTCAAGAATTTTAACATTTGATAATAACTTGCTACTGAAATAGTACCGAAAGCAATAAAATCTTTTCTTAAAGATTCCATTTTCTTTAAAGATTTTTGTTCTAAAACAGTAATTAAATTCATTAATTTAGGTAGTGGTTTTTGAGCTAAGCGTGGTTTTACTAAATTAAAATTCCATTTTTTGCTTATACTGTTTGATGATTCAAAACTCTTATAAGAGTTTTGAAGCTCTAAAATAGAAGATTTTAAAACTTGTAAGAATTTTTTATTCATTTTATTTCTATAAATAGAAACGAATTTTTTCTTAATACGTGATTGGAATATATTCAAATTAGGGGATTTTACAATCCCCGAGTTTTGTATAAAGTTAGATTTTGAAACACGAGACTTAGGACCCACTTTTGCTACAGTGTTGTTAGTACGTGAAGATACGTTAACACCTATATTATTAGTATTAGTATTAGTACGATTTCCTTTTTGCTTATTACTGGCGCGCCCATATATATGGGCCTGCCCGGGCTTACCTAAGCGAGCGGCAGTATTACGCGTATTTTTTATATTTAATTTTTGGATAACTTTATTTCCTTTTTTTGTTAAAAAGAAACGCGCTTCACGTGCAAGTTGTTTATAACGACGACTAATTAATTGACGTTTTTTAAGACGTTTTAAAATTAAACGTTGACGACGTAACTGTTGTTTTGTTAATCGTGTAAATTTAGACCCTTTTTTTGTAAATGAATCACTTCTACCTTCGTTTTTTGGAAAACGATTACGTGCAACGTTTTCACGTTTTTGACTAGTCAGTTCACCTTTATTTTCTTCGTTATTAACTTTTGCTAACTGAGCTTTACCGCTTGTTTTATCTAACGAGTCATTTAATTTTAATCGTAAATGTTGGAAATAACGACGTGTTTTTTGTAATTGACTCACAAAATCACGATTAATTTTTAAATTTTCAATGGATGATTTAATCAAATCACAATTTTCTGCGTGGATTTGAATTCCGATTTCATATGGAATTAAACCTCTTTCAATTTTAATTTGTGTTATTTTTGGTACAATAGAAGATGAAGATTCATTATCACGTTGTTTTTTTAAAACTGGATTTAATAATTGTGGAAATAATTGAGTTAACGTTTGTCGTAACATACGATCTTCTAAAACGCTTTGTGCATACTTGTTTTTGTGAAAACGTGCAAACCATTGCGATTGATGCTTTTTAGTAATACCTACACGTAAACCCAACGGATGTACTTTTTGTCCCATAATATTTATTTCAATTCTTAAGCCTATTTTCTCTAACCTTTAGAAAACTTTAGAAAGTGGCGTGCCCTAAAACTCGTACTAGCGAATAGACTCGCGCCGCCCCCCTCACGGGCCCCCCTCACGGGGAGGGGGGCCCCAAATCGAAGTTTTCCGAAGGGAAAATCTTCGAGTTGTAGGTCCGCTCGCAGAGCGAAGGTCGCATATATTGCGTCCCTCCCCCCGTAGGGGGGGGGGCAATTTATGCGCTCGGAATTGGCGTCCCTCACGGGGCGTCGTAATTGGCGTGCGCCAACCCGTGAGGGACGCCGGCGGACCCGTCCCGCCAGGGGCGGGGGAGGCCTCCCCCGCCCCTGGCGGGACGGGGGCGGGGGAGGCCT
>Ga0307967_1000460_pt1 | contig 28109 bp, 27 predicted proteins | sample OrgLakmetagen648_FD_201828 | JGI IMG/M metagenome (GOLD analysis project Ga0307967, IMG submission 201828) | Saline water microbial communities from Organic Lake, Antarctica - #648 | ecosystem: Environmental > Aquatic > Non-marine Saline and Alkaline > Saline | place: Antarctica: Organic Lake... | reverse complement strand
GAAATAAAAAGTTTAGGCTTCGAAAGATAAAGCGCAGCAGTGCAACTGCAGCGCTGCCAAGCGAAGGAGTTAAGTTACATGAAGATAGGTAAAGTTTTGAATAATAAAAGCTTAGTATTTGAGTTTTGTGAGAAATAAAAAGTTTAGGCTTCGAAAGATAAAGCGCAGCAGTGCAACTGCAGCGCTGCCAAGCGAAGGAGTTAAGTTACATGAAGATAGGTAAAGTTTTGAATAATAAAAGCTTAGTATTTGAGTTTTTTGAGAAATAAAAAGTTTAGGCTTCGAAAGATAAAGCGCAGCAGTGCAACTGCAGCGCTGCCAAGCGAAGGAGTTAAGCTTCGAAACACAGTTCATTTATGAAACAATTTATTAATCAATCAAAAGAATAAGTTAGTATGTCGCGCTGCAGTTGCACCGCTGCGTTACAATCTAACACATCCTTGCCATTTTGACAGGCAAACCTAGATGGCATAAAGATTGACCTAACAGAAATGACAACAAAAAAACAAAATAGAATGAAAAAAGGTCATATTAATGTAGAAACGGAAAATATATTCCCGATCATAAAAAAGTTTTTGTATTCAGATCACGAAATATTCTTGCGTGAGTTGGTATCGAATGCTGTAGATGCATCTCAGAAACTAAAAGTTTTATCCAAGAATGGAGAATATGATAAAGAAGTTGGTGAATTAAAAGTTGAAATAATTTTAGATAAAGCAGCAAAAACATTAACTATTAGTGATAATGGTATTGGAATGACTGCTGACGAAATTGATAAATACATTAACCAAATCGCATTTTCTGGAGCGGAAGAATTCGTTCAGAAATATAAAGATTCAGACAGTAAAGAATCAATTATTGGTCACTTTGGATTAGGATTTTATTCTGCATTCATGGTTGCTGAAAAAGTTGAAATCGTTACTTTAGGCCGTTTTGATGATGCTAAACCTGTGAAATGGGAGAGTAACGGAACGACTGAATATACAATCGATGATACTGAAAAAGCAACACGAGGAACAGATATCATATTACATATCAATGAAGAGTCTGCTGAATTTTTAGAGGAATCTAGAATTCGTGGGATTTTAGATAAGTACTGTAAATTCTTACCAGTTCCTATAATTTTCGGAACGCGTTCAGAACAAATAGAAGATCCTAAAGGAGAAAAAGATGAGGAAGGAAACGTTAAGAAAGTAGCTAACGAAGTTCCAGATCAAATCAATAATCCTTCTCCAGCATGGACCAAAATGCCAGCTGATTTAACAAAAGAAGATTACACAGAGTTTTATAGAGAGATATATCCTTCAACAGTTGAAGATCCATTGTTCCACATTCACTTGAATGTTGATTATCCATTTAACCTTACAGGAATTTTATACTTCCCTAAGATCAAGGAAAACGTGGAAGTTCAAAAGAATAAAATTCAATTGTACTCTAACCAAGTTTTCATTACAGATAATGTTGAGGAAATTGTACCTGAATTTTTGACGCTTTTACATGGTGTTATTGATTCTCCAGATATTCCATTAAACGTTTCTCGTTCTTACTTACAGAGCGATAGCAATGTAAAGAAAATCAGTTCGCACATTTCAAAAAAAGTTTCTGATAAATTAAAAGAAATGTTCAACAAGGACCGTAAGGACTTTGAAGAGAAATGGGGTGATTTACGTATCTTCTCTGAATATGGAATGTTGTCTGATGATAAATTTGCAGACAGAGCAAAAGCTTTCCACTTGATGGAATCTACAGATGGAAAATTCTACACACCAGAAGAATTTAAGGAAGAAGTAAAAGCTGCACAAACGGATAAAGACGGAAAAACAGTTTTCCTTTATACGAATAGCAAAGAAGAACAATTCAGTTTTGTAAAATCTGCAAACGATAGAGGATACAAAGTAATTGAACTTCAAGGCCCACTTGTTTCTCATTGGATTCAAAAAATGGAATCTTCTTTAGAGAATGTAAGTTTTGCAAGAGTTGATGCAGATACTTTGGATAAATTAATTCAGAAAGAAGAGAATATTCCTTCTAAATTAAGCGAAAAAGAACAAGAAGAATTGCAACCAATTTTTGAAGGAACTGTAAATAAAGACATGTATAAGGTTCAGTTTGAAAGCATGTCAGAAACTGATGCTCCAATCATGGTAACACAACCAGAGTTTATTAGAAGAATGAAAGAACAACAAGCGATGGGCGGTGCAGGATTCTTTGGTGCATTTCCGGAGACTTATAATATGATTGTGAATAGCAATCATCCAAAAATTTCAAGTATTTTAGCGGCTAAAGGTGAAGAACGTTCACAAAAAGCGAAACAATTAACCGATTTAGCAATGCTTTCTCAAGGCATGTTAAAAGGTGAAGCGCTGACAAACTTCGTAAATAGAAGTATAGAATTAGTATAAATTTCAGAGGAGCGGGTTTAAAAGTCCGCTCCTTTTTTTAGTGTTATGACAGGATATTTTAAGTGGATTGGAGCAGGATTAGGATTTTACCTCACAGGATTTCGTTTTTTCGGAGCGTTTTTCGGTTTTTTAATAGGTACGTTTATAGACAATTTTTCGCGTGCAGCTAGTTTTTTAAATGATGGACAAGACCCGAAAGGACAAGAACGTAAACAGAACTTTCGTTCATCACAGGATGTATTTGATTTTTATCAACGTCAAACGCAACGTTACGATTTTCCAACGATGTTATTGGCTCTTTCTGCTGCTGTAATGAAAGCGGATAATAAGGTCATGAAATCAGAATTGGAATATGTAAAAGCATTTTTACAACAACAATTTGGAAATCAATTTACCACCTCCCATCTGCAAACGCTCAAAACGTTTTTAGATCAGCCACAAGCGCTACCAATTCAAGATATCTGTAATGATGTTCGTACAAGAACTCGCCCAGAAGTGCGTGTGCAATTACTGCATTACTTATTCGGTATTGCAAAATCTGATGGTTCCGTTTCTGAGGTTGAAATGCAAGTTTTACAAAGTATTGCAAATATGATGGGAGTTCCAAATATGGACTTTACTAGCGTTCAAAACATGTTCCACCGCGATACAGAAAGTGATTATAAAGTTTTGGGAACTACTAAGGACGCAGAAGATGCAGATGTAAAGAAAGCATATAGAAAAATGGCCATTCGCTACCACCCAGATAAAGTTGAGCAAATGGGTGAGGAATATCAAAAAGGAGCCAAAGAAAAGTTCCAAAGAATTCAAGAAGCCTACGAAAACATCAAGAAGGAAAGAAACATGGTATAGTTATATTTCTTACTCATAAAAGTCAGTCCATTCGCTCTTTTTTTAATAGATGGAATTATAAAACATCAATTAAAACAGCTGTTTCAAAAAACGGAATGTTCTTTGCTTGTTCTACTTTAGAATCTTTTATTTACTTTTATATTTTTGATATGTTTATAAACACTACTGATATGGTTCTTAATAACTTTCGAAAAGTATTACTGAGTTTTTCTTTACTGTGCTTTTTATTAATTATTCCTTTAAAGTCTGATGGTCAACCCATATTGACAAATCCACTTAGTGGAAGTTATTTTCAACCTCATTTTGGTATAAACGCAGGTACATTCTTCAACCATGAGGACTTTCTTTTTGATTTTGGATTAGGATTGGAAGAACTAGGATATGATTTTAGTATCACTTTCAACGGAAGTTTTCGACCGTATTACAAAAAAGTTTTATTTGAAGAAGCTGACAATTTATTCTACCAAGTTCAAGAAAGGGTTTTACAATTCTCTATTGATTTTGAAAAGAGATTTTACTTTATACAATTCATGAATTCAAGTAAAATCGGTGTTTATGCGATGATGAAGTTTGGCTATTTTTATGGAACGTATAAAGGATTGAAGAAAAACAGGAACGATACCTTTACAATTACTCCAGGAGCTGGACTATCGTGGCAATTTTCAAAGATTAGTCGTTTAAATTTGGGCTATTTGTATTTTGACCAAAACCCTTATGCTAATCCCCACACCATTAATCTCAAATTAAGTTTATTCATCAATAAAGACGAAAAGAAATGAAAAAGCATTTAAAATATACCTTAATCGCTTTAAGTTTAATCGCTATAAACACTTCTTGTGGTAAAAGTAACGATGATATCTGTGATCCAAATCAAATATGTTATACATCGAAACCTAATGAACTCTATATAAAACTTGAATTGTCAACCAACCCAGGATCTGGACCCATTGAAGTAAGTTTATACAAGGGATTCTTTGACGATGGCCAATTATTCGATACATTCTTCACAACAGAAAGCATTGAATACTATTTGATGCCTACAGGAGAAAGATATACAGCTACAGCAAAATATGATCAAGAAAACGATATTATCATGGTTATCGATAGTGATAAATTGACCAGTGATTCTTATCAAAATTGTGAGGAAACATGCTTCGACTGGGATGAGGAAATGATTTTAGATCTGAAGTTGGCTGATTAGGTAAGGTGTTCATCATCTCGTAACCATTGACAAAACTTTATTTCATGAAAAAGGTCGCTATTTTACTATTTCTAAATTTATCATTTTTTGTTTTTTCTCAAGAGGAGAGAAGAACACTAAAAAGTATGACATACTTTGGGAGATTGAAATTTTAGATTCAACAAATATTGAATTTCAAGAAGCCTTAAAAGAGTCAAATAAAGGAATAAAAGCTTTTGAGGAAAATAAATATGAAAAAGCGTTAATTCATTTTGACAAAGGAATAAATCTAAGTCCTGAAATTGCTAAAATTTATTCAAATCGTGGTGGCGTATTTTTTGAATTACAAGATTATTATAAAGCATTCAAAGATTATAACAAAGCTATAAAACTTGATTCACTTAATCCAAACTACCTATACAACAGAGGATTAGCTAATAATGCTTTAAACCAATATTCAAATGCAATACAAGACTTTGAAAAATCTCTTTCTCTTAAACCAAATAATGCAAATGCTTACAGTTATCTAGGAATTGCTTATGGTAATTCCAATAGATTGATAGAATCAGAAAATGCTTTTGATATGTCAAGAGAAATGATAGCCGTTTATAACGGTTAGCGAAATTCAAAGAATAGCCGTTACGGAGATTTAGAGTAATTATCCAAACAACCCCTTCTAAAGCTCAATAATACCAACAATTTAACGCTAGTCGTTTTTAACCGTTAGCGAAATTCAAGAAATAACTGTTACTTAAAATGAATGTATTGAATACTCGTCGCCGAATCTTTCATAGCAGACCGATGAATTGCAATAACTTGTATTCAATAGAATTTTATTTACTATTTAAGTTTTGATAATAAACTAAACGAGAACGTATCAAAAAATATTTTCAATCAATACTACCACCAATACCTTTAACAATTAACCATTTAGAAAACTACTCTTCAACCACCAAAATCAAATCTTCTTCCACTGGATCAATCAAATCATAAACCATTCCTACAAACTCTTTAGGTCCGTATTTCGCCAAAAATGGAATCATATTGTCATACCTTTCTTGTAATCCATTTTTAGGAAATAAGCGACTATAAATACCATCAATTTGCTTCATAGCATCATCGTGCTTCTTCTTTTGATGACGTATTAATTTCTGTTCGACGCCATCCAATTGTTTTTGGATTTTTGTAGATTCACTTTTCGCATATCCCTCTAATCCTTTATCGAGTGCAACAATAGAATTTTCTAATTCTTTAATAAAATCAGTTGCCTTATGCTCTAATTCAGAAAATTCTAGTTCTTCTTCCGTATTATCAATTACATACTGTTTTTTAATCTCATGAATTGATTCAAAAACAGACGTATATTTTAAATTCAATTTTTCAATCTTCTTATTTGTTGATCTATCAAACCATTGAACTGAATTACGAATTTTAATTAAAGGAAAAGGAACTTTGGTCTGGTCAAACATTCCTTTGAACTGGAGCCAATAGGCCATCTCTCCTCCTCCACCTAAATAACAAAGATTAGGTAAAATAAATTCTTGATACAATGGACGCAAGATCACATTTGGAGAAAAACGCTCTGGATGATTTTCTAGAACCTCCATTAAATCTTCTTTACTAATCATTTCTTCACCGATCTCAAACTCTCCATCTTCTTTTGGAATTATACGTTCTCTAAGTTGATCTTTTATATAAAAAAGATTTACTGGCCTTGCCATGGCTTGTCCATGAAAACCATCTTCTTCTAATTCTAAAGTTGTTTTCCTAATCTCTTTTTCAGAGAAATGTGATTCTAATTCATGCTTCATGATGGGAGCAAATGAAGATTTTAATGAAGCATCATCTGCATTGAGAATGATAAGTCCATATTCACCCAATAAATTCATCATGAATTCTGTTGTAGCGTCTGCTAAGTTATCTTTTTTATAAAATTTATTTAAAAATTCAACAAATTCAGGATTATTATCGAATTTACTAAAAATATCGTTTTTAAATCCTTCAACCCCGTCCAAAGAGAATCTTCCAACAGGACCTTTTTGTTCTGACTCCCATGAAAAAGTATCATGAAATAAATTTAGGTGGTTGATTTCTTCAAAATCGTGATCTTCTGTTGCTATCCAAAAAACTGGAACGAAATTCTGAGAGGGATATTTTTTTGTTAACTCTTCCGCCAAACGGATAGTATCCATTACCTTATAAATTACATAAAGTGGACCACCAAACATATTCAATTGATGGCCAGCAGTTATAGTAAAAGTATTCTCCTCTTTTAGCAACTCAACATTGTGACTTACTTTTTCGAAATTAGAGTATGGAGACATTTGATCTGAAACAACATTGTAAAGCAACTCTCTTTGAGATGCTAAAAAGCCCTGCTTTTTAAGCTCTATTTGTTGCTCAAAATTTTCTAAACTAAATGGAACTTGAATATATTTTTGAAGTGCACTTTGATTGTCATTTATTTGATTTGCTAAATCACTAAAATAGGAGGTATCTCTTCGTTTAACTGTAATTCTTTTCATTTTAAATCTGTATCTTCTAATTTTATATAGTGACAAAGATAAAAGGATAATGTTTTAAAATTCATCAAGTAAGTCAGAAGAAATTAAGAGTTCTAATTTCATTGCAGTTGAGTGATAAGAAAAATATAAATTTAAGACTAGAACAACAATATCAAATGACAATTAACTATAACGAAATGAGGTATCTGGTTTTATACGATTTAGACATTTTTAAAATAACCAATAAAAAGTTAAATCAATCTATAAATGCCATTCATAATTTAGAATATAGTAGATCATTCCTTATCTTTACTCAAAATTTGAAAATTATGAAAGGAATTATAAAAACAAATCGTGGAGAAATGCACGTTAACTTTTACGATAACGACGCTCCAAAAACAGTGGAGAACTTTGTGAAATTAGCAAAAGATGGATATTACAATGGTATTAAATGGCACCGTGTACTTCCTGACTTTGTAATTCAAGGTGGTTGTCCAAAAGGAACTGGAACTGGAGGACCGGGTTATTCTATCGACTGTGAATTAGATGGTGGAAACCAACACCACGAAAGAGGAGTTTTATCAATGGCTCACGCAGGTAGAAATACTGGAGGATCACAATTTTTCGTTTGCCATAGCAGAAACAATACAGCTCATTTAGATGGTAATCACACTTGTTTTGGTAAAGTTAGTGAAGGTCTTGATGTTATTGACCAAATAAAAGTAGGTGATACAATTGATGAAATCGTTATTTTAGAAGACTAAAATAACTCAATTTAAAAAAAATGAAAGACCGTTTGTCAATTGACAGATGGTCTTTTTTTATTTTTGCTACTCCTATTTAGTGTCTGGTCGGAAAAAGACGATTTTTATTCCCGATTAATATCGGGATGAGAAATATTTATTCAATCATAATAATTTTTTAAGGTTTTTCCCGATTTCTCGGGACAGGCTATGCGCTTGCTTTGCTGCGGTTTGGTTTTATTTCTTTAGGAGATGCCATAGCATCAGCCGACGAGAAAAAAAGTAAAATATACGCAAAAGAATCAATTTTAATTTTGTGCTGTTTCCGACCAGACACTATTTAAGAACCACAACTTAAAGCTATCTAAAAATAATTAATGTTTATCCGCCTCTTTCCCCTAAATAGATTAATGGACTATTCTCACATGTAACTCTATACCTTAAATTAATTGTTCTTTAGAAATTCATAAAATAAAAGCACTGGTTTATAACATTAATATGAAATCAAAAATGTTTAATAATTAGTAAAATTTAGTTTGATTCGGACGCGCTTTATGTTTTTTTGAAGATAAAGCGTGCTGAAAGTCTCTAATAATGGCGGAAGCTTCAGAGCTTGCGGCGGAGATCACCGACATTATCGACTTTCAGGAGTGGAGACAAGAACCTTAGCGAAGCAAGCTCATGAAGGCAATAAAAAATAATTAAGAACTGAATAAAAGCTTTAAGGAATTGAATAAAAAATATCAGGCGCTAGATCTTTTTGTTTCTTTTTGGAGCAACCGACCGAAGGGAGCTCACAGCCAGTCCCGAGAAATCGGGAAACACTTTTAAAATAAACAAAAGTGAGTAATGCGAAAAAGAAAAGAAGTTAATTTTTGCAGTAAAGCTTGTTTGAAAAGCTATCTTGGGGAAACAAACGGATAAGCATTAAATAATTTAATACCTTTAACGAGAAAGGAAATAACTTAGACAGCCTCTGATTTTTATTTTAATGCTTTAGAATATTCGAATTTATTTAATTTTATTTTTAGAAGTTCAGTTTAGGAACTTTGAAAACAAATGTAATACAATGATAAGATTCAACAATAAAATTATTATATTGGAATTCAATTTTAATAAATGATTAATACAACTATGGACAATTTAGACGAGAACAACCTTGACCCAAACCTAACAAACGATAACAGCCTTTCCAATGATGCGAAAGAAAATCTACACAAATCTGCAGGATGGGTTAAAGTGGTAGCTATTTTAAGCATAGCTGGAGCTGCTTTAGGTGGACTAGCTGCACTATTTATATTATTTACAGTGCCAGTTGTAGGTGTTTTAACAATAGTTATTTACGGAGTTGGCGTTTACATAGGTACTTTACTTCTAAAAGTTGCTAATAGCATCGATCGAGGTACTTTTGATATGGACAAATTTGCACTTAATTTTTACAAATACTGGAAAACTGCGGTTGTATTTGGTATTATAGCTGTAGTATTAAGTTTTATTGCTGGAATATTTGCTGGAACGGCAAGTACTGGGATGTTCCCAAGTGAATTCTAATGGTTATTTTTGCACTTATTTATTGAAGTTGTTCTATTAAGAACAGCTTTTTTTTTGATATAAGGGCACCTCTAAAAACCCTACTTTGGTTGCTAACTTGTTCTTTCTTCCAACTACTTCGTTGCCGAAATACTCATTTAGCCCAGCTAAATTCCGTTTTCAGCGCCTTGTATCTGAAAAAAATAACTGCCTTATCATTCCAAACAGAGTTATTAGAGATGCCCATAACTTTAAATTATAGTATTCCTTTCAATAGAAATATATGCTGAAAATTTGTATTCAAAATATAGGAAATCAATACTTTAAAGTGTTTTCCGATATTAAATCTACTTAATCACTTATTCATTTTATAGCCTTTAAATCGACTATAATTCAATTAAATAGTCCAATACTACCATTCACATCCTCAAAGTGTAGTTTTAAAGACATATATCGACCACTTGATAAATTAAAACTACGAATCGTATAATTTTATAGATAGATAATTATATTTGACTTATATTTGTTTATGCAGATGAAATAATTGAAAATTAAAATAGATTAAAGATATACCTTTCCTAAATCAAATTAAGGTGTTGATCAACACAAAAGGAGCTTACTCCTTAAACTCGAATTAGTTTTGAAGTAAGATAGTTTTGTAGTAAAGTTTAACGATAAAAGACCAACTTTAAAAGTTGGTCTTTATCTTTTATGATCTTTTTTCTATTTTAAGAAATGAATTTTATTCCTCCAAGATAATGCACCTTGTAAACCTCCAGTATGGATAAACAAAACCTTATCACTTGAATTAATTATTCCATTTTTAAAATCTAATTCCATTTTATAAAATGTCTTGGCAGTATAAATAGGATCTAATTTTAATTTTATTGTATCATATACATTGTTAACGTAGTTCAAAAGTTCATCTGTTACTTTTGCGTAACCACCAAAATGTGCATCATTGTGAACAATAAGTTGACTTGTATAAGTATCTACTAAATCCTTATCGTTTAGAACTAAATACAATAACTGCTCTACTTCTTTTTTTAGGAAACCACCTTTTAAGGCTGAAACAATATTAACTTTTGATTTCTCCGATACACCTAACAATATGCCAGTCCCTGTTGTTCCGGTTCCACCTGACAAATAAACATGATCATAATTATTCGGTGTTTCTGATAAAATTTCTTGACAACCAATAACTCCATAATAATTACCACCACCTTCTGGTATCATGAAGTAATTTGGATATTTTTGATGCAATTGCTTAACATAAAAGGGTTCACCTTTCTCTCTGTATTCTGAGCGAGATACGAAGACTAATTTCATTCCAAGATCGTGACAAAAGCTTAACGTTTCGTTGCTTTTAAATGATAATTCGTCTCCCCGCACAATTCCTATTGATTTCAACTTTGCTATACTTGCAGCTTTCGCGGTAGCAATAAGGTGATTTGAAAAAGGTCCACCAAAAGTAATTACGCCTTCGTTTTTACGACCTGAAGCATTGAGTAAATTGTATTTTAATTTTCGCCACTTATTCCCAGATATCACAGGATCAATTAAATCATCTCGTTTAATGTCAAAAGAAAAAGGTTCGTCCTTTCCTATAGGAAGACGAACCTTTTCTAGTATTGAATTGGAAGTATTTAGCACTTCAATGTTTTATTTTTGATTTTGCATCTGTTCTTGAAGTTGTTTCATTTGTTCTTCAGAGAACTGTTGTTGCTGCTTTTGTTGTTTTGGTTTAACTAATGAACCAGGTTCTCCAGACTTAATCACCTCAATTTCGAAAGTTAAAGTTTCGTAAGGTTGAATACTTTGATTTCCTTGCTCACCGTAGGCTAAATCATAAGGTAGAACTAGTTTATAACGTCCTCCTTCATTCATTTCTGGAATCCCCAATTGCCATCCTTTCACTACTCCATTTAAAGAAAATGAAGGTGCTGGTTGATTATTTTGAGAAGAAGACATATAACTATTCTCAACAACTTCACCATTTGAGTTACTCAAAATGTAATGCGCTTGAACATCAGCTCCTACTTTTACTTTAGGACCATTTCCTTCTTCAAGTGTAGTCAAAACAAATCCAGATGGATCTACTTTTGTATTTGGACGTTTTTTTGCTTGCTCTATTACTTGTCTACCCTTTTCTTTTATTTCCCCAAATCGTTCACCTTGAGAAAGCACCTTAGTAGAAATAGTTACTGCAGAGAATGGTTGAATTACATAATTAGGAGAATTTGGAGCCTTTAAACCCTCTTCACCATAAGCTAATTCATGAGATGTGTATATTGTATATTCTGCTCCAACTTTCATAAATTCAGCAGCTTTTTTCCAAACATCTGGAAAAACAATATCATCCGCATTAACAACTTGCGCATTTTCTAAATCTGATAATTTTGGATCTTTCAAAGTTGAAATAATTGTGTCTCCAGAAATATTTGTCATTGTATAAACGATATTGAACTCACCAGATAAATCAATTGGAGTGTCACTTCCTTCTTCATTTTCAATTAAAATATATCCTTCTTCTTTTACGTCATGTTTGTGCTTTTTAGCCATTTTTCTCATAAACTCCTCACCTGCAAAATTATTAAGGTCGTTGTTGAAGTTCATAATCATTTGCTGACGTTCTTCTATTGCAATTAGCGTGTCTGTTTTAGTAAGAGAACTTACAAAACCAATTCTTGCAATGTTAGGATCAATCTCATCCATTGCATCCTTAGAGTTTAAAGAATTTCTTAACATTTCTCCGAAAATAGACCCATAGCAATGAGAAATCTTTGTCATTTTGTACTCTGAAGTATCAATTCCAGTAGGACTAGAAAGAGCAGATGATAAAATATCTCTACAATCATTTGACTTAAGGCTTTCTTTCGTTAAAAACTCATAAAAACCGTTCTCTAGTTCTTTCTTGTCTAGAAGATTAAATATTTCCTCCGGTATATTGGAGAAATTCGTTCCCATATCAGCACCAAGTGAATAAGAAATTCTATGTTTGAAGTCCTCTAAATCAATTTCTGATGCGTCTTTAGGTGATGACGAACATGCTGTAAAAACTGCTATTAACGGGATAAAAAATATTTTTTTCATAAATAATTTTTTTTATTTTAAATTATAATTTTACACAAAAGTAAAAAAGTAAAATCGAATTAACGATATATTATTCTCCAAATAAAGAATCTACAAATGCTTTTTTGTTAAAAGCTTGTAAGTCTTTAATTTGTTCGCCTACACCAATGTACTTAACGGGTATTTTCATTTGATCAGAAATACCAATAACTACACCTCCTTTGGCTGTTCCGTCTAATTTTGTAATTGCTAAAGCATTAATTTCTGTCGCTGCAGAAAACTGCTTCGCCTGTTCAAAAGCATTTTGACCTGTGGAACCATCCAAAACCAATAAGATTTCATGTGGAGCTCCCGGAACTACCTTCTCCATTACACGTTTAATTTTAGTCAATTCGTTCATCAAGTTGACTTTATTGTGTAATCTACCTGCAGTATCAATTATGACAACATCTGCTCCTTGAGACTTTGCCACTTCTAAAGTTTCATAAGCTACAGAGGCAGGGTCAGCTTGCATTCCTTGTTCTACGATTGGCACTCCAACGCGTTCGGACCAAATAATTAATTGATCTACTGCAGCGGCACGGAAAGTATCTGCTGCTCCAAGAACAACTTTTCTCCCCATATCCTTAAATTGGTAAGCTAACTTACCAATTGTAGTTGTTTTACCAACACCGTTTACACCAACAACCATAATGACATGCGGATTATTATCTGGATGTTTCGGAATCTCAAAATCAACATCACTGGTATTGTTTTCTTCTAAAAGCGAAGCTATTTCACTCCGTAAAATACCTTGTAGTTCAGTGGTGTTTACATATTTCTCTCTTCCCACGCGCTCTTCAATTCGCTCTATGATTTTGATCGTCGTCTTAACCCCAACATCAGAAGTAATAAGTACTTCTTCAAGTTCATCTAATACTTCATCATCAACTTTAGATTTACCAACGACGGTGCGTGTCAGTTTAGATAAAAAGCTCTCCTTGGTCTTCTCGAGTCCTTCGTCAAGCTTCTTTTTTTTATCCTTACCAAATAGTCCAAATAATGCCATATTATAAAAAAAGAAAAGCTCCCTACCAGAGGCAAGAAGCTAATTATTAGTGTTTTTTTTAAATTTAGAAAGCCAAAATTATTTGCTTTTTGCGAACCAATCTTTAACTTCTCCATTTAGAATCATTTCCTCACGGAATGAGTAAGATCCTCTTTCGTTTTTCACCATCTTGATCACTTTTGTATGAGCTTTACCTCCTCCTGATTGAATAGATGCGACTGTTTTCTTTGCCATAACTTAACTATTTAATTTCTTTGTGAATTGTCATCTTCTTAAGAATAGGGTTGAATTTCTTCAATTCCAAACGCTCTGGCGTATTTTTTCTATTCTTTGTACTGATATATCTTGAAGTACCAGGCTTTCCTGATTCTTTATGCTCGGTACACTCTAGTATAACCTGAACTCTATTTCCTTTTTTTGCCATTTTATTAATTTTTCCTAGTGAATAACTCTACGGTTATCAACTATTTTAAATATCCTTTCGTTCTAGCCTCTTTAACACACGCTGTAATACCATTCTTATTAATAGTACGTAAAGCTGATGTTGAAACGCGAAGGGTTATAAACTCTTTCTCTTCTGGAAGATAAAATCTCTTCTTTACTAAATTAGGGTAAAACTTACGTTTTGTTTTTTGGTTGGAGTGAGAAACATTATTCCCAACCATTACTCTTTTCCCTGTTAACTGACAAACTCGTGACATATCTTAAAATAGTTTATGCTAAATACAAAAGCGGCTGCAAAGAAATATAATTTTTCTGAATTAGCCAAGGTTTTAAAGATTTTTTTTCATCGAACTGTGAAAAACAAATCCCCATATTTATGGATTGCAAATATAAGCTAATCATATAAAATATGCAAGCATTAATTCATATTAGAACTAGATTTTCTGTTTTCTCTTTGTTACAAAATATAAAAGCATAGAAATTAATGAACTAAAAATAAAAATAAAAAAAACAGCCCCCTATATACTAGCTGTTTAACGCAAAAATATAAAATAACGAATTAAAATAAGTACTAAGAAAAAAATGAAAGTAAAAACAGAAGCAAAGAGGACGCTATCCGCAATAAATAAAAAAAACTACTCTAGACCGTAATTAAGTAATTGATAGTAAACTTCTGTTCCTTTTCGAATGTCAGTTGTATCAAAATTTTGAATTGTAAAATCTTTAAAACTTCTTTCCACTAAACCTATACCTTTAGCATATACTTCATACTTTTTACGATAATCAACCAAAGAAAAGAAATCGTCATAATTCACTTTAACTGTTTCTTCAAAACTGAAACTATTAATAGTTAGCGGTTCATTCACTTTACTGTAGAAAACGGTTTTTTCTGGAGAGTCATTAAAGGCATTAACATTCCATTCCTCTCCATCTTTAACTGCAAAGATCAGTTTAATCAAACGCTGATTTTCTTCTACCACCTCTCCTCTGCCTCCATCCAACACAGTCGTCCATACGCGCTGATCCAATACTCCCCCAGTTTGTAAATCATATTTAAATTGAAAGAACTTGCGAACTGGTCGACCTGTATTATCTAGAACCTCCTCACCTATTATAGTCTTCAACCTATATTTGGTAGTGTCATGTTGTGGATTGACATTTACATCATGGAAAACTTCGCGTACTTTATACTCAACAAACCTTCCTTCTTCCAATGGAAAGTAATCATATCCAAAGTCAATACTTTCACTATCCTTGCAAGCGTAAAGTCCAAAAAGTAAAGCGATTAAGAGAATTATCTTCCTCATTTCTTATTATTCTAAATTTAGTTTTACCATTAAATGTGGCTAATTATTTGGACTCCTCCCTTCGTTTTTTAGTTTTTCGAGGTAATCGGTAAGCTCTTTTCCTTCTAACTGAACTCCTTCTAAAAAGTATATGCGCCCTAACTCTTTACCTGATTCATCATATGTAACCCACCAACCGTGTTTCTTTTGATTTTTCCATCGTTCTTTAATCATGGTCTTACCATTCGGATGGTTTTTCAAAATCACACCCTCTAATACACCATTCAAATAACTACCTTCTGCTTTAATTATCCCATCGGAAAAGTACTCTATAAATTCGCCGTGTTGTTCTCCGTTTACAAAATTTGATTTACGTAAAATCAATTTAATCTTTGGATCTTCAATTGCTTCTGGTCCGTAAAAAGTAATACGCTCTCCATGAAGCTCACCATTTTTATAAGTTTCTGTGAAGCTATAGAAACCTGTGGGTAAAAAATGCGTCCAAACACTATCTTTTAGCTCACCTCGATAAATACCATGAGCTATTAAATCATTCGTTGGATGATAAAAAAACGCTTCTGAACGTTTACTATTTTGATCGTGAGTAATAATTGAACGCACTTGATTGTTGGGATAGTAATATACAAACTTTCCAACTGGTTTATCATCATTAAACTGGCCTTTATATCGCAAGGCCTCAGAATCAACAAAAGTCTTTTGCCATTCACCTTGTTTTCTCCCTTTCTCATCTAATTGATTTATTTGAGAAAACGAAGTAAAACTAAAGCTTATCAAAAGCGTTAAAATGAATGTAGTATTTTTAAAATTGGAGTACATCTGCAAGCTCTTTAAAATTGTTTACTTTAATATTTGGCTCTACACTTACTTTTTCTAATGAAGTAATGAGAACTGTTGTCATTCCTAGATTCATTCCAAACTTCAAGTCAGAATCGGTGTCTCCAACCATTATGCTTTTTTTAAAATCAATTTCCGGAAAAGTAGTTTGTGCTTCAAAAGCCATACTACTTTTTGGTTTTCTTCTGTCCATTTCTGCACCTTTAAAATTAGAGGCAAATGAAACACTATCTATATGAATACCCTCTATTTTTAATGCATCTATCATAAAAGTATGGATTTCACCTAATGTTTCTTCAGTCATTATGCCCTTTGCAATTCCTTGTTGATTAGTAACGACAATAATTCTCGAAAATTGTTTTGACAAAACCTTTAAACCTTCAATCACTTTTGGAAGGAATTTAAAATCTGACTTAGAGGTAATGTATCCCTCAAAATTACGCTCATTAATTACTCCATCACGATCTAGAAATAGCGACCAAGAGGAATCTATCTTAATATCAGGCATTATTATATTTCGGTTTCAATGAGATATACATTTCTAGAAGATGAGTTTCTTCCTATTAACTCGGCAATAAAACCTGCAAGGAAGAATTGACTTCCAATAACCATCGCAGTTAAGGCTATGTAAAATTCTGTTCGTTGAGAAATTAATGGAGAAAGACTATCTGAGAAAAAGCTTATAATTTTATCTATTCCCAAATACAAAGCGATGGAAAATCCAATTATAAATAATAAGGTTCCAATCGCGCCAAAAAAGTGCATAGGTTTTTTACCAAACCTACCTATAAACACAACAGAAAGTAAGTCCAGTGGACCATTCATAAATCGATTCAATCCAAATTTAGTAGTTCCGAATTTTCTTGCCTGGTGCTGCACAACTTTTTCTCCGATTTTATTGAATCCAGAATATTTAGCCAATGCAGGAATATAACGGTGCATATCCCCGTAAATCTCAATACTTTTCACAACAATTGAACGATAAGCCTTTAATCCGCAATTAAAATCATGCAGATAAATCCCAGTAAGTTTGCGCGCTGTCCAATTGTATAGTTTGGTTGGTATTGTTTTAGATAATGGATCGAATCTTTTCTTTTTCCATCCAGAAATCATATCATAATCCTGCTCTTTAATCATACGAATCATATCTGGAATCTCTTCTGGAGAATCTTGAAGATCTGCATCCATAGTAATTACAAACTCACCTTTTACAGCTTCAAAACCTTTTTGAAGAGCAGCTGACTTTCCATAGTTACGCTGAAATTTAATTCCTCTAACACAATTATCTGTTGATTGAAGATGCATTACAACATCCCAAGAACCATCTTTACTTCCATCATCAACAAAGATAATTTCATAAGAAAAGTTATTCTTTTGCATTACGGAAACTATCCATTCATGCAATTCTAGTAGTGATTCTACTTCGTTATAAAGCGGAACAACAATAGATATTTCGATTTTTCTATCCATGAGTGAACAAATATATAAATTTCTTCTTCTCGAATGTAATTTAAATACATTTTCGCTTGCTAATTCTGTTCAGTAGAAAAGTTTTTTGAAATCAACTTATTTTCAATGCGCATTAATAGAAATTAAAAGGTCCTTTATATTTTATATCCCCACTCTAAACTATTAATGAATTCAATTTTATGTAGCCTTTATTCCCTAATGGATTCTCTTTTTTGCGTTCATCAGCTCACTTTGTTCGATTGGCATGGAAATTTAAAGAATTTTTTGACGCAATAGATCTATGAGAGAAAATCAAAAAACACTCAATCTTGAAGAAGCTAAACTCTGCAAAATTTAAACACAACTATACTAAAAAGCAGTGGTCTATTAAAAACAGAGTGATTTGGCGAATAATGTAGACTAAAAATACTACCAGACACTAAATAGATGACACTTCTTAGTTTTTAGGTTAGAAGAATACACTATTCGAATTTAATTTCTAATAATTTTAATTTATATTGCGGTCACTATCCAATAGGTATTTATTTAAAAATTCTATGAAAAACATTCTTTCTATTATTCTATTCATTCTATTTTCTGTAACTCAATCGTTCAGTCAAAATGAAAATGCGATTAGCAATCAAATATTAGTTCGTATGCAGATAGATCAAAATCCGCATTCCATAATCAAAAATATTCCTACTCACTTTGAGTTATCTGTGGAACGTAATCTATCAAAGTATGCTGATATTTGGCTTTTAGAGTTTAATGATGAACAAACTAATTTAGATGAAGTTTTATCGCTCTTAACTAAGGAAGCAACAATCTTATATGTCCAACCAAACAGAAAAGTTGAATTAAGAACAGCTCCAAATGATCCTTTATACAATAGTCAATGGCATCATGACAATATTGATTCAGAATTGGCTTGGGACATTACAACAGGCGGAACCACAGTCAATGGGAAAGAAATAGTTGTGGCTTTAATAGAAAGTGCAGACTTAATTAACCACAGTGACCTGCAAGACAATCATTGGAAAAATACTGCGGAAATTCCAAATAATGGTATCGATGATGATGGAAATGGCTATATAGATGATTATAATGGATGGAATGTCTCTACAAACAATGACAATATTGGTCAAGGTGGACACGGGACAAGCTGTGCAGGAATGATGGGCGCTAAAGGCAATAATGATTCAGGTGTTTCAGGTGTGAATTGGGACTTAAAAATAATGGATATTGCAGGATATGGAAATCCTTTTACTGAAGCTAATATTGTGGAAGCATACGACTACGCTTTAAAGGCAAGAGTTCTTTGGAATCAAACGAATGGATCCAGCGGAGCTTTTGTTGTAGCTACAAGCGCTTCATGGGGTGTTGATGGTGGTAATCCAGCTAACTTTCCTATTTGGTGTAGTTTTTACGATGACTTAGGCCAAGAAGGAATTTTAAATGTCGGAGCAACAACAAACCAAAATCAAGACGTAGACATTTTTGGAGATGTTCCAACAGCATGCGCAAGTGACTATATGATTGGAGTAACGGCAACTAATTCTTCTGATGTAATCGATTTTGCAGGATACGGAGATCAAACAATAAATCTAGCAGCACCTGGCTCCTCAATCTTTACTACTGGTCCTAATAATTCTTATGTAACTACCTCAGGAACCTCATTTGCTTGTCCATTAACTGCGGGAGTAATAGGTTTAATGTACAGTATTCCCTGTTCTAACCTAGAGAGCATGGCTTATTCAAATCCTTCTGGAACGGCTGATATTGTTAGACAAGCATTATATGATGGAGTTGATCAATCAGCCCATTTGCAAGCGCGCACAATAAGCGGTGGTAGAGTAAATGTAAAAAACTCAATCGATATTTTAATGGGGGATATTTGTAGCTCTTGTCTACCTCCAAATTTTATTACTACAGAAACTGTTAGCGATTATGATGCAAGTATTTCCTTTCATGAAAGCGATAGCGCAAGTAACTACCGCGTAAATATACAAGTAGAAGGTTCTGGAAACTGGTCCAACTATACCATAAGTGATACGAACTACATATTTACTGGTTTGACTAGCTGTACTTCTTATGCATATTACGTTTCTTCTATATGTGATGGAATAATAGGAAGCTCATCTGAAATTCAACTATTTACGACAACCGGTTGCGGTAATTGTATAGCATTGAATTATTGTGGAACAGGAACCAATCCTAATCCAGCATCCACTCTTACGGTTCACTCACCATTATCAATGAGCGGAAGTTATACTTATCAAGCAACAAGTAACTTTGGTGGAAATGTTGAAAGTGGATATGTTTATGGGGAATTGGTCTTAGCCGATGACGGCTCAGCTTCTCCTAATGAAGGTTGCATTGCATTCAATAATTTAGCTGCAATAAATGGAAATATTGCTATTGTTGAAAGAGGAAGTTGCAACTTTACGATCAAAGCAATGAATGCTCAAAATGCAGGTGCAACAGCAATAATTGTAATTAATAATGCGCCAGGTACTATGGAGATGGGTGGTTCAAATAATAATGTCACTATTCCTGCAATCATGATTTCTCAATCAGATGGAAATACGTTAATAGCAAGTATCAATAATGGGGACCAACCGCAAGCTTTATTGGGAATTCAAAACGAATGGATTGAAGAATTTCAAATTGATGGAAATACCTTTACCAGCGGAGATAATAATGGATATATTTTTGAAGATAATTCTTTTGTATTGAATGCAGGACAAAACTATCCTTTCACTTTAATACCTGGTTATGATGGTCAAGCGTTAGACGAATATTACAGAATATGGATAGACCTGGATCAAAATGGAGTGTTTGATGTTTCAGAATTAATATACGATCAAGGAACTGCTGGTACGGGAGCTATTAATAACAATTTCACCATTCCAGCAAATACTACTTTAGGCAAAACAAGAATGCGTATTCAAATGGCATATCAAGGCTATGGTTCTGGCGCTCTGCCGAATGTTTGTGGTGATTTTACTTCTGGTGAAGTGGAAGACTATTGTATTGAAATAAGAACTGGAACTCCATGCAATATGAATGTAAATTCAACTGCGATTGATCCAACTTGTAATGAATTACAAAACGGTTCGATCCTTTTAAATGTATCAGGAGGAACTCCAGGCTATAGTTATTCTTGGAACAACGGAATGAACAATGCGAGCATAAATAGCTTAAATACGAATAACTATTCTGTTATTATTACTGACGGATCTGGTTGTGATACTACAGTGAATTTTTCACTTAATTATGCAACACAACTTTCTCTTAATGAGTCAATCACTTACCCTACTTGTCCAAATGAAAATGACGGTTCAATTTCTGTAAATGCGACAGGTGGAAACAGTTTTATTTATCAATGGAATAATGGCCCAAATGCGAATACATGGATTAACATTTCAGCTGGATCTTACCAAGTAACTGCAACAGATAATGATGGATGTAAAATTACTTCTTCCTATTTAGTTGTAGCACCTTCAGTAAACTTACCTGTTGCTAATTTCACTGCTGACAATTTTTATCTTATGATTGAATTCAGTAATAACTCTCAAAATGCAATCTCTTATGAATGGGACTTTGATGATGGAAATACTTCAACGGATTTCGAACCAAACCATACTTACATTAATGAAGGGATTTATAATGTTTGTTTGACTGCTTATGGATTATGCGACACAACTGTTAATTGCAACACAATTACAGTTGAAAAGAACAATGTTGGATTAAATGAAGAAATGCTTTCACTAGGAATAAAAATTTATCCTAATCCAGCTTCAGATATAATTACTATTGAAAAAGAAAGTGATAACATTTCAAAAGCTATAATTTATGCTGCTAATGGAAAAATTATAGACGAAATTGAACTCTCATCAGTTTCTACTCAAATCTCTATTCAAAATTGGAATTCGGGAATTTACTTTCTTCACTTCGTAAATAAGAATAACGAATTCCTATTCACGAAAAGATTGAGTGTTTTAAAGTAGTCAATCTAAGGAAATCTGTTAAAAAGCAAAAAGAGGAATAAATGCGTTACATTTATTCCTCTTTTTGCTAAACAATACTAAAACTATAAAACAAGATTACTCTATTTACACTAAAGTAATTCTTCGACAAATATAGGAATATAATTCTGATACCAATTTACAAATCAAAAAAATTAACATATTTTATTTTTGATTGTCTCATTAAGTTAATTAGAAAAACATTTTATTGTTTTTACTTGTCATTGACTATTGTAAACTCTATTTTTGGCGACATTAACCAAAGTAGAAAACTCGCGAAAATGAGCGTATTAGTAAATAAAGAATCGAAAGTTATTGTCCAAGGATTCACAGGAAGTGAAGGAACATTCCATGCTGGACAAATGATTGAATTTGGAACCAACGTTGTTGGAGGTGTAACACCAGGAAAAGGTGGCCAAAAGCACTTAGACAAACCAGTGTTTAACACAGTTCAAGAGGCAGTCGATAAAACAGCCGCTGATGTATCTATAATTTTTGTTCCACCAGCTTTTGCAGCTGATGCAATTATGGAAGCTGCGAATGCAGGAATTAAAGTGATTATCTGTATTACAGAAGGTATTCCAGTTAATGACATGATCAAAGCAAAGGAATACATCTCCGCTTATGATTGCAGATTGATTGGACCTAATTGTCCAGGAGTAATTACTGCAGGAGAAGCTAAAGTTGGTATAATGCCAGGTTTTGTGTTCAAAAAAGGAACTGTAGGAATTGTATCCAAATCAGGTACATTAACTTATGAAGCTGCTGATCAGGTAGTGAAAGCTGGTTTAGGAATTACAACTGCAATAGGTATTGGTGGAGACCCAATTATTGGTACAACTACACAAGAAGCTGTTGAATTACTAATGAACGATCCTGAAACAAAGGGAATCGTTATGATTGGCGAAATCGGCGGTAATTTGGAAGCAAATGCTGCAAGATGGATTAAAAAACATGGTACTAAGCCAGTTGTTGGATTTATAGCAGGTGAAACTGCACCGGCTGGACGTACAATGGGTCACGCAGGTGCAATTGTAGGTGGTGACGAAGATACAGCTCAAGCTAAAAAAGCAATTTTAAGAGAATGTGGTATTCATGTTGTTGATTCTCCAGCTAAGATTGGTGAGAAAATGGCTGAATTGTTAGCATAACATTCAATATATATTATCTGAAGGGAGCCAATTGGCTCCCTTCTTTTGTTTTAATAATTGCTGGATTCGGCTACGCTCGGTATCCAGTGGATTCGGACGATTTATCAATGTTTCCGGACGATTTGCTAATCGTCCCTACAACATTGTATCTTCGATTAATGTTTGTCCGAATGTTTGAATTTTTGGAAATTGTTCATTTTCAAAATTTTCATTCTCTTCTTACCCCAATAATTCACAACCTATATATCTACCTTCATAATTATTCATATATTGAAATAAATCAAAATAACAAAGATGGATTTAAAAAATAAAGTAATTTTAATCACTGGAGGTAACTCTGGTTTAGGAAAAGCAACTGCTCAATTATGTATTGAAAAAGGTGCTCAAGTAATTATCACAGGAAGAGACAACGAGAAAACAAAAAGCGTAGCCCAAGAAATTGGAGCGACTCCTTTTAATTGTGATGTAACAAAAGATGAAGAAATTGATGCATTATATTCTTTCATTAAGAAAGAATTTAAAGGATTAGATGTATTGGTTAACAATGCAGGAATTGGAATCGGAAAAACTTTGGTTGAATTAACCAGAGAAGAATTAAGAAAAGTTTACGAAGTGAATGTTTTTGGCGCTGCAATGGTAGCACAAGGAGCTGCCAGAATATTTGTCAAACAAAACCACGGTGATATTATAAATATTGCTTCCACAGCATCGTTGAAAGGATATCCAACTGGATCAATTTACTCAACGTCAAAGTTTGCATTGAGAGGAATGACACAATGTTGGCAAGCCGAATTACGAAAGAACAACATTCGAGTAATTCAAGTGAACCCAAGCGAAGTTCCAACTGCATTTGGTGATGAAGAGAACAGAACTGAAAGACCATTAGAAGAAAATAAATTGGCTCCAGAAGATATCGCAATTACAATAGTTAATACAATTGAAATGGATAAGCGAGCTTATATTCCTGAGGTGACAGTTCATGCTACGAATCCTTTTTAATTGAAATAAATACTAACTCATATATTAACACAGATTATAAAAAATCAGAGGAACTATGTACAGAAAAGGTAATTAACTCACTATTTTATAAATTAGCTATTGCAATAATTTTAAACATTTTATCACTAGTGTCCACTAAAAGTAATAAATTAATCTTTGTAAGTCGCATCATATAAGCCTTACAGCGTTTTATTTATGGGTGACGATTTGAAATACTAGTTCACAGACTAAAAAGAAGTCTGATGAATAATGGGAAGTATGTTTTTTCACAATTGGTTGAGTTTTTGCCTCGACGGGTTTTAGATAATTACCTTAAGAAATATAAAGGCAATAAATATGTAAAGCATTTCACTTGCTGGAATCAAATGTTGTGTATGGTCTTTGGTCAATTAACAAGTCGTAATAGTTTACGAGATTTAATCGTTGTGATTAATGCACATAGTAAAAAGATTTATCATTTGGGTTTAGGTAAAACTATAACCAGAAGCAATCTAGCCAAAGCAAATGAAAAACGGGATCATAAAATATTCGAGGAGTTTGCATATTATCTTATCGAAATCGCTATTAAGAAGAAAGCTTATGATGACTTTAAAATAGAGGGTAAAGTTTATACTTTTGATTCTTCAACTATTGACTTATGTTTAAGTTTTTTTTGGTGGGCTAAGTTAAGAAAAGTAAAAGGAGGAATAAAACTACTTACGCTTTATGATGTGACTACCAAAATTCCGTCGTTCGTCCATATTACATCAGTAAAAATACATGATGTAAACGCTATGGTTTTTATACCATATGAATCAGAAGCTTACTACGTTTTTGATCGAGCTTATTTAGATTTCAAAAGACTTTATCATATTAATGAGTTATCAGTATATTTTGTTACCCGGTCTAAGTCGAATATGAAATTTAGACGTATTTACTCAAATAAAGCTAACCAGTCTAATGGTTTGATATGGAATTCCTACAAAAAATGTGACTCTTTTTATTAAGCCGCTTTATTAATTAAATTTTCTAATTCTAATTGCACTTCCAATGGTGTTTTATATCCCAAAGTTGAATGTATTCTTTTGGTAATATACCGACTTATATATTGTATTAAACAGGCTCTGATCGGCTGCATTATCCCAAAAATTACCTTTTATGCTCATGCTTTGACTGATTTTTATATTTTCTCTCAACATTCCTGTGATTTTGTTGGAAGCATATTGTACTACTCGATCTGAATAGAAAATAAAGTTCGATTTCGTTTTTCTTGTACTGATAGCTGAAGTCCAGGCTCTCCAAACAGTATTCTCAACAGTCATATCTTCACTTAATGACCAAGCAACCAATTTTCTGTCTGCAAAACCCATAATAGTTGTAAGATAGTTCCAATCATCTTTTACGCGGATATAGGTGATATCTGAGACCCATTTCTCGCCTATTGTCTGGCTCCCGAATTCTCTGTTTAATACATTATTTGCAATTGGATATGAGTGATCTGACTTGGTTGTAATCACAAACTTTCTCTTTAAGACGCTACGCAAACCCAGTTTCTTCATTAAAACTGCAACGTAGGCTCTAGAATAGAAAAGATCTTCCCGCTCTAGCATCTTCTGAATACGATGACTGCCATAAACCTCCTTGATATCTTTAAATATAACGGCTATTCTACTCATTAAATGAACCTTATAAGTACATACATTGACAAGATCTTTGTTCTTAAGCCAATTGTAATAGGCGTTTTTACTGATTTTTAAACAATAAGACATCTTTTCAACAGAGTATAATTATTTGTTTTTAAGCACAAAGTCATATTTTAACTGTCGCTCTTGGAAAAGATGCTCACTGCCTTTTTTAATATATCACGTTCTAGTTTTGTCTCACGGAGCTCTTTCTTTAATTGACTTAATTCAATTTCCGAAGAGGTTGGTTCTCGTTTATTAGATAGATCGCCATTCTTCTGATCGTACTCTCTACGCCAGCGCCTAATCATTCTATCCTGGAGGTTATATTCCTCACAAAGTTCACGAACACTATTACCTGATTGTAGCAATTCTACTACAGTTGTTTTAGATTCATTATCAAAATGTCTTCTCATAATACAAAGTTATAGTTTTCGGACTATATAAATTCGTCACAGCAAATTTAGACACTCCAATATACGATAAAATAGGTAAACTAACTGGAGTAGCAGCTCTAAAAGACTACCTGATCAAACTAAGAAGAATTAAGTTTTTCGATAAAGATAATAATCGTGCTTTTATTTTTTTGACCAATAATATGGAGTTGGAAGCTACTGAGATAGCTATGCTTTAGAAGAAACGTTGGATGGTAGAGCTATTTTTTAAATGGATTAAACAACACTTAAAAGTAAAAGCGTTTTGGGGCACATCAGAAAATGCAGTTCGAATACAAGTTTTCACCGCAATAATATCTTATTGTCTAGTAGCAATAGTTGGCTTAGATCTAAAAATTGACCGCTCTACTTATGAAATATTACAGGTTCTAGGTATATCACATTTGGATAAACCACCTGTAAATGAGCTATTTGAGAATATAAAGTGTGAGAATGCTAAAAAATTTAATTGTAATCAATTGAAAATCAATCTATTTTAAGTAGACACTAGTGACATTTAATATTTATTAATTCATATCATAAATCGAACAAAATAAATAAGTTATAATTTAATGCTTTGATATTTTTTTTAGTCCTTTTGGATGGACTAAAAGAATCTTTGGAACCATTGAAATAAATATTAATGTGCCAATTACTATTATTAAATAAAAGACTTAGTTGGTCCAATGGTAATTTAGTGGTAAACCGAGATTTAAAACCTTGCTTGTTTCTTTCATTAAATAATAAATCGTTTTTGGATAAGGTCATTTTATAGTTTGAATTTTCAATAACCAGACTATCTAAAGTTTTAATTACTTTATTAGTTAGAAAACTATAATTAATCACTGAAGTTCCTTCTATTTTATTTTTATATCTAAAAGTAAAATCAATATCAATTTGATTATCATTGTCTGAAGATTTAAAAAACAATGGCTTTATAAAGTATTGTGTTCCCTCTTCCCCAACAAAAAAGGTCTCATATAGCTTCTTTGCTGATTTAACGGCACCTGGCTTTATTAATAAACAACTAGATAGAATTAAAGGAATTGAAATCAAAAACCAAATGATTAACCAATTATTAAACTTAACCCAAACTTTTATTGATTGCATTATTAATTGTTTTTAGAATTTAATCTTTCAAATAGTGATTTTTGGTTAAATAAAGAGTCCGAAATTATTTTTGAATCGGTAACTGTTAAAATATACACCATGTTATCTTCAATAGAATACGTATATTCCGAAAAATAACTTTCATTATTAAAATAAGTCTTATGAATAAAGGAAGAACTGCTAATATTATTTGATACACTTAAGTTTTGCCCAATCAAAGTTGAAGTTTTCATTTCAGAAAAAGAAGTATTTACAGGTAAACCAATAAAAATAAAGTAATCTAAACTTTTTATACATTTAAAAAGCGGAATTTGAATGTTTTTATTTTCCAAAATATCAAAATAAATATTTTTTGAGTTTTCAGAAATATCAATTTCTTTTTCATTGTAACTTAGATCAAAAAAGTAGTCATTAAAAAGATGAATATCGTTATTATTTTCAGAATTACATGATGAAATTAAAACTATACATAAAAGAAAAAAGAAATTTTTCATGAGGCTTATTTAAATAGGAAAGAGAGATCTATCCCTCCTTCCTATCGATAAAATTATTTACCTGTTACTATTGTTTCATAGGTAGTAATTATATTTAAAACATTTGTTGATTTGATGTCAACAGTAGAAATCTCAGTAATCCCTCCATTTTTAGCAGCTGTTTGGATACTTGCATCAGCGTTAAAAAAGAGGATACCGAAATAACCTGTTGCTTTTGCAGTCCCAACTTTATCCCCAATTGGATTACTAGTTGCATTTACTGGCAATGTTAAAGCACAACTTGAGATCATTGCTGTTATAGCTAATAATGCTACAACTGATTTAATTTTTTTTCTCATAATAAAAAATGTTAAGTTTCCTACTCATAAGGCTTTTCGGATTCGCCCCGTTTTAAATGGTTTCTGGACTCCATATTTTTTAAATATCCTGTAAATATCAATATCATGCTACCACGAAAAAAGTTGGTTTTATACTTATAGAAAGTTTATGTATTTATTTGTTTGTTATTTCATCAAATATAATTTTTTTTTTGAGTAGCACCAAGAATAGATAGAAATATTAAAAATGTTTATTTAACTAATTGGTTCTACCAAGAGTTTACCGCAAATTTATAAATTTAAACTAAATTCGTGGTAGAAACATAACATCATGTTGCAATGCCATGGCAGAAAGATTAAATGAGAAAATACAAGAAATAAAAACTATAGTTAAAGGCTATAGAACTTTTACGAATTTTAGAAGTGTGATTCTCTTTTTGTAACTAATCAGTAACCTTCAATCCAGCAATTGTAAATAATGCAGCAAGAACACTTTGGCCATTTTTGATGGCAGTATCTGTAATAGAACGTAGCTTGGCAAAGCTCATTG
>Ga0307967_1000459_pt1 | contig 28111 bp, 30 predicted proteins | sample OrgLakmetagen648_FD_201828 | JGI IMG/M metagenome (GOLD analysis project Ga0307967, IMG submission 201828) | Saline water microbial communities from Organic Lake, Antarctica - #648 | ecosystem: Environmental > Aquatic > Non-marine Saline and Alkaline > Saline | place: Antarctica: Organic Lake... | reverse complement strand
GTTAAGCCTATTTTAGCCACCCGAAATTTTGTTCTTTTTCGCCAGTTCTGCGTTAAAAAATGATTCCGTAGCTAAGGCTATGCAATAATTTCTTGCCTTGACCTGACGAAAAATAACGGCAGTTTAACCGCCACAACAGACCTAACATAACACTAGCATAAAACCAATTGAAACCTAATGAAAAGCCGTATTTCAAAAATCTTTAAAAACCCCTTGGTTCAGGGTTTGATAGTGGGCAGTGTTTTTTCTGCCCTGCATTATTTTTTAAGTCCTTCACTACTTTCCACTTTAAATATTTAATACCCCGTAAAAACCTGATAATATTTAACTTATAAATATTTCGCTTGCGTTTTGATTTGAATCAATATTTTAAATTTACATTATAAAAACTGAAGTTCGTTTATACTTATTTTTTGTAGAACATTCATAAACAGAAAATTAAAAAAGTCATACGTCTTATGTCTTGTAGCGAAGCGGTCTTTGTCTTTTTAGTGGACATTTATAAAGTCCTTTATATATTCGGCGTTCCAGCGCTTCTGGTGTATTGAACGGTTTGCTTGAATAGTTGCGGGGAAATATTGACAAGTTGAAATAAAAAATCAATCAATTAAAAAACCCCACTTTTTAAAAAGCAGGGTTTTTAGTGTGGACCCACCTGGACTCGAACCAGGGACCTTTTCATTATGAGTGAAATGCTCTAACCAGCTGAGCTATAGGTCCAATTTTGCAGGGCAAAAATAGGCTTTTACCGCTTCTGTGCAAAATTATTTAATGATCCTTTTAAATGATATTTTACGCATAGTCTAAATTTTAAGCTTAGCCCTAAATTTTTTATTTAGGCAAAGCACTGGGAAGTATTTTGAGTATTCATTTTATTTCCTGGCACAATTCGATCAAGACACCGTGATTGTCCTTTGGGTGCACAAAAGCAACTAACTTATTGTCGGCACCTTTTTTTGGTTTTTCATTGAGCAATTTAAACCCTTCGTTTTTTAAACGTTGCATTTCAGCTTCAATATTTTCAACAGCAAAAGCCACGTGATGGATCCCTTCGCCTTTTTTTTCGATGAATTTTGCTATCGCACTGTCTTTTGAAGTCGCTGCGAGAAGTTCGATTTTATTGTCCCCGGTTTTAAAAAATGAGGTGCTCACGCCTTCACTTTCCACCCGTTCCTGTTTGTAAGGCCGTTGATTGAAAAGCAGTGCATAAGTGGTGTTAGCTTCCTCTAAATTTTTTACGGCAATTCCCAGATGTTCTATTTTGTCCATTTTTAAAAGTTTTTTGAAGATGGATTTGGCTGAAGCCTAAAGATAAATTAAATTTTATAACCTCGTTACTGTTCAAAAACAAAATTTAACTAATCAGTTATAACTTGAAAATGCACTTGTCAATACCAAAACTTAAAGGAAACCAGGTGTATTTCAAGCCTTTCTCCCCTGCCTGTCCGGCAGGCAGGCTTTAGGGCCGGGGTTAAAAAGACTTGAAATTGTTAACATTCTTAAGAATTCATTAGTTACAACAAAATTTATTATTCTATTTTTGTACTATGGAAGAAACACAACGACAGAAGAAAATTGCTGAAATGCTAAAGCGTGAGTTAACGCAAATCATTCAGCGGGAAATGTTTAAAGGAGGAACACGAAACATCGTGATTTCTATCACAAAAATGTATGTCACCCAAGATCTTTCGGCGGCTAAAGCATATTTCAGTATATTCCCCAGGGATAAAACCGAGGAAGTTTTAGATTCCATCAAGAATATCCACGGCCATTTAAAAAATCTTCTGGCCCAGGAAACGCGTCATCAAATGCGCCGAATGCCAGAATTGATCTTTTATCACGATGATTCCCTGGAATATGAAGAAGGCATTGAAAAAGCCGTGAAAAGTAAAGAAGACCCCATCAAAGATCCAGGCCTTTTGGATGATCGCAAAAAACGATAATCCTTGAATTTTTCGCTCTACATCGCCCGGCGCTATCTTTTTTCAAAAAGTAAAAACAGCGCTATTAATATTATTACCATCATTGCGGCCGTTGGTGTTTTTGCGGGCGCTTTGGCCTTGTTTATAGTCCTTTCAGGATTTTCGGGTTTAAAAACCTTCAGCCTTTCCTTTACAAATGAAATTGATCCAGATTTAAAAGTCACCCCGGTAACTGGTAAAACCATTCAGTTTTCAAACAATCAAATTCAGGATTTAAAAGACAATGCTAATATCACTACTTTTTCAAAAGTCATTGAAGAGCGTGTCCTGCTTGAATTTAAGAATAAAAACTTGCCGGCTTATATCAAAGGGGTGGATCAAAATTTCAACAAGGTCAATTCACTGGACAGCAGGTTGATTGCCGGCAGTTGGATTCATCCAAAAGAAAATCACGTGGTCATCGGCAATGCTATTTCCCGCGATCTTTCACTGGGGATTTTAGATTACAGCGAAAGTTTAAAAATGATGGTTCCCCAACCCGGGAAAGGACAAATAACCGATCCTTCAAAAGCCTTTAGAAGCAGAAATGCCCTCGTCATCGGCATTTATTCCATCAACGAAGAATTGAATGGAAAATATGTATTTGCCCCAATGCGATTTGCGCGCAATTTATTGCATTTAAAGAAAAATGAAATTTCGGCCTTTGAAATTGATTTAAGCTCTAAAGAAGTGGAAGCCCAGGTCAAAGAACAAATCCAAAATAGTTTTCCCGATCAAAAATTGGACATAAAAAACCGCATTCAGCTCAATGATAAACTCTATAAAATGCTGAATACTGAAAATTTGGCGGTTTATTTAATTTTCACGCTGGTGTTGATCATTGCGCTTTTTAACGTGGGCGGGGCGATGGTAATGTCAATTTTAGATAAACGCCAGAATATAAAAACCCTGTATAACCTTGGCGCCCGGCCTGTTCAGTTGAAAAGCGTCTTTTTCTTCCAGGGCAGTTTGCTCACATTTTTTGGTGGTATTATTGGTTTGACACTGGGCATTTTAATCATTCTGATGCAGCTTCAATTTGATCTTATTATGATCACGCCCACACTGGCCTATCCCGTTCAACTCACCCTTTCCAATATAATCGTTGTCTTTCTCACCATTATGGTTTTGGGGATCCTGGCCAGTTATATCGGTTCAACCCGGGTTCGAAAGGTTTTGAAAAATTGAGTCCAGCTCATTAAAAACCCCGAAGGATTTCCCCCCGGGGTTTAATATCAGGTCTAAAATGAAGTCAAATTTACTTCACTTGACTATCCGCTAATATTATCCACATTATAACCGAGATATTCACGTTCAGTTTCCTTGAATTCAATACCGTGGTTCGTCTCGAGTTCTTTAAGGATAGGTTCATAAACTTCCTTTGCAATTGGCCGCTGGACCCCTGGCGTCTTGATTTCACCATTTAGGATTTTTAGCGTTGCAATTCCCACGGGAAGCCCCACGGTTTTGGCCATCGCGGTGTTATTTTGATCTTCACCGATGTGGATCATCGTTGAATCAATTTGCCTTTGCTCGCCATTGAGTTCATAGCCAAATTTGTGGTACATCGCGATCATATCCTTGTCCTCTGGCGCTAAAGTCCATTTATCGGCAAGGATTTTTTGAAGGGCTTGGGCAGGGGTCGCATTTTTGATTCCGATTTTTTTATCGGGATTAAAAATATCGAGCTCTTGCAATTTATTCCACATCACATCATCTTGATCGATTTTCAGGCTGTAACGCATTTTCAGTTCCACAGAATCTGTGGGGGAATAAGGTAAAAATGAATTGACAAACTGCCGATAGCTCATATCTTTAGATTCCTGAAGTTGATATTTATCATCGGTCATCCCCAGCTGGACAAACATATTCCAAGCTTTGCTGAACCCAACACGGCGCAGGGTTCCACGGTATAGCGTGCGGGCTTTTTCAAGGCCATAAACACTTCGGTATTTCAGTGAATTCCTGTTGGCATAGCCTTCAAATTTACCATAGCCATCGATTCCCAGAAACTCTGTGCGCCTGAAAAGTTTGTGATAGGGGATATATTTATATTGATTTTCCTGCATAAATTCCGCTGCGCCACCTTGACCGGCAAGGACTACATTTCGCGGGTTCCAGGTAAATTTATAATTCCAGAGGTTATCATCACTTTCTGGGGCAACGAGTCCACCGCAAAAGGATTCAAAGAGCAATAATTTTCCGCCTTCATCGCGGATCCTGTCAATGACCTGCATTGCACTCATATGATCGAGACCGGGATCAACACCGATTTCGTTCATAAAAACGAGGCCTTTCTTTTTCACATCCTCGTCTAAAGCTTGCATATCATCACTCACATAAGAAGCCGTGACCATATTTTTATCCTGAGCTAAACATTCACGTGCCACTTCTGTGTGAAAACGCGCGGGCAGCATCGAGATAACAATATCGGCATCCTTCACCGCTTTTTTTCGGTTTTCATCGTTGAAAATATCAAGTTCTACAGGCGTGGTGTGTGGTTTTCCCGAGCACATTTTTTCAGCGTGGCCTAAGGATTTATCAGCAATCCTGATGTGAACATCTTCCTTTTCAGCTTGTTTATTGAGGTATTCAATTAAAGTCGAGGTGGATTTTCCAGCACCAACTAATAGTATCTTTCGCATTATTTCGTTATTTTTGAAAAGCTAAAGTATAAAACAGAATTCAATTATCTTGATCATTAAGAAGTTATTAATATTAGGGAGTGTTCTCGGTGGAATTGGTGTACTGATTGGAGCTTTTGGGGCACACGGTCTGGAAAACAAACTCAATCCAGATCAACTTCAAACCTTTGAAACCGGGGTGCGCTATCAATTTTATCACGCCTTTCTCGCTTTGGTTGCAGGATTGGTTCCTTCGCTTTCGCGTAAAAAAGTAAACCTGATTTTCTATTGCATCCTTGCCGGCGTTATTCTTTTTTCCGGTTCAATTTATGGCCTTGCAACCAATGCTTTAACAGGTTTTGACTTTTCTCAAATTGCTTTGCTTACCCCTGTTGGTGGCTTATTTTTAATCGCGGCCTGGATTATTCTTTTGCTAGGGATTATTAAGCTGAAGACCAAAAAAACGACTTAAATTTCACCGGTTTAGAAATTTCTGAATAATGGATCAGCGCAAAATAGTCCACGTTGATATGGACGCTTTTTATGCTTCTGTCGAGCAGCTTGACAATCCTGAACTGCGCGGAAAGCCGATTGCCGTTGGCGGAAGTGCAGAACGCGGGGTGGTGACCGCTGCCAGTTATGAATCCCGGAAATTTGGTGTGCGCAGCGCAATGAGCAGCGTTCAGGCAAAAAAGAACTGCCCAAATCTCATTTTTGTAAAACCCCGTTTTGACCGCTATCGCGAAATTTCAAAGAAAATCAGGGCTGTTTTTTTAGAATACACAGACTTGGTCGAGCCGCTTTCCTTAGATGAAGCTTATCTCGATGTCACCGACAACAAAATGGGAAATCCCAGCGCCAGTTTGATCGCCCGTGAAATCCGAAAACAAATCAAAGAGAAAACCGGTTTGAATGCCTCGGCCGGTATTTCCATTAATAAATTTATCGCCAAAGTTGCCAGCGATGTCAATAAACCAAACGGTCAAAAGGCAGTGCCGCCGGAAGAGGTTGAAGGTTTTTTGGAAGCCTTGGAAATATCAAAATTCCATGGAGTAGGGAAGGTGACCACTCAAAAAATGTATAAACTGGGCATCTTCACGGGATCTGACCTCAAGCAGAAATCTTCGGATTTTTTAACCGATAACTTTGGAAAGGCCGGCTCGCATTATTTCAATGTCGTTCGCGGGATTCACAACAGCGCGGTCAAGCCTGAACGCAAGCGCAAATCTGTGGGTGCCGAACGCACATTTACCGAAAACCTGGCCTCTGAAATTTTTATGCTGGAAAAACTTGAACGCATTGCAGGGGAAATGGAAAAGCGTTTGCTGAAAAATAATTTGGCAGGAAAAACGGTGACCTTAAAGATCAAATACAGCGATTTCAATATCCAGACCCGAAGCAAAACCTTGTCCTACTTTATTGCGGCAAAAGAATTGATCTTAGAAAATGCGAAACAACTTTTATATCAAGATAAAATGCAAAACTCGGTGCGTTTGCTGGGAATTTCCCTTTCAAACCTCAACAATGAAACTCACACCAAAGAAGAAGAAAACGAACCTATTGTTGTGCAATTAAAATTTGATTTTTAGATAAAAATTTAAGAAAAGGTTATAGCGAAGGAGTGGCTGATGTGGTTAGAAATCAAAATAGAAACTGAAATATCGAACCTTAACTTTAATTCAAAAATAATGAATCAATTTTATTTTTAAAACTGACTGCAAGACCTATAATTGATAGGAAATTTTGAGCAAAAGGGTCCTGGGCTGAATATAATTTTGGCGGTCGTAAACTAAATATTGGTTGTAAGAATTTGAATTTTTGAACCGCAGGTCAAAAAGGTTTTTGGTTTCTATGAGAAATCCCCAAGGGCTGTTTTTCTTGCGGTAATAAAGGGAAGCATTGGCTTTTTGGAAATTGTTGACCTGGCCGGTTTCCAAATTATTGTAACGCGTAAAGCTGTAATCCATTCTGGCGATAAAACCCTTCCAAAAAGCATATCTAAATGCTCCAAATGGATGCAAACTTGAAAAAGAACCCAGAAAATTTTCAGCTGAGGTTTCACTAAAACGTTGATTAAAACCAACGCTAAAATTGGGCCAATGTTGAAAGTTTGTTCCTGCACTTAATGAATATTTAAGACTGTAGTTTTTATAATCGATCCGTTCGCCATTGATCAATCTGGAATAATTTGAAAATCTTGTGCCGGTTTCTAGGCCGAGCTCATAATCACCCAGTTCTTTTTCAATTTCTCCTGAAAAATTCCATTTGTTTTCTGGCAAGCCGGTATAAAATGTGGTGCTGATTTGATCGATGCCTTGCAGCTGCGTGGCATTACGGATACTTTTAACCCGCGAAGAGAACCCTAACCTAAAGTTATAAGTTAGCTTTTTAAATAAGTTTGACTTCCGGTAGCTTAAAGAAAAACGATGATATAAAGCATTTTCTAAATCTTTATTGCCTCGGTAGATCCGGTTAAAACCATTGAGTCTAAACCGATTGGCGAAATTTCTAGCTCCTGTAAAAGATGATTTGAAACTGTAGTTGAATTTTAATTCTTCAACAGATGAAAACTCGTAACGTCCTAAAAATTCCGGCAAGATCGCCCCTTTGTTTTTATTTGTTATTTCTTGACCAAACTGTTTAACATCCCAAAAATAATGGTGATAAATAACTCCTGGTTTCAAAATGAGTTTATCCAGTTTTATTTTATACTGAAAACCGATGTAGGGATCAAAAAGTGTGTAATCTATATCATTGTTAAAACCAGCACTCTTGAAATCATTGATTTCACCGTTTTTTAACTTTTGAAAATCCTTACTTGAATAATCTTGTTGCGAAAAAGACAAACCGATTTTTGGATAGATATGGTTAAAATTATTGAGAATCCAAAAATGTTTAAAATCCACAGTTGCTTGATGGCTTGTGGAGGAATAATTATGCAAAAGGTCTGTTTTCATTCCTGATTTTTCAATGGGAATTAAATCTTGAAAGACCGGCCTGTCGAAAATCCAATTTGTTTGCGCATTCTTTTCCCGGTAAACATATTTTGCTTTCAAAACTGAAGTGTGTGAAAAAGAAGCTTGCCGGTTTAACCGGAAATATTGAGAAAAATTAACATCGCTGGGATTCGTCGTTCGTTGAATCGAATTTGTGCTGTCCTTGAAAACCGACTGGATCCCTCGTTTTTGAAAAGAATTAGAATTATTGACCTTAATATGATAAGCCATATCTGTTTTTATTGAAGGTCTGTAACGCAATTTGATTTTACTGAAATGTGAAAAATTTGAATTCCTTGAATTTGTTTCACGATTTTCAATAAAATTATCTTGGGTCAAATATTCAATTTCTTGGGTTGTGCGGTCCCGTGTTTTTTGATTTCCAACTAAGGAATAGGTTTCTAAACTTAAATCTGGATTTATTTGCTGAATCAAATTCGTCGCGCCAAACTGGGTTTTTTGAAACTGCACATCAGCGCCTCCTTGAAATTTATAAAGTCCGGGACTTCCAGATTTGACAGGATTGTCAATACCTGAACCACTTCCGCTGAACCGGTAAAGTTCACTAAAACTCAAAGCCGCTTCCCCGGTATTATTAAAACTTCCGATCAGATTGATCATCGTTTTTGGACTATAATAAAACAGGGTTGGCTTGAGGGTATAGCGTTCTTTAATTCCGCCACCGGCTTCGCTTTCGCCAAAAATAAATTCTTTTTTATCTTTTTTCAGCTTAATATTTAACGCCATCCGATCGCTGTCGTTCAAGCCTTTCATAAACCCCACTTCATTATAATGATCCAATGCCTGAATTTCATCTACGACACCGGCAGGAATGTTTTGAACGCCGAGTTTTGTGCTGCCACCAAAAAAATCTTTCCCATCGACCATCAGATTACTGACTTTTTTACCGTTGATGGTTACGTTTCCGTTTTCGACATTCACGCCAGGAAGTTTTTTCAGGATATCGCGAAGTTTTCGCTCGTCACCGGTCTTAAAATAATCTGTTTTATAAGTGGTAGTATCGCCTTTAACCAGAATTGCCATTTCAGATTCGATCACGACTTCATCTAAACTTTCAGTGCTTGGTTTCAAGATAAAATCGCGCTTACCATTCAATTCAGTGTGGACGCTGTCCACAATTTTAGCAAAGCCCAAATGGGTTATTTCCAGGGAATATTTTTTATTTGAAGCTAATTTTAAACGGTAGCGCCCATTTTGACCACTAATTGCAAATGAAATTTCTAAACTGCTGTTTTCAGGGGTGGCAATAATGTTTGTATTGGCAACGGGTTTCATTAGACTGTCAATTACTTTTCCTGATAGTTCAACCTCTTGCCCAGAAAGCGAAAGCCCGTGTAAAAGGAAAATGAAAAAGGCCCCGTTAAAATATTTTAAAGTTGACAGAATAAAAAACTTATTTTAAAAGTTGAACAAAATAGGGCAGATGTTGATCCAGCATCAATGGGAATAATAATTATTCATGACTTTCTCCCATTTTTTTTGAGAAATAATTTTGCCATTTGGTTTTTCTATTCTGGTGTCCTTTTCTTTTACTTCAACATCGTTGGCATAAAAATAAAACCCGTTTACTTCCAGCCCCAAAATTAAACCGGGCAAACCGGAGTAACCTTTCGGGCCAAAACTAAAACTCAATTGGGGGCAAAACCAGGCTTGGACTTCTTTTTTATATTGGGGGTTTAAATAAACATCTGCGGTGGCTTTTAAACATTTATAACCAGCAATTATTTTAGGCTCACCTGTGATTTTCCAATCATATTTTGTGTTCTTGGTAACTAAAAAATTTTTGGGTCCGAGTTTTCTTTTCCGTAAATTAATCTCTTTATTAGTATTTGTATAAAATATTCCCTGGGCATCGGCATAGACTAAGGTTGTATATAAATTCACCCTGGTATTACTTCTTTCCATATAGTCTTGAACTTGAAAACGCGCAGAATTTCGGTTAGCTTCAAAATCAAATTTGAAAAAAGGAAGAACAGTTTTCATTTTTTCAATTCTATGAAATAAACTGCTGTTATTATCTGATTTTTCACCCGACTTGGCGGCAGGATTATACATTAATTTAATGTGATATTCAACTTCCAAGGATTTCGGCTTTTCTTGGGACATCAGATAAATCGGGCACAAGTTTATCAAAATGATTAACAGAAAGGTGTTTTTCATAAAACTTAAGTTATTAAAAGAAAGACGGGATTGATAAAATCCCGTCTTTAAAGATATTAAAAATAATTGTGTGTACAAGGTAAAATCTTGTTAGCCTTCCTCGACAAAAGATTCATTTTTTTCCACTAGATATTCACAGTAATCTTGTCTATTGGATGCTTCTATATTAGCTGCTTCCGGTGACATTTGATTACAGATAGCTTCATTATATGCCGCATCATAGACTTTTTCGCAATGTGTTTTTTCAGCTGGTTGGGGCGTGCCAGACTGAGCATTGGCTGTTAATGTTGCGCAAAAGAAAAGTGCGCTTCCTAATAAAATTGATTTCATAATATAAAAGTTTAAATGATTATGAACGCAATCTACACACACACACACACATATTGTTAAAAAAAAGTTAAATTAATAACAAAACTGTAATACTGCTGCTATTTGGTATTCATTCTTATACGGTTAAAATTGATATAAAAAAACCCGCCTTCAGATGGAAAACGGGTTATAATATATAATCTATAAAATATCAGAAAGCTTATTCAGCTTCTTTAGTATCCTCTTTTTTCTTCTTTTTGTTGAATTTGGCATATTTGTTTTTAAACTTATCAATTCGCCCAGCAGAGTCCACAAGCTTTTTCTTCCCAGTATAAAATGGGTGCGAAGTCCTTGAAATCTCTAACTTGACCAATGGATATTCTTCGCCATCGTGTTCAATGGTTTCTCGTGTTTCTACTGTGGATTTGGAAAGAAAAATATCCTCGTTGGACATATCTTTAAATGCCACCATTCGATAATTTTCCGGATGTATGCCTTTTCTCATAATTCAATTCTTTATCAAACTTAAATTCGAACTGCAAAATTAAAATTTTTTACTTTAAATAAAAATATTCGCTGTGAAATATTCCAAATAATTTTAGAAGTTCATCAGTGACGTGGATTTCACAAAGCGGATTTTTCTATATTTGCAGGTTGAGAACCATAAAGAATGAAAAGACCGCTTTCGATCATAAGAAAAATTGGTGCCAAAAATGGATTATACCTTGGGCTGGCGTTGATTTTTCTCTATTTAACCTTGTATTATATCTCGCTGGATCTTTTTTTAGAGTGGTGGATCACTTTTATAAAATTATTCTTGATCATTGGGTTTTGTTTACTGGCTATTTTCAAATCAAAAAAAATTATAACCGGCTCATTTTCCTTCCGCGATGCTTTTGCGGCATTTTTTGTGTGTATTCTGGTGGGAACATTGATGTTTACTGTCTTTAATTTTTTATTGTTTCATGAAATTGATCCGGCAGCTGGAAAGTATATCGGTCAGGAATCCATCAATCAGCTTGAAGCCCAAACAAGCGGGGGCACCAAAGTCCCCGAAGAATTCCAAAAGCAATTGACTCAAATGCGCGCCGAAGATCAATATGGTTTTTTCTATCAAATGAAAGGTTTTATTTTTAATTTAGCGGGATACAGCATTATTGGAATTTTCTTGGCATTGATTTTCCGTTCAAAAACAATTAAAAAAGCCTGACTATGCAGCTTTCCCTCGTTATTCCCCTTCTAAATGAAGGCCCTTCGTTAACACCGCTTTACAAGTGGATTGATGGGGTGATGAAAGCTGAAGATTTCCACTATGAAATCATCTTTATTGATGATGGCAGCAGCGATGAATCCTGGGATATCATTCAGGAAATATGCAGGGACAACCCTTATGTGAAAGGTTTGAAATTCAGGAAAAACTATGGTAAATCACAAGCTTTGAACGCTGGTTTTAAGGAAGTTTCAGGCGATGTGATTATCACTATGGACGCCGATCTTCAGGACAATCCAGAGGAAATTCCCGAACTCTACAAAATGATTACTGAGCAAGGTTTTGATTTGGTTTCCGGCTGGAAGAAAAAGCGCTATGATTCTGTTTTGGCCAAAAATTTACCGTCAAAACTTTTTAATAAAATGGCGCGTAAAACCTCGGGTTTAAAATTGCACGATTTCAACTGTGGTTTAAAAGCTTACCGCAATGAAGTGGTTAAAAATATTGATGTTTATGGCGAAATGCACCGCTATATTCCAGTATTGGTTAAAAATGCAGGTTATCCAAAAATCACCGAAAAAGTTGTCAAACATCAAAAACGAAAGCATGGAAAAACAAAATTTGGTCCTGAACGCTTTAGGCACGGCTTTCTCGATTTAATCAGTATTTGGTTTTTATCAAAATTCGGAAAACGACCGATGCACCTTTTTGGCGCTTTGGGCGCAATGATGTTTATTATAGGTTTTTTGCTCGTCGCCTGGATTGGTTTTTCCAAACTCTATAAACTCTATCACGGTATTCAAGCCGTTCTGGTTGCTCAAAACCCGTGGTTTTTTGTCGCGCTCACCGTGATGATTTTGGGAACACTATTGTTTATCGCAGGCTTTCTGGGCGAACTCATTTTACGCACACAAAATGATCCAAAGCGCTATCACATCAATTCAAGGTTGAATTTATAAAGATGAAAAAGCAGAAAAACACCCAAAGTCCTTTGAGGACTTTGGGTGTAAAATAATTAAGAGGTACTACCACGAATGTTGTGGATTTTAGCCTTCGGATAATTAAGACATAAGACTTTTTGATGGAGGACCTAAGACAAAAAATTTGAATTAAATCATAAGTCTTACTTCCTTTTTATCCAAAATCAAGTTGAAATTTTTAACCACAAAAACCTGCCTGCAAACAGGCCTGCCTTTTGCCGGCTAGACAGGCAAGAAAATCATAGACCCTATTTTTTAAAACGCTAACTTACAGAATCTTTAAAAAAATTGAGGGTACGAGGTTTCAGACACAAGACAGGAGTAAAACCTGAGATCAAAAAATACAAACCATTAAAGTCATAAATATATAGAAAGTTGGATATCAATTTTTATAAAAAGTCCTACGTCACATTGGAAATTTTATCCCACATAAACCTTGTTTGCCCATAGGCCTGCCTGTCAGCTAGGCAGGCAAGATAATGGTAGAAATAACTAAAAAACTGTTTTAGGATGTCTTTGGCAGAAAGTTTTCTGCAATCATACAGCGTGCACTTCCACCGCCAAGGGTTTCGATCGTTTGCAGATTACTGCTTAAAATTTCGCAGTGCCTTTCAATGGCAGAGATTTGATTTGGCGTCAAGCTTTGGTGCGCCCGGCGGCTCATCACGAGATATTTTTTATCATCAGCGCCTTGCACTTGCAGCATATTTCCTGCAAATTCGTGCAATTGACCTTCAGAGATTTTAATAATTTCTTTTCGGTCGTCTTCTAAACTTTTTAAAACGGTCTTTCTCTCTTTTTTATCGTCAATGCAATCTGTGCATATTACGGCAAATTCTTCAGCAATGCACATCATCACATTTGTGTGGTAAATGATTTCGCGTTTTTCCTGCACACTTTGGTAGGCACGGAAAATAATGGGCAAATAACCAAATTCCTCACAAAATTCAATCAGCAAAGCTTCATCGGCGCGTTCAGAGAGGGCACAGTAAACTTTTTCATTTTGACGGTCTAAAATCAAGCTGCCAGTGCCTTCCAGAAAAACATCATCTTCTTCGGCAGAGGTATAATCGACCACATTATTGATTTGAAAACCATCTTTCTCTAAAATTTTAAACACGTTCTCGCGTCGCTCTTTTCGTCGGTTTTCGGCAAACATTGGATAAAGGGCGATGTTGCCATTTTGATGGAAAGAAATCCAGTTGTTTGGAAATACAGAATCCGGGGTGTTGTTATCGGCATTATCATCAATCACGGTTACGTGCACGCCAACTTGCCTCAATTTGGTAACAAAATCATCAAACTCTTCCTGAGCTTTTTCAGTGATTGTGTTAGCGTCTTCTTTACTGCTTTTCTGAAAAAAATTATTGACGGCCGTTTCTTCGTTCATCCTGAAATTGACAGGACGGATCATCACAATATTATTTGTTATCTGCTTCATTTATCTCAATTTTAATATAAAACCACACCCTTTTTTAGGGGCAGGAATTTGGGGCAAAAATAGTTAAAATGAATTAATAATTTAAGATTGGGTCATAAAATCCAGCAGGGTCATGGGATAACCACTTTTAATTTTTAAGGCTAAGGTTATAACTCAAGCCCAAACCATAAGTTGGCCCTTTAAAAACATTTGCACCACTAAAAATATAAGAATAAGATAAATATAAACCAAAATTTTCGAGTAAGGTTTTGTTGACGGTAGTGCCAATTTTATGATAACTCACCCCAAACCTTCTAAAATTTTGCGGTGGGGGTGTAGCTAAATAATCGATGCCACCGAACGAATGTTGAAAGTCATAAAATGCTTTGTAATACCACGTGGATCAAGCTATTCCAACCTTAAAAACCAAGGGGAAAGAATTTGGGACTTCTTCCAGCTTATAAGAAAACCCACTCTGTATTGTTGAAAACCAACCGCTAAAATGTTTATAATGCAAAACGGCCCTTGTTTCTAGGAAGCTGGCTTTCTGACCAATATCATATAATGTCCCGATATTATAATCGCCTATGTTAGTAGAAAAACCTGCCGCAAAACTAATTTGAAGTTTGCTATTGGAGAACTGATGATTATAAAACCGGTATTTCGAAAAAACCGAAATGTCCTGAAAACTACTTTCATTCCTGCTAGTGATAAAAGGAATGGCAATACTCACATCCAAATTATCTGAAATTCCATAGACAGCAAAAAGACTGGTATAATAAATATCCCGGGATAAGTCTATTTTATCGGTGCCGGCAAAATAAGCTTGACTATCTTCAAAACCACCACCCAATACAAGGCTTAAATTCTCATTGCCCCTATAAAAACCATCAATTCGACCTTGTGAAAAACAAGTGCTAAAACTCAGGATAATTATGGCAATACATAATATGTTTTTCAAAATCCTGGATTTAGGTTATTACTTTAGTGTTGCCTCGACAACGGCAGGGTCGAACAACGCAATAGTCCCTCTTGTTTTGCAATTTCAGCATAAGGGACTTTAATCACTTTGATGCCCAGTCTTTCCAGCCAAGCGTGAAGCCGGTCAAAATTCATTTCTGAAATGACACATTTTGGTGAAATTGAAAAAACATTGCTGTTCATCGCATACATTTCTTCTTTTGTGATTTCAAAGGTATTTTCTTTTCCAAAAAAATCGACCAACCAGTTGTATTCTTCCTCTTCTAAAAATCCGTTTTCATGTATAATCGCCTGTTTTTCGCCGACAGGCTGAAAACAACAGTCCAAATGAAGCGCATTGTTTTTTGCATCGGTATTGTGTTTTCTCAGGTTGAAAGATTTCACTTTTTTCTGCGGAAGCATTTCCTGTAAAGCCTTGACCGCTTGCACATTTGTGCGTGCCGTCATGTATTCAGGATAGTCATCACCGCGGTAAGTGCCCACGAAAACATAATCGTGATGAGGCATCACATCGCCACCTTCTATGTGGGCCTCTTCTGGAAAGCGTTTGATTTTTTCGGGATTGATTTGTTTTAAAATAGGGCTTAAGGCTTCAATTTCCTTTTCTCGATCTGGCAAAATATTGGAAATGAAAAAATTGTCGTCAATGACAAAACCAATGTCCCTGGTAAAAATCTGATTGCAGTTTTCAATCAACTCCGGCCGCAAAACTTCCACACCTTCAGAAATGAGCGCTTCTTCAACGGCCAGGATTTCCGCTACCATCGTTTTTTCTTGAGGATAAGTCCCAGCTTTCAGGTGCTTTTTAGATTTTGGGTCATAAGCATCTTCGAGTTTTGGTGTTTTGCCGTTGCTTTTGGCGGTGCCAAGAATGACGCTTTTCAGCTGTGAGGTTTCATCGGTAATATGAAGTGAATGCATTAACTTATTTTTTTTACGAAGTTAAGAAATTAAGCCAATAGAACTAAACTAAACTTTCGCTATATCCCAAGTTTTAACCTGTGGTTGATATAAAAGGGCTATGGTTTTTTCTTGCGGTTTCTTTGCTGCTTTATAAACGGAATGGCCAAACTGACAATTGCGCCGACCACCGTTCCACCAATAATCCCAAGGAAAACAGAGTTTACTAAATTTCCCGTACTTTCATAATACATAAAAAAGGTGGCGAGACCCACGAGAAAAAATAAAACCAGGAATACTTTTAACTTTTTTGACATCACATTAATTTTAGATAAAGTTAAAAAACCAAAGTTCAAAACAAAAAGATATACTCAAATTTATGTTTACTTTAATTTGAATAGAGTTTTAAGGTTCGGTACATTTTAAAAGCAATGCTGAAAATCAGTGCTTAAGCCTTTTGGTTAGTATGCTCGGTGGTTTGAATATAAGCTTGGGATATATTTGGGATTTTTTCCTTGATTTTAGATTGCAACTGAGCGATAACTTCTTCTGCCTCTGTAATATTGAGTTTATCTTTTAACTCCACATTGATCGTAAGAAGGATTTTATTGGGCCAAAAGTGCATCGTTCTTGGTAAGCTAGAACTCAAAACATTTGGATCACCATCAATAATTGACTCAATCTGTTTGATGGTTTCTGGTGTGGCACTTTCGCCAAGTAAAAGGTGTCTGCTTTCGCGGGCCAGAAATATAGCGACCACCACGAGGATTCCCCCGATCGTTATGGACGCGATCCCGTCGATATATGGATTGCCGGTGATCTGCGAGAGAAACATCCCGGTCAAAGCGACCAGCAGGCCAGCAATTGCAGCGCTGTCCTCAATGATAACGGCAAATGTTGAGGCGTCTTTACTTTGAACAATACCACTCACTATATTTTTAAATTTAGGATGGGACTTCCTAAAGGCTTTTAAGGCGATATACAGGGCATAACCCTCAAAAATTATTGCTGCGGAAAGCACCGCATAATTCCAAACAAAGTCAGAAACAGGTTCAGGGTGTTTTAAGGATTCAATGCCTTCATAAATCGCAAAACCACCGCCCAGAGCAAAGACTAAAATACTAACGATAAAAGTCCAGAAGTAAACTTCCTGACCATAGCCAAATGGGTGCTGAGAATCGGCTTTTTGTTTAGATTTGTGCAGCCCGAGCAAGAGCAATAAACCATTGCCAGTGTCCACAGCAGAGTGAATCCCTTCAGAGAGCATTGCTGAACTCCCGGTGAAAAATGCCGCGACAAATTTGCTGATAGCAATTAAAGTATTGGCGATGATAGCGCCATAAATTGCTTTGTTAGAACCTCCTGCCATAATGTGTTTTTTTCCGTTCCAAAGATAGAGTTTAAGTATTCAAATGCGGTTTTTTTTGGTTGAATTGTATTAATATTGAGAAATAAAGACCTTCAGTCTATAAATTTTAAGCTTTTTGGTTTTACTATTTTCTTGCCTGCCTAGCTGGCAAGTCAGGCCTATCGGCAGCCAGGTTTGTGTGATTAAAATTTTTAAATTGACTTAGGACGAAAAGACATAGGACTTAAGATTTAATCACTAAAAATTTGATTTTTGAATATTTTTATAATTAGGCGTTTATTAGATCAGGGTTATGAACTTATATCTGAATATTTAAAAACTCAATTGCACAAAATTCGTGATAGAACCATCTTTTTAAAACTTATTTTTGACGACAAGTAAAAAATATCGCGTAAGCCTAAAATTATATGAATTCCATAGTTGTTTACTTTATCAGGAAGTATCAAAAAAGATCGGCAAAGCGCAGTTATGGGGTTTGTAAATTTGAGCCGTCGTGTTCAGAATATGCGAGACTTTGCTTTAAACGCTTAAACTTTTTTAAAGCTTGTCGGCTCACACTAAACCGCTTGCGCCGTTGTGATGCAAATTTTCCAATGGAAATCGATAATCCACCAAAAAACTAAAAACCATTTTGTTATGAAAGAATATAAAGTAGTCCCGTTTACTACAGGTTGTATGAGCGGAAATCTAAACCCCGAAAAATTGCAGCAGACCATCAATCATCACGCTTCCCAAGGCTGGGTTTTTGAGCGTTCAATCCACGAGACCAAGGCGATGGCTATATTTTTTAAAAAAGAAGCACACTTTTTAATTTTTTCACGGGTTAAATAATTCTGTGTTTTTGATAAACAATTTTACCAACCCGTTCAATATGACCTTGTAAGTTTTCGGAAGAAATTTTACTGTGGATGGACAGGTCAATTAAATAAGGCGTGTTGAGATCGTCGAGATCAGCAGCAATTTTATTTCTCGTTGAAGCAGTGAGGTTTTTGCCCACTAAGGTTAAATCGATATCACTTCCCGGGTAAAAATTTTCTTTGGCCCGTGAGCCGTACAGCAGGACTTTTTCAACGCCTGGATAGGATTGAAAAACACATTCAATTTTTTTAATAACTTCAGGTTTGAGTCCAAACTTCATAACTTTGTTTTAAAAAAATAATAGAGTTCCCGAAAGCAGTTAAAATATTCTTTTTGAATATTCTGTCTAATAGTTTCAGCCGTTTCAGCATCATAAGTATGAACGCTCAAAATCCGGTCGTCAATCATCTGCATCCAGATTTCCCCGTCATTGATCATTTCTTTTTGAAAAGCCTGGCGGAAAGCATCACGGCTTCCGGTAATCCCCGTTTGTCCTTGAAAACTTAAGTAGTCTTTTATGGATTTCCAGGCGAGTTCATAAGTATATTCAAAACTTTTGATATAGCCTTGAACTTCCATTTCGTTCAGTTCTTCAACGCCGTGAAAACGTTTCAACTGTAAAAAAGCTTTTTCATAATTTTCAAAACGTTGTTTCCATCGGATATCTACATTCATAATCTTAAATTATTTCCAAAGTTAATAAACTTATACTTAATCAGTACTGTCCGATTAAAGACTTAAGACCACTACGCTAATAGAATAAGGACGTAAGATGAAAATTTCAACTAATTAAATGAAGGAACCGTAAAGTTAATCCAAAAGAGCTTTAATTAAACCATTCAAATCAACATATACCCAATGAAAGTTTACGGTTTTAGTTCAACGAGATATCCCAACAAAAAAATCCCTCAACGCTAACATTGAGGGATTTTAAAACTTAGTTCAATTAAAATTTAACGCTCTGAAATGTCTTTCAGTTTACGCTCGTTTTCACCCATATAAATTTGACGTGGCCGTCCGATTGGTTCGTTTTTCAACCGCATCTCGCGGTATTGGGCAATCCAACCTGGCAAGCGTCCGAGGGCAAACATGACCGTAAACATTTCAGTTGGGATTCCCAGGGCGCGGTAAATGATCCCGGAATAGAAATCCACATTTGGATACAATTTTCTATCCACAAAATAGTCATCTTTAAGTGCTTCCTCTTCGAGGCTTTTTGCAATGTCGAGAACGGGATCATCAATACCCAGGTTTTCAAGGACATCATCGGCTGATTTTTTGATGATTTTAGCGCGCGGGTCAAAGTTCTTGTAAACGCGGTGACCAAAGCCCATCAACCTAAAGGGATCATCTTTGTCTTTGGCTTTTTGCATATAGCGTTTAGTGTCGCCGCCGTCTTTTTTGATGCCTTCCAGCATTTCAATGACGGCTTGATTTGCACCTCCGTGAAGTGGTCCCCAAAGGGCGGAAATCCCTGCAGAAACTGAAGAAAATAATCCGGCTTGGGATGAACCTACAATTCTCACAGTAGAGGCAGAGCAATTTTGCTCGTGATCGGCGTGCAAAATGAGCAGTTTGTTCAAGGCTTCGGAAACTACGGGATTCACCTCATAATTTTCACTGGGCTTGTTGAACATCATTTTTAAGGTATTATCGATATATCCCAAAGAAGAATCGCCATAGTCGAGCGGTTGGCCATTTCTTTTACGCAGGGCCCAAGCGACCAGAACGGGGAATTTTGCCAATAGCTTGATGATGGAATCATACATTTCATCATCATTTTCAATATTGACAGCTTCGGGGTTGAAGGCGATCAATGCACTTGTCAACGAGGAAAGAACCCCCATCGGGTGTGCGGATTTCGGGAAGCCATCGAGGATTTTTTTAATTTCCTCATCCACGTTGGATTCATCTTTAATGTCCTTGTAGAGTTTATCGAGTTCTTTTTGGTTTGGCAGTTCGCCAAATATCAAAAGGTAAGCAACTTCAAGGAAACTGGCATTTGCCGCGAGGTCTTCGATGGAATATCCGCGGTAACGCAAAATCCCTTCTTCACCGTTTAAAAACGTGATTGCACTTTCACAAGAGCCAGTATTTTTGAAACCGGGATCGAGCGTAATTACACCGCCAGTATCGCCGCGCAATTTTTTTATCTCAATTCCCAATTCATCCTCAGTTCCTTTTGTAACGGGAAATTCATACTTTTTGCCGTCTATTTCTATGGTTGCGGTTTTAGCCATTGTTAGTTTTAAATTTTAATTAATATCATTTGCTAAAATAATAATAAAGTCTTTGATGAGGTGTTAATGAATTTTTAAATTTTGGAACTTGGGTAAAATATTTGGTCCAATGTTCTTTACTTGGATTGAATTTGAAGAAAATAGGTGGTTTTTAATTTAAAACCCTGTATTTTTTGCCACGATTTAATTCTGCTCAAATTTAATTAGCTTTGACTGAAATTTAATTTTATGAAATTGTTCAAGCGTTCGCTGCGCACCCGCATTTTCTTGAGTATGATTGTCCTGGTCGTGGGATCCTCTATTTTGATCGCCGGGGTCACAATTTATCAATACCGCGATGAGGCAAAGGCTTACCAACGCGATAAACTTTTGCGGAAAGAAGCCTCTATTCGCGCCAGCATCAACTATGAAATAAAAACCACCACTTATCCCGTCAGCTCAAAATATATTCCCTTGATTTTTAAGGATAAAATTTATGAGCTTAAAAATATTCACAACACGCCTTTAAATATTTATGACCTTGATGGAAATTTGTTGAAATCCTCAAAAGCTACCTTTTATAAAGACCAAAAGGAAACACAAATGCCTGCTGAAGCTCTGAAATCACTGCAAAGTTCTTCAAGTAAGCGTTATGTGAAATTCCATAAAGTGAATGATGGCAACGGTTATCAGTCATCATACACTTATATTACTGACAATTATTTCAAGCCGCTCGCTATTTTGAACCTGCCCCGCATTGAAGATGACGGCTTTATCGACCGGCAATTGCGCGATTTCCTAGCCATTTTATTACCGGCTTATGGATTATTATTGCTGGTCGCGGTGCTTCTATCTTATTTTTTATCCACTTATATCGCAAAATCCTTGCGAACGGTAAGCGACCGAATCCTTGCCACGCGCTTGGACAAACACAACAAAAAAATTAAAATACAGGATGCCTCGTTAGAAATAAGGTCGTTATTGAAAGCCTATAATTCAATGATCGATGAACTGGAAGAAAGTGCCGTGAAATTGGCTTCAAGCGAACGCGAACAAGCGTGGCGGGAAATGGCACGGCAGGTGGCGCACGAAATCAAAAACCCCTTGACGCCGATGCGCTTGAGCGTGCAAAGCTTCCAGCGAAAATTTGACCCTGATGACCCAAAAAATAAAGAGAAAGTGCGTGATTTCTCAAATTCCCTCATTCAGCAGATTGATGTGATGAGTTCGATCGCTTCGGCCTTTTCGAGTTTTGCCAAAATGCCCGCGCAGAAAAACGAAATCCTTAACGTTTCCAAAACAGTGAAATTAGCGTTGGATATTTTCAACGAACCTTATATCCATTTTAAATCAAGTGACGATGGTATTAAAGTTAAATTTGACCGGACACAACTTATCCGTGTGATTACAAATTTGGTTAAAAATGCGCAGCAATCGATGGGGGACCAGCCGCAGCCAGAAATCAATATTGAAGTTGAAAAAGAAACAAAATTTGTCATCATTCTAGTAAAAGACAATGGAAGTGGAATTTCAGCAGAAAACCAAAACCAGATTTTTGAGCCTAAATTCACAACGAAGTCAAGCGGAATGGGGCTGGGCTTAGGTATTATTAAAAATATTATCGAGGCTTATAAGGGCTCTATTTATTTTGAAACGGAAAGGGATATCGGCACAACTTTTTTCGTTAAATTTCCGCTCGAAGAAAATTGACTATTTATGAATACTATAAAAGTAGAAAAAGAAGGAGCGATCGCAACTGTAATAATAGATCGCCCAAAAAAATTAAACGCACTCAACCGCGAGACCCTTGCCGAAATCAGCGATGCTTTTGACGGGCTGAAAACAGATGCCGAAGTCAAAGTGATCATCTTGACGGGAACGGGCGAAAAAGCATTTGTCGCCGGTGCCGATATTGCTGAATTTTCAGAATATTCTGTGGAAGAAGGGACCGATCTCTCGTCCACGGGGCACAAAACCGTTTTCGATAAAATCGCCGAGTTCAAAAAACCGGTCATCGCCGCGATCAACGGTTTTGCGCTGGGCGGCGGCCTCGAACTGGCAATGGCGGCACATTTTAGGATCGCTTCAGACAATGCTAAAATGGGGCTTCCGGAAACTTCGCTTGGATTAATCCCCGGTTATGGCGGCACGCAACGCCTTCCAGAACTCGTGGGCAAAGGCCGCGCGATGGAAATGATAATGACCGCCGGAATGATCAACGCCAGCCAGGCGCTACAATATGGTTTGGTCAATGAAGTGACTTCACAAGAAGAATTGATGGATTATTGTCACAAAATTGCTGGGAAAATAAGTTCAAATTCATTGGTGGCCATTGAAAAAGCAATTGATGTGATCAACGCTAAATTTGATTCCGCTCAAAATGGTTATGATAAAGAAATCGAAATGTTCGGAAAGAGTTTTGGAACTGAAGATTTTAAAGAAGGCACCCAAGCTTTTCTAAATAAAGAAAAAGCTGATTTTCCCGGAAAGTAATTGTTTAATTGCTATTTCTCTTAACATTGCCTTAAACTAATATAAGCCAAATGGTAAAAGCTTTTAAAAAATGGGATTAAATTCAGTTCAATTCCATTAGAAAACTATCTTTGCGCGAAAATCTTTATGAATACCAATCTATTATGAATCAAAAAACAATTGCAGTCATTGGTCTCGGCTATGTTGGGCTTCCGCTTGCGGTGGCTTTTGCCGAAAAATACCGCGTTATCGGTTTTGATATCAATCAAGCCCGTGTCAATGAACTGAACTCTGGACACGATCACACGCTTGAGGTTAGCGATAAAGACCTTAAAAATGTTCTCAATCACAAAACCGACTCAAAAGATGGTTTGCGTTTGACGGCTAAAGCAGAAGATTTAAAAGCGGCTAATTTTTATATTGTAACGGTGCCAACGCCGACCGACAAAAACCATCAACCCATTTTAACACCGCTCATCAAAGCCAGCGAAACAATCGGAAAGGTGCTTGAAAAAGGCGATATTGTCGTTTATGAGTCCACAGTTTATCCCGGTGTGACCGAGGATGATTGTGTGCCGATATTAGAAAAGGAATCTGGCTTGAAATTCAATACAGATTTTTATGCTGGATATTCGCCAGAGCGCATAAATCCAGGTGATAAAAAACACACGGTCAAAACCATTTTAAAAGTGGTCTCGGGTTCAACCCCAGAAATCGCTGAAGAAATTGACCAAATTTATAAATCTGTCATTACTGCGGGAACGCACATAGCGCGATCAATCAAAGTGGCCGAAGCCGCGAAAGTCATTGAAAATTCACAGCGTGATATCAATATTGCTTTTGTTAATGAACTGTCTAAAATCTTTAGGAAACTGGACATTGACACCGAAGCCGTAATTGAGGCAGCAGCGACAAAGTGGAATTTCATTAAATTCACACCGGGTTTGGTCGGTGGACATTGCATTAGTGTTGATCCTTATTATTTGGCACAAAAAGCACAGCAAGTGGGGTATAACCCAGAAATCATTCTCGCCGGCCGCCGAATGAACGATGGGATGGGCAGCTATGTCGCTCAAGAAGTCGTGCGCTTGATGGTCAAAAAAGAGTCAAAAATCAAAAATGGAAAAGCCTTGGTTTTGGGGATTACCTTTAAAGAAAATTGCCCTGATATCCGCAATACCCGAAGCATTGATGTGATTAAAGAACTACAAGACTATAATCTTAATGTTGATGTTTATGATCCTTGGGCAAATCCTGAAGAGGTGAAAACGCTTTATGATATAGATTTAATTCAAAGCACAAGCGATCTTCAAGAGAATTATGACACTGTAGTTTTGACGGTTGCTCACAAGGAATTTGCCAAACTGGATTTCGACCAAATTTCCAAAAAAGAAACAGTAATATTTGATGTAAAATCTTTCCTTCCGGAAGAAAAAATAGACGGACGTTTATGAGTTCAGAATATAAATACCACGACAAAGACTTAAAAAATTATCAATTTTTAATAACCGGCGGTGCGGGGTTCATTGGATCCAACCTGGTCGGTTATCTTTTAGAAAATGGCGCTAAAAAAGTGCGTGTCCTCGATAACCTTTCCAACGGGTATTATGGCAATATTGAAGAATTTGAAAATCATCCTGCTTTTGAATTTACCGAGGGTGATATCCGTGATTTGGAAACCTGTCAAAAAGCGATGAATGGAATTGATTATGTGAGCCACCAAGCCGCTTTGGGCTCTGTGCCGCGATCGATAAACGACCCAGCGACTTCAAATGCCGTCAACGTGGGCGGTCAGCTCAATATGCTTATCGCGCAAAAAGAAAGCGACACGGTAAAGCGCTTAGTTTTTGCAGCGTCCAGTTCGACTTATGGTGATAGCAAAAAGTTGCCCAAAGAAGAGGATAAAATCGGGAAACCGCTTTCGCCTTATGCTGTAACAAAATATGTCAACGAGCTTTATGCCGATGTTTTTGCCAATACTTATGGTATTGATTATATAGGTTTGCGGTATTTCAATGTTTTTGGCCCAAAACAAAGCCCGAATGGTGCTTATGCCGCGGTTATCCCAAACTTTATGCAAGCTCTGAAAGATGGTGAGCAACCCACAATCCACGGCGACGGAAAACAGACCCGTGATTTCACCTTTGTTCAAAATGCTGTTCAGGCTAACGTAAAAGCAATGTTTGCTGATAAAAATGCCGGTAATAATATTTATAACATTGCTTTTGGCGAACGCATTGATTTGAACGAATTGTGGGACGGTTTACGCGACGCCGCCGGAAAAGACATCGAACCTGTTTACGGTCCACCGCGCCAAGGCGACGTGCGCGATTCTTTGGCCGATATTTCAAAAGCTAAAAAACTGATGGGTTATGATCCAAAATTCAGCGTCCGCGAAGGATTGAAAAAAGCTTGGGATTATTTTGAAAAAAATCAATGAATTTTTGGATTTAAAATCTAACACGACTATTTAAAGCCAAATGCTACTTTTAGTCTGATTAAAATCAAGTTTGAAATGGAAGACAGACCCATTGACATCAACGAATCCACAGTCAAAAAATACGTGGAATCCATCAGGCCAAAAGATCCGGAAATCCGGAAGCAGGTGGATATTGATTATTCCTATGATGGTAAGATTTTTATACTGTTTGAAATCAGGCCGGCAATGATGGATCCAGAAACAATAGTGCATCTGGAATTTGCCAAAATCAGGTTTTATAAATCCCGCCAAGAATGGAACTTATACTGGAAACGCGCCAGCGGAAAATGGGAACTGTATGAGCCTTTTCCAGAATCATCTTATTTAGAAAAAATTATCGAGGAAATTGAAGCCGATGTTTATGGGTGTTTTTTTGGGTAGGTAATTGTTTAAAAATCAATTATTGTTTGAGTTTAAATTCTGCACGCTCGTTTTGTGGCCATTCATTTAGTTTAAATTTAAAGTGGCTATCTTTGTTCAATGGAATTACCTGAAGGGAAAAATAGCGAAATAGCAGTATTTAAAGTAAAAAATAGGCAAACGGAATTTCAGGTAGTGCTGGATAGCTAACACGACACAGTGTGGGCGACTGAACAGCAGATGATGGATTTATTTAGTAAAGCAAGAAGGACAATAGACGAACATATAAAAAACATTTATCGCGAGGGGGAGCTCGATAGAAAAACAACTTGGCAAGAATCCCGCCAAGTTCAGGGATAAAAACAAAAAACCCGGATTCATCACCAGCATAAAATATCTGGGAGAGGAATGACCGGGACAGCATAGGGCAAATTTAAAGAATAAATATGAACCAAGCTATTATGAGAAAATTTTTTCTGTTCAAAGAATGGAAAAATATTTTAACCGTTACCCGCATAATCAAGAAAAAGCTATAGAACATTATCATTTGAATATTGAGCTTTCAGAATGGTTTTATCCTTGTTTATCGATTTTTGAAGTTTCTTTTAGAAATAATTTAAACCGTGAACTATCGTTGGAATTTGTGGAAGAATGGTTTCTAAAATTTGAATCGATTCCGGGCTTGAGAAATTTAAAGACCAATATTAATACGGTTCAAAGACATATTGTAAATAGAAATGAAATAATAACACCCAATAAGGTTGTAGCTGAATTAACTCTGGGCTTTTGGGTCAGGTTACTAAATGCAGAATATGAATTGATGCTTTGGAAACCCCTTCGAAAGGCTTTTCCTAACCTTAAAAAGGAACAGCGACAAAGAAATAATATTTCTGCACCTATTAATAAAATCAGGAATTTTAGAAATCGGGTTTTTCATCACGAACCTATAGCGTGGAATTTTGAAAACCTTGAAAAAATACATTTTGATCTTTTAGAAGTAATGTTTTGGCTAAATACTGATTTACCTAATATTGCAAAACGCCACGATAGAATCCCGCAATTGTTGCAAAAAGCAAAAGGCAAACTTTAGAAACAAAGTAAACTTTCACCCTCAATCCAATCCTAATTCTAATTTTATCCATTAATTTTGCTTGAAGATGAAAATTCCAAATGCAGCAGAATAACTTTACAAGCAAAACAAAAATGCACATTCATTTTATAGCCATCGGCGGAAGCGCAATGCACAATTTGGCTTTAGCTTTAGCGGAAAAAGGCGAAAACATTAGCGGTAGCGACGACACTATTTTTGAACCTTCAAAATCGCGATTGGCCGAAGTGGGTATTTTACCTGAAAAAGAAGGTTGGTTTCCCGAAAAAATCACTGAAAATATCGATGCGGTTATTCTGGGAATGCACGCCAAAGCCGATAATCCGGAATTGGCCAAAGCGGAAGAACTGGACCTGCCCATTTATTCTTATCCCGAATTCCTCTTCGAACACAGCAAAAGCAAAACCAGGGTTGTCATTGGCGGATCTCACGGAAAAACCACAATTTCTGCGATGATTTTGCACGCCTTGCATTATCACGACCGCGAGGTGGATTTTATGATCGGTGCGCAATTAAAGGGCTTTAAAAATATGGTGCATTTGACGGAAGAAAATGACTTTATGTTGCTTGAAGGCGACGAATATCTCTCTTCGGCAATTGACCGCCGACCAAAATTTCATCTATACCATCCCAATATCGCTTTGCTTAGCGGTATTGCCTGGGATCATATAAATGTTTTCCCGACTTTGGAAAACTATGTCGAGCAGTTTGAAACATTTGTGGAAACAATGGAACACGGCAGTGTTTTGGTGTATAACGAGGAAGATGAAACGCTTAAATCTATTGCGGAAAAAGCTGAAAAACCCGTTAGAAAACATCCTTATCGCACACCGCAATACAGAATCCAGAACGGAACCACTTTGCTGGACACACCTGAAGGGGAGATGCCACTTGAGATTTTTGGCAAACACAATTTAAATAACCTCGCGGGCGCAAAATGGGTATGCCAGTTTATGGGAATTGACGAAGCTGATTTTTATGAAGCCATTGCCACTTTTGAAGGGGCTTCAAAACGCCTTGAAAAAATTGCTGACTCAGATAATACCGTAATTTTTAAAGATTATGCGCATAGCCCATCAAAAGTGGAAGCCACTACAAAGGCCGTCAAAAATCAATATCAGGATAAAAAATTGATCGCTTGTTTTGAGCTGCATACGTATAGCAGTTTAGATTCCGAATTTCTATCCCATTATAAAAACACGCTCAATGCTGCCGATGAAGCCGTGATTTTTTATTCGCCCAAAGCTATCAAAATCAAAGGTTTAAAAAATATTGAACCTCAAGATATTCGGGATGCCTTCCAGCATAAAAATGTAAGAATTTTCACAGAAGGCAAAGAATTTGTCAATTACCTCAAAACTTTGGAACTCAAAGATGCCGTTCTTTTATTAATGAGCAGCGGAAATTATGGCGGACTTGATTTTGACGAACTTAAAGATTGGGTTTGAACTGATCAAAATAAATTGTCATTCTGAAAAATTCTGACCGTAAGAAGAATTTATTCAGAATCTGGCGGTCCTAAATCCAAAATGCCAAAAAAAACATCGATTTATCAACACAAGATCCTGAACATCGCTGTAAAAGCGGTTTCAAGATGACAGTTTTTCCATCAAACTGTTTCAGAACATGATCCCAATTCTATTTACTGAATTATAGTTGAATTGTTTTAAGATAGTATCTTTGG
>Ga0307967_1000456_pt1 | contig 28146 bp, 22 predicted proteins | sample OrgLakmetagen648_FD_201828 | JGI IMG/M metagenome (GOLD analysis project Ga0307967, IMG submission 201828) | Saline water microbial communities from Organic Lake, Antarctica - #648 | ecosystem: Environmental > Aquatic > Non-marine Saline and Alkaline > Saline | place: Antarctica: Organic Lake... | reverse complement strand
ATTCAAGGAAACCATCAACAGAATCAAGGAACTGATTGAACAGTCCAAGAAATTTGCAGAAACATTGAGCGAGAGAACCGACACTCTGAATGTGCTCAAAGAGTACATCAGCATTCAAAGTTCGCTTGGAAAAAACCTTATTCGAGCGTATGGCTTTGTGAACCTCAGTATTTCAACCAACGCCCAGGACGAACCGTCCATTGCCTGGATGAATACCATGCAAAAACTCTCAAGTGAAACCACGCTTTTTAGTACGGCCTTTTCCAAGTGGATTACCAAAGTCAGTGATCTTGAAAGCGTCCTTGCAAAAGACCCACTGCTTGAAGAGCATCGCTACCATCTGACTCAAATCAAGAAAAATGCGAAATATGTCTTGAGTGAAGACGTCGAAACCGTCATCGCAAAGATGCAACAAACCGGATCTAGTGCCTGGAGTCAGCTTCAAGGCCTGCTTACAAGTGTCTTAGAAGTCGAATACGAGAACGAGAAAGTCACCTTGTCCGATATTCGTAACAAAGCGCACAGCCGTGACGCCTCTGTGCGAAAAAAAGCCTATGAAGCGGAAATTGCGGCGTACGAGAAAATTGAACATTCCATTGCCTACGCCCTAAACAGCGTCAAAGGCGAGGTCAACGAACTCTCAGAAATGCGTGGGTTTGAAAGTCCGCTTCATGAAGCGGTCCATGATTCACGCATGAACAAGGCCACATTAGACACCCTAATTGAAACCATGCGCGACAATCTTCCGATGTTTAGGCAATACTTAAAAAGAAAAGGCGAACTTCTCGGCCACAAAGACGGCCTTCCCTGGTATGACCTATTCGCCCCGCTTGGTAAAAGCGAGCGCGAGTTCAGCGAAGACGAAGCGATGCAGTACGTCATCGACAACTTTAAAACCTTCGGTGACGACCTTGCGAACCTCGCAAAACGCGCACGCGATGAAGAATGGATTGATTTTACACCAAGAAGCGGTAAAAGAGGCGGGGCATTTTGTTTCAACATCCACCCGATCAAGCAAAGCCGCATCCTTACGAACTTCGAAGGCTCGTTTTCTAATGTCATCACCCTTTCACATGAACTCGGACATGCGTATCATGGGGACCGTATCTTCAGTGAAAGCCTACTCAATGCAAGCTACACTATGCCAGTCGCGGAAACCGCATCTACACTCTGTGAAACTATTGTGAAACGTTCTGCGATTGAAGAAAGTGAAGGCGATGAGAAACTCTTCATTTTGGAACAATCCATCATGGGCAGTACTCAAGTCATCGTGGATATCCTTTCCCGCTTCACGTTCGAAAAGAACGTGTTTGAAGCCAGAAAAGAAAGTCCGCTTTCAGCCAACCAACTCAAACAGATGATGATTAATGCACAAAAAGACGCATATGGAGACGGTCTCAACCAAGACGTCCTTCATCCTTACATGTGGGTCAACAAGTCCCATTACTACAGGGGAAGTCTCAGTTTCTATAACTTCCCTTACGCCTTCGGTCTTTTATTCGCAAAAGGCATCTACGCCTATTACAAGGACTTAGGCAGCGCAGCCGTACCAGACATTGACCACTTGCTTCAAAAAACCGGTCAGATGGGCGTGGAAGAAGTCGCGGCCCTCATCGGTATAGACGTAAGTGAAAAAGCATTCTGGCAACGATCATTCGATGTCATGAAAGAAGAAATCGACACTTTCATGGACCTTACAGACAAATAAACCAAAGCTCCGGATAATAATATTCCGGAGCTTTTTTTAAACAATGGCGATAAAGGGCGAGGGCTCATTCAGTTTTTGATACGAAACAATACCTTTGTCTATCTGTAGGGCTTATAAATAAAGCGTGCTACAATAAAAGTATCAATTTGAAAGGTGTTATAATCATGAAAACAGTATTAAAAAGAAGTGCTATTAATCGTGGTGGACGCGAAGGCCATGTGGAAACCACTGACGAAAGACTCCATCATGAACTAGCGACCCCATCAGAAATGACAGGTAAACCAACTGACGATACAAACTCCTTCGAACTCGTAGCTTTGGCATACTCGGCGTGCTTGGGAAGCGCCTTGCAAAAAGCGTTTGAAATAAAAGAAATCAAATATGACGATTTCAGTGTTGAAGTTGAAAACGTCGTATTGGCAAATGAAAAAGGCAAGCAATTCTCCTTTAACATCAAGGTTCATATTGAGGGTGTAGAAGATGCCCTTAAACAAGCCATGATAGATGCGGCCAACAAAATTTGCCCGTTTTCAAAAGCGATTCAAGGCAACGTCGATGTTAACATCAAAATCGTATAATAATCACTGAATTCCGCTCCAAAAAACCGGCCTTAGAGCCGGTTTTTTTCATTATATGAACTGTTTTCACGATGAACTTATTATACTTCTCCTCACATAGATCAGAGTTACAATTCAAGACGTTTCTCAAGCATCAAAGCGGAGAAGAAAAACAGGGGAAAAGGCAAGAGGATTCCGATTACTAGGACAAAGTATATTGAACTGAAAATTATGTGGTCATTGAAAAGGGTGTCTTGATAAATCACAAACAAAATCGTTCCAAGCAAAAAAGTAAAGAGCAAAAGAGTTTTAAGAACGCGCTTACCATAGCCTTGATAGACTGTATAGGTTAAGATACTTACCAACAAACTTTCCATCAACGAATTGAGTCTGTAGGTATTTTTAAAGCAATGTAGTTCAGTCGTGAGGTTGAACCTTATGAAACCAAGTTGCTTAGTACAATGAAAATAAAGCCTGCAATCAACGAGATAAAGTTTGCAGTAAACGCATAGGTAAGCGCCCTTAATTTTCCTTTTTCCTTAAAGAAGATCGTGTAGGCAATGCCTTCGGCAATAAATACAATCATTTCACCGAGGAATAAAATGAAGAGTGCAGCAAGCGCCCCACCCCACAATTGATACCCTAGTACGACAAAGACGCTCAAAAACCCTTGCGTAATGACATTGGTGAAGGTCGTGACCAAATAGGTGTGCTTTTCTCTGTAAAAGAACAAAAAGAGAACAAAAAGTTCAATCGCCAAGGTGATTAGGGTCCTAAGTACCATATCACCTATCAAAAATCCAAAGAGGAAAGAGGAAGAACCAAGTCGGGTCTCTTCCAAGGTATCAACTTCGCGGATATTAAAAGCCCCCTCATCATGGCCCTCTCCAAATGATACGTCACTTACATCGAATGTGAATTCCGCATTAAAAAACTGACGTGTTATTGACTCACTTACGATGATGTCGCCTGCATCGTTAAAGAGAATGACCTTGAAATCCCTTGGCGCGGCGAAGTAGCCTATTTCATAAATATCAGGATTCTCACTTTCAAGCGTCAATGTAAATGGAGGACCACTGTAAAGTACGCCTGAAGCATACCCTTCACTGTCTTGGTATCCGTTCAAAGTATCAGGATACTCCATTCCAAGATAATGGTTGTATTTCACATTTTGATTAAAATTTGTCTGATCAAGAAGCTCAACTGAAAAGTTTCTCGGAATCAATATATCCAGGGTGTAGGCTTCATCCATTCCTACAATCTCAATCTCTGCCGTAGACTTGGGACCCATATCCGCATCAAGCTTTATGGAAAATAGAATCATAAATGCGCTGATAATCATGAACGCTAAGACTTTATTCATTGGCATCCCTCCACCCTACTTTTCTATACATATTATAATTTATAGTAATCGTTAATACAAGCAAATTCATGCGGGGTTATCGCATTGAAGAATCAAAACGCTCAATAATCTTAGAATGTTTTTAAGCCTCACTTACGAGTAAACCGATGCTTCATTTAAAGACATCCTAAATTAAAGATGTCTTTTTTAAAAAATGGACTTAATTAAAAATAATACAATTATTCAGTATTAAGAAAGAAATTTCTTACTAAAAAATATGGCGTTCATATGGCCAAAAGAACACTCATCATCTATCCGATTCTTTTCGCAATTACTTTAGTGATTGCAACACTTGGCTTTACACGCTTAGTACAAACTCACTGCCCACCCTACTTGGTACCTTTGAAATACTATGTTTTGTTCTTCGTGGTTGCCAAGGTTCTTAAAAGACAACTCGATTTTCAATCTAGGGTGGGGTCTCGGGTTCGTTGCCGGAAGTGTCGCACACTCCTGATTACTAAAAATCATACCGTTTTATACTACGTCACCGCCTTCTTCAGGCCATTCATAATCCAAGGAATCATCAACTTCACTCTAGGAATGGCCGCTTACGCCACAAACATGTTCAATACGTTCGACTTTGCGGGGCTTAGCCGTACGCAGTCTATTTTAGACTTTCCATGGTTATGGCGGCTAAGCAATCTTTTTAGCTCACACCCTTTTTATACCGCTCATCATGATTTCCCCTTAGGAAAAAGGATGTGGGAGTTTCTTTTTGTGACTGCTTAAAAAAGACCATCCTTGAACCCGTAAATTTAGGAAATCATGCTCGTGGCAGATGATGTTTACACGGGGCGAAAGCGCTTTATGAAGGTCATCAGTTGAACGTGGTTGAAAGAACGTATCCGATGCACTTAAATGAAATGAAGCTTTGAGAGAAACAAAATATGTTATACTGAAAATGCACAGGCAGTTCAGTGCCACGGAATTTAGGGGAGAGAGATTATGGATAAAAATGTCTTGCACCAGGCACACGTTTAAGCAAATGAATGGTGTTTGCCAAACCTGAAGGTTATAATATGGTGAGTTGATTGCATAAAAATCAATGCAAAGACAGTAGAAGAATACTTCAAATCAATTCTCAATGAGGGAGTTGAAACGATAAACAACCTTAGAACCCTTATTAAAAACAGCCTCTGTGAAGGTTTTTAAAGAAACCATTCACCAACGTATGATTGCGTATGTGGTTCAAAAAAGAAAAAGATATCCCGTTTGAACTTCTTTAGGCCCTCATGGAAAATAGGACTGTAGAAGACGTGATTGACATTTACAAAAGCTCCAAAAACTAAACAATCAAACATCTTGAAAAGATAAGGATTATTAAGTATAATGTGTGTAACACGAAGAATGGAATCATGTCCTGTGAGGTTTGAGCTTTCAAGAGAGAGACGGATGGTGGAATCGTCTCAAGTTCAATCATTGGATTTCAGTCCATGAGTGACGTTAACTGCGTCCGTATGCTTGCGTTAAAAGCTTTGAGTGCGTTCTAACGAACTAAGGTGGTACCGCGGAATATTCGTCCTTAATATATTAAGGATTTTTTTTATTTAGTCACTATAAGGAGTGAAACACATGGATGTAAAAAAACGTATTGAAGCGCTTGAAAAGGAATTGAAAGAAGCGCTTGAGAAAGTAGAGAATCAAACTGAACTTCAAGAAGTGAAATCTCAGTTCATCGGCAAGAAAGCTGAAATATCTACCATGATGAAACATATGAAAGACCTCTCAAATGAAGAGAAACCTGCCTTCGGTCAGGCCGTCAACTTGGGTAAACAAAAGTTTCATGCGCGGGTTGAAGAAAAAAGAGAGGCCTTGAAAGCGAAGGCGCTTGAAGAAAAGCTCGAAAAAGAGAAAATTGATGTGACGCTTGATGCGCCCGATTTTTCTAATGGCTCAACCCACATTTTGAACCAAATCGTCGAAGAGATTGAAGATCTCTTCATCGGCATGGGCTATTCAATTAAAGAAGGCCCTGAGATTGAAACGGACGAGATGAACTTTGAAAAGCTGAATCTCCCTAAAGACCATCCGGCCCGTGATATGCAAGATACTTTCTACATCACAGACGACACGTTGCTGAGGACGCATACCTCCCCCGTGCAAGTTAGAACCATGCTTGAGTACGGCGGGAAGAAACCCGTGAAGATCATCTGCCCGGGTAAAGTTTACAGACGCGACGATGATGATGCGACCCACAGTCATCAGTTCGTGCAAATTGAAGGCTTGGTCGTCGATAAGAAAACCACCATGAGTGATTTGAAAGGGACGCTTCTTACACTTTCACGTGCCATGTTCGGCGAAGATAGAGAAATAAGACTTCGCCCTTCGTACTTCCCTTTCACAGAACCAAGTGTTGAAGTGGACGTCACCTGCGCCGCATGCAAAGGACAAGGCTGTAATATTTGCAAACACACAGGCTACATTGAAATCCTCGGGGCTGGCATGGTCAACAACAAAGTCCTTGCGGCCGCAGGCTATGACCCCGAAGTTTATCAAGGCTTTGCGTTTGGGCTGGGGATTGAACGCATCGCCATGCTCAAATACGGTATTGAAGACATCAGACACTTCTATACTAACGACTTAAGGTTCAACAAGCAGTTCAAATGATGAAAGACACGTTGTGCGTTATCATCAACGGCGCAGGCACTACCGGCGCTGAACTGTCTGGTCTAAAAAAACACTTAGATACCAACGAGAATTATTTCGTCTATTATCCCCATAATCTTCCGGGGGCGTTCGCAGGTGATTACTTCCCTAGAGCCACTATCCGAGATTTCAACCGTTTCATCAATGAAACGATTGACATGATGCGCAAACCTTTCAAGCACATCTATGTCATCGGCTACAGCCTCGGTGCCGCGACAGCGAGTGTCATCGCAGCTAGAAGCAACAAGGTCGACAAACTCGCCTTGATCTCGCCGATTGTCAAAAATCCGAATTTCAGGAAATTCTTCAAAGGGTTTGTGTCCACTTACCAAGACAGCTCAAACCTCACAAAGATTCAAAAACTCTTTTTCAGAGAATTCGTAAGGCGTTTTCAGTTTGTCCCTAAAAGAAACATCTGGACCCTTCAAAGATATTTTTGGTATACGAAGAAGTTCGTTAAAAAAGTCGACGACACCAAAATACTCATCATTGAAACCCTAAAAGACGAAATCGTGAAAACGAGTTCGCTTGACTGGCTTGAAAAGAAATTTTCTACAGATAGAATTGAGCGATGCACCATTGATTCATCCCATTTTCTCTTCTTTGACCGCCATGCGCGAAAGGAAGCCTACAGGAAAATCGACAGTTTTTTAAAGGAGGCACACTAACATGAAAGTATCATTGTCATGGCTTAATGATTATGTATCTACAAATGATTTGACCAAAGAAGCCTTAAGAGAACGCTTCACCAAACAATCCCAGGAAGTTGAAGCCCTTTACGATTTGATTGAAGCGACAGGCCTCAAAGTCGGTTACACAAAATCATGTGAAAAACACCCGAATGCTGATAAACTCAATGTCTGCGAAGTGGACGTCGGGGAAGAAACCACTCGCCAAATCATTTGTGGCGCGCGTAATGTAGGAAGCGGACAAAAAGTCATTGTAGCCGTGGATGGCGCCGTGCTTCCTGGTAACTTCAAGATTGAGAAGGCTAAACTTAGAGGCATCGAATCCAATGGCATGATTTGTAGCCTCACAGAAATCGGCATTAATCATAAATTTCACCAGGAAGAAGGCATTCATGTATTGCCTAAAGATGCACCTGTTGGTGAAGATGTCCTTGAGTACCTGCACTTTGATGATACCGTCATCGACCTTGACCTCACCCCGAACAGAGGTGATCTTTTGAGTATGCATGGGGTTGCCTACGATGTTGGGGCGATGTTCGACCGCGAAGTCAGCATTCCAACACCGGAAATTTCCACAAACAACAAAGAGAACTCTGTGACGGTTATGACCGACACAGACGCCTGTTACAGCTACTATGGCCGCGTGCTCGATGATGTCACCATAAAACCAAGCCCACTTTGGATGCAGTCCCGCCTGATTGCGGCGGGAATCCGACCCATCAGCAACGTCGTCGACATCACCAACTACGTCATGGTGGAAACCGGTCAGCCGCTTCACGCGTTTGACTTTGACAAAATAGGCTCAGACACTATTCTTGTGCGTATGGCCAAAAAAGGCGAAACCTTCAAGACACTTGATGGCGTAAAACGAACCTTGAATGATGAAGACATCCTTATCACAAACGGTGAAACGCCAATTGCTCTTGGGGGCGTTATGGGCGGCCTTGAAAGTGAAGTAGACGAGACTACCACCCGTTTATTCTTAGAGTCTGCAGTCTTCAATCCTGCGAACATAAGAAGAACCTCACAAAGACTCGCCCTCAAAAGCGAATCATCCACTCGTTATGAAAGAAAGGTGGACCCTCAAAAGACCCGTTACGCGCTTGACCGTGCGTCTGAATTGTTCGTTGAATACGCCAGTGCCACTGTGAGAAACGGGGTTTCAAAATTTGATTACCACGATTTGTCCACCCATACAATCGAACTTCCTTTAAGCAAGCTGAACGGGGTGCTTGGCAGCCAATTCACTGAAGAAGAAGTTAGCGATATTTTGCGTCGCCTCAACCTCGATTTCGAAAAAGTCGATGCTACTTTCCGCGTAGTTGCCCCCACAAGAAGACCTGATCTTTTGACTTATCAAGACCTTGTGGAGGAAATCGGCAGAATCGGTGATTACAACCGCTTGCCCGACAGTCTTCCTGCGACCGTCTCCATCGGAGGACTCAGTACCTACCAGACATTCAAGCGCCGTGTACGTCGTAGCCTTCAAGGGTTGGGCCTTGATGAAACCATTAGCTATTCACTCATCAAGGAAGAAGATTTGAACAAGTTCACATCATCCAAGGCCACCAGTGGTGTGAAAGTCGCGCACCCAATCAGCGCGGACCACGCGGTGATGAGTCTGACGCCCCTCAATGGCATGCTCGATGTAGCGCAATACAACCGCGCACGAAAACAAGAAGACTTGTCGCTTTTTGAAATTGGCAAACGCTATACCAATGATTTGGAAACCGACATGTTGGGACTCTTGCTAAGAGGAACTTACCATGATTATCGTTGGAAAGATACCCCGAAAACAGATTTCTTTACCTTAAAAGGAATCGTTCAATCCCTCGGTGAAACCATGGGCATCAAAGGACTCACCTACAAAAAAGCAACACTTGAACATTACCATCCCCATCAAAGCGCCACTATTCACCACGGAGAGAAACATCTCGGACACATTGCAAAACTCCATCCCAGTGTCAGCGATGAGTATGATCTCGGCGACGTCTATCTATGTGAACTCGATTTGGAAATACTCTTTGAGCTTACGCCTGACAAAGGGAATGCCATGGTCGCAAGCAATGTCTATGAAAGTGTCCTCAAGTACCCCGCGGTTTCAAGGGATATCGCCCTCATTCTGGATGAGGCCATAGAGGCCGGTAAAGTGAAACAGACAATTACTAAAACAGCAGGCAAACTGCTTAAAAGCCTCACCGTCTTCGATATCTATACGGGTGAAGGTGTTGGCGACGATAAGAAATCACTGGCGCTTCGCATGACCTTTGAAGACAAGGAAGGCACACTCAAAACGAAAACCATTGATGATTTAATAGATTCCATACTAAACGCCCTTAAAAAAGAACACGACGCGACACTCAGATAAAACAAAGCCACATATCAAAATGATATGTGGCTTTTTCATGGAGTATATTCTTCGGTTTTTGGCTCATTAAAAAAAATGTAAAAACCCTTACATAAATTGAATAAAAGTGTTGTTTAAGCATTGGGGGTTTGTTACAATAAATATGTAGAAATGAAAGCGAATACACTATAAAGGAGAGTGTCTATGAAAATAGGTGTACCAACAGAAATTAAGAATAACGAAAACCGTGTAGGAATCACCCCTGCAGGAGTCAGTCTGCTTGTAAAAAGCGGGCATGAAGTGAGTATCCAAAAAGGCGCAGGACTCGGGTCCGGTATTTACGACAGAGATTTTGAAAGTGCCGGAGCGAATATTGTTGAAACGGCTGAACTTGCCTGGCAACAAGAAATGGTTATAAAAGTCAAAGAACCCCTTCAAAGTGAATATAAGTTTTTCCGTGAAGATTTGATTCTTTTTACCTTCCTTCACTTGGCTGCAGAAAAAGCCTTGACCAAAGCTTTGGTCGAGTCCAAATGTAAAGCAATCGCCTATGAAACCGTTCAGGAAGGCCATTCACTTCCACTTCTTCGTCCCATGAGTGAAGTTGCGGGTAGACGTGCGACCATCGTGGTGGCCACGCAGCTTGAAAAGCATCGAGGCGGACGCGGGATTCTTCTCTCGGGTGTGCCTGGAGTATCACGTGGAAATGTCGTCATCCTCGGTGGCGGGACCGCAGGCGTCAGTGCGGCGCGCATGGCTGTAGGCCTGGGCGCGAACGTGACGATTCTCGAACTCAACGAACACAAAATCCGATTGCTTGAAGATATTTTTGACAAACAAGTCACAGTATTAAAATCTAATCCTTATAATATTCAGGAAGTTTTGAAGACTGCGGATGGACTCATCAGTACCATCTTGATTCCCGGAGCGAAAGCCACGAAAATTGTCACTGAAGACATGGTCAAGGAAATGCCTGAAGGCTCTGTCATCGTTGACGTGTCGATTGACCAAGGTGGATCGGTTGAAACGATTGACCACATCACTACCCACGACAATCCCGTTTTCAAAAAACATGGAGTTATCCACTATAGTGTGGCGAACATGCCGGGCGCCGTACCTAGAACCGCCACGTTCGCCCTCACCAACGCAACCATTCCCTACGCACTTGAACTCGCCAACAAAGGCTACAAAAAAGCCTGCAAGGAAAATGATGCGCTGCTCAAGGGGCTTAATGTGCTTAACGGACATATTACCTATCAAGCCGTCGCAGACGCGTTCGGCTATGACTTTAAAGATCCTGCAAAAATTCTTAAATAAATCTAAAAGCGGTGATTCATATACCGCTTTTAGATTTGTGGTGGAAACCTGAAAAAAAGCGTATAATGACAGTGAAGGAGGGCGTCATGAAAAATATATGGATTTTGGTAGTAAGTGGGTTGATCCTGTTCTTTTTTATAAGCATAGGCATTATATACAACATCTATACATCGAATCTGTCGCCTGAAGACATTGCGTATGAGTATGATCAATTTGAGCACGTCGAAGATTACAAAGAAATTGATACGTTACCCGAGGACTTTTTCGTGGTGTATATCTACAGCAACACTGGGGAAGATAGCGAAGAAGTGAAATCTGATTTATGTCAGTTCGCCCTTTCAAACGAAGAAAACATTAAGGTATATTTTTCTGAATATCCTCTTACTTCTATGCCACGGAGTATAGGGTCTCCGGCCCTTTTGATTGTGGATAATAATGAAGTCACCACAACCTATCAAGGCATTCCTGGGGTTTATGGATTTCTAGACGATGTGAGCTCGGGGCTTTATCCCTAACACCCATGTTTTTCAATACAATCACTGAAAAACTCTCTTGTAATATGGTATAATGATTCACGGTGATATAAATGAAAACATTTTACGATTTAACGTTCAAAGACTTAAAGGGATACCTCAAGGGACGCGGATATAAAGCATTCGCGGCCACGCAGATATTCGAATGGGTCTATAAAAAGGATACCTTGAACTTTTATGAGATGACAAACATCGCGAAGCCTCTTAGAAAAGAGCTTAGTGAAACCTTTTATTTTCCAAGGTTGCAAGAAACCTCGCGACAAGTCGCGGGCGATGGGACGAAGAAATTTCTTTTCGGACTCAGAGACGGATACCTTGTAGAAAGCGTACTCATGGAACATGATTACGGTCTCAGTTTATGTGTGACTACACAAATAGGGTGCAATATGGGCTGTAATTTCTGTGCAAGTGGTCTCAATAAAAAAACCCGGGATTTAACGGCTGGTGAAATGGTTGAACAGGTTCTCGAAGTTCAAAAAAAAGAAGGCATTAGAATTTCACATGTCGTAGTGATGGGGACGGGGGAACCGTTTGACAACTATGATAACACTATGGCGTTCGTCGACATCATAAACCACCCTAAGGCCTTGGAAATCGGTGCTAGACACATCACAATTTCAACTGCGGGCATCGTACCGATGATTGAGCGCTTCGCCGACGAAAAAAGCCAGGTAAATCTTGCGATCAGTCTCCATGCCCCTGACGACGTGACACGCTCAAAGCTTATGCCAATTAACAAGAAATATCCGCTAAAAAGTCTTATGCGTAGTGCTGAATACTACGTTGAGAAAACCAACAGAAGAATTACCTTTGAATACCTCCTTTTAGGAGGCGTTAATGATTCGCTTGAGTATGCAGATAAACTCAGTGATTTGTTGAGAGGGCTCAATGCGTATGTGAATCTCATTCCTTATAACCCTGTAAGCGAATTTGATTATAATAGCAGTAAAGCTAGGCAACAAAATCTTTTTTACGATAGACTCAAAAAACGTGGTATTCAGGTGACCCTTCGCCGGGAAAAGGGTGGCGACATTGATGCGGCGTGTGGTCAGCTTAGAAGCCAAACAATGAAAAAGAGGGATGAATCTTGAAAAGAAGTATCATGAAAAAAAAAGCTAAAAAGTTATTTAGAGACCAGTATTCAACCACGCTACTTGCGGTGCTTTTGACCTTGCTCATCAGCGTGGGTGCAGGCGGTGCCCTTCCTTTGATTGGAGTAGTATTGATTGCGCCCGTGTTCATCGGAAAAAACCGACTTTTTCTTGATATCGCCAGAGGCAAAAAAGGCGACATTGACCGTTTACTAGAACCCTTCAAAGACGAACAATACGCAGACCGAATGCTTACGCTTTTTTTAAAAGTGCTTTTTACCTTTCTTTGGAGCTTATTATTCATTATACCCGGTGTAATCAAAACACTTTCTTATGCGATGGTGCCTTTCATTCTTTGTGAAGACGGTGTGGACGCGAAAAAAATGGACGCCATCACAAAAAGCCGCCAGATGATGAAAGGTCACAAATGGCGTCTTTTCATACTTTATTTATCGTTTTTTGGTTGGTATATCCTCGGTGCCTTAACGCTTGGGATTCTCACCATACTTTATGTTGAACCCTACGTCCAACAGACGCTTGCGCTTTTCTATGACGAAATCAGGACCCCGCAAAAAGTATTAAACACACATTAAAACCGAGTGAGGGATTATGCATGGATGCACTTGAGAGACTGAAAGAAACAAACAACCCCGCCATCATCATCACCGATTATGACGATAGTCTACGGATTCTTAAAGCACTTCACAAACAGTCAACCATACGCGCGATGCGTTTTGTGACAGAAAAAGACCTTTTCAATAAGGTCTTTTTTCGCTTTGGACCAAGCGCAATCTATGAAGCGGCCAAGTTTTTGAACAAGTCGCCCGACGTAGTAGAGCCAATGCTTGATTTTTTATATAAAATAGACATAGACGCGGTCTACGAATCCAAGAAACTTAGGACCCTTCAGGGTCTTAAAGTCCACCTCGAAAAGAAAGGGGCGCTTGAGAAAAGCGCGCACCGTGCACTTTGGTTTAAAAACCACGACTTGCTGATCACAAACCCCATCTTCGATCCTTTCATAAAGGACGCAGTCAAGACACTGGAAAAATCGATTAGTGTCATCAAAACTTATGAACCGGTCCAACCCTCTGTCTTTACTTATCTCGAGCATGCTAGCATTGAAGATGAAGTGCTCGATACGGCGATAAGAATCTTGAAACGAAAAGAAGAGGGTGTTCCCTTTGAACACATGGCGGTATTAAACGCCCACAAAGCCTACATACCTAAAATAAAAACCCTTTTTAATTTTTTAGACATCCCGTTTGAACTTCGAAAACCTAAACCCCTTTTTGACTATCCCGTTACTCAAGATTTTCTCTCAAGGCTAAAAGAGACGAACGACCCTGATCCATACGCGGCTTTCAAGGAAGTGCTCTTTAGCATGAAAGAAAATGTACATTCAAGTGAAAAGGGTGAACTCATTCAGGAAATCACAAGAGCGGTGAACCCGCTTGTGAAGTTCATCACTTCGCTGCATGAAGATGTGTCCTTTATTGAATATACCCTTAAAAACACCTACAAGAAAATGCCAATTTACGAGAACACTGTGAAAATACTGAGTGTAAGTGCTGCTTCACCAAAAGCCTTCTTTCATGTCTTCGTGGTGGGTCTTCACGAAGGCTACGCGCCCACCTACAAAGAAAGCGACGACTATTTGAGTGAAGCGGAGAAAAAAGAGATTGAGGTTCCTGATGTACTAAGCATCAACGCATCGAGAAAAAAGGAAATCCTTGAAAGCCTTCCCAGATTTGAACACGTTCACCTTTCACTGTCTTCATCGTCCGCTTTAGATACTTACCAAAAAGCGGCCATTTTAAAGACGCTCAAAGAGACCCACACATTCAAGGAAGTCGCCCCTGAATCCTTTAAGGACCAAACCTACAGTGAAGCCATCGATGTCCTGAGAACTAAAGCCTTGCTTGACGCCTACACCCTTTATGACGACTTTAACAGTGACCTTGAAACCCTTTACCCGATGTTCAAAGATGAAATCAAGCCTCACGATCCGAGCTTCAAGGGCCTTTCTAAGGACGTTGTGGACGCGCTTCATGGTAAAAAGGCAAGTGTATCGACTACGCAGATTGATGCGTATGGTGAATGCAAGTTCCGCTTTCTGCTTGAACATGTGCTCAAAATCGACCGTGTGGACAACCCTTTTAACATGGATCTGGGCACGTTTTTCCATGACGTGCTTGAACATACACTTGCTAAAGAAGAAGTCAGTGATGAAATTCTTGAGAAGATTCTTGAAAAAGTGCTTGAAAGAAGCGGGTATCCTTACAGTGATTTCGACCTTTTCTACTTCAAAAAAGCCTACCCATTCATTCGCCTCGCGCACACGGAAATCAGAGTCCAGCAGGAAACAACCAATTATTTACACGGTAAAAGCGAAGAGAAAATCGAACATACGTTCAATCTATCAAGAGACGTGACGTTCAAGGGAAAAATCGATAAGGTCATGACCAAGGATGATTTATTCTATCTCATAGATTACAAAACTGGAAAGAAGACGCTTGATCTTCCCATGGCCAAGTACGGCCGCAAAGTCCAGCTTCTTTACTATGTGCTTCTCTATCAGTACAAATATCCTGATAGCGAGCCTACCGGTTTCTTTGAACAAACCGTCTATCCCGACACCCCTAAACGACAGCTTAACAAAACCAAACTCGATCAGTACAAGGAAACTTTGAAATTAAAAGGCTATGTAATTGACAATATGGCACTCGCTAGCGACATTGATCCTAATCTTCAAATTGATTCCTTTATTCGTGGGCTTTCAATCAAGAAAGACGGTACCTTCGCCAAGCGTACGAAACGTTTTACCAAAGAAGATTTGGACAATCTCAAAACACATGTTGAAAAAACGCTTGAAACGATGCTTGAAGGCATCGCGAGTGGGGACTTCGAAATCAACCCGAAACAAGATCAAAACAGAACCCCCCTTTCCTGTACGTACTGCCCTTTTGCCGATATCTGTTACAAACGCGCGGAAGATTATGAGACTCAGTCTATAGACAAAAACAGCGATGAACTTTTTAAAGCGCTTAAGGAGGGCGCCTGATATGGGATTTGATTATACGTTAAAACAAAAAAACGCCATCAACCATGAAGGCGAGAACATCCTTGTAAGTGCGGGCGCAGGGAGCGGTAAGACCGCGGTTTTAACCGCGCGGGTTATCAGGAAGATAAGAGACGGCGTGCCGGTTGAAAACCTCATCATTCTCACCTTTACAAACGCCGCCGCAGCGGAGATGAAAGAACGCATCAGAAGAGCTCTATCTAGTGAAGCGGATGGAAACAAAATGATACATCGCGCCCTTGAAAGCCTGGATAGTGCCCACATAAGAACCTTTGACAGCTATGCTTATTACCTGCTTAAAAAATACGGGCACCACAAAAACATTTCTAAAAACCTTAAAATTGGTGACACAGCCGAATTTTCAGTGATGAAAAAGACCCTCGTCGATGGTGTGTTTGGAGATTTTTACAAGTCAGGCGATGAAGCATTCATCAACTATTTGGACCTATTTTCCTACAAAGACAGCAGTCGTGCTAAGAACCAAATCCTTTACTTCCATGAAGCTTTGTCGCTTCACTATGACAAGGAAGCGTTCTTGAGTGACGTGCTTTCTACTTACTTCACCCGCCCCCACTTTGAAACACTTTTTTCGAGGTACGAATTAATTGTGCTTGAAGAAATCACCACCATGAAAGAGCGGCTTCACACACTTTTCGATGAACCCTTTTGTGAAGAAATTTTAAACTATCTAGAGTCTTTCAAAGCTGTGCTTGATCCGCTTTTGAACTGTGAGGACTATCCATGCGTCTATGAAATACTCATGCGTGATTTCAAGCTTCCAAGCACTGCGGGCCTCACACGCAAACTGAAAGATACGCCCGAAGAAAGCGAACTTAAACACATCAAACGCGAAACTAAGGTCATCAAAGAGATGATCAAAAAACTCAAAGGGACGCCTTCAGACCCTGGCCCCCTGCAAAAATCCAAAGAGGACCATTTTGAAGGCTACCTGGCCACGGAACCCCATATTGGCGTCATCATTCACATTTTGCGAACCTTTGATGAGCGCTATCAGGAAAAAATGAAAAAAGAAGAACACTTTGACTTTTCAGCGGTGGCACGCACCGCTCTAGATATTCTTTATGAAACCCCTTCGGTCATTGATGAACTCAAAGCTTCGATTAATGAAATCATGGTTGATGAATACCAAGACACGAACGCCATGCAGGAAGCTTTCCTTACAACCATGGCCACCGATAACTTGTACATGGTCGGCGATGTCAAACAGTCGATTTACCGCTTCCGCCATGCAGATCCGACCATCTTCGTGGGCAAATATCTGAAATACCGAAACGGGGAAGGTGGGTACCTTATCGACCTTACGGACAACTTCAGAAGCAGAGATGAAATCATTACCCCCATTAACACCCTTTTTTCCCATGTCATGGATGAAACTGTTGGGGGTGTCACTTACGACGACCTTCAAGCACTTCACGCGAAAAACAGCATCTATGAAAAATTCAAGGATGACACGCTCGGCCATGGGCTTGAACTTTTTACCTACAAAGAGGACTCAGTAGAAAGTTTGAACCCCACATTCACCAAAAAAGAAATCGAGATGTTCTTCATCGCCCACGACATCAAAACGAAGATGAACGCGGGCGCGAAAGTCGTCGCAAACGATAGCCTTAAAAACCTCAAATACGGTGATCACGCCATACTCGTTGATAGAAAGACCGATTTCGATACGTTCAAAAAAGTCTTTGAATACGTCGGCGTTCCTCTCACTCTGCACCGGGAACAGAAATTCCTCGGCAACGAAGAAATCATTCTTGTGAGGCAAATCCTTACGCTAATCGCGTCCTTCAAAGACGATGAAGCCTATGAACAATCCTTTACCCATGCATTCATGAGTACGATGCGGTCTTTTGCTTTTAACGAGAAGGACGACTTGATCGTGAGTCAGGTTCTTGAGTTCAAAAAACGCCGTCCGAGAAGTAAAAAGGCGTTTTTTGAGATGATCACACCTGCATTTAGACCCTTTTTTGAAACACTCACCGATCTTGAAAAAACACTTGGAACAAATCCTCTGTCCACCTTTTTAGAAAGTGCGATTAATACCTTTGACATTCACAAACACACCGTACACCTAAAAGACAGTGCTTCCGCGCGGACACGCCTCGAATATCTCGTCGAGATTGCAGAAAAGAACGCGGCCAGAGGTAGAGATCTCAAAGCATTTTTAAGCTACCTCTCTGAAGTCCTTGACAGCGAACTTGACATCGCCCTCGGCATGAAGCAGACGTTCAGTGAAGACACGGTCCATATCATGACTATCCACAAGTCTAAGGGACTGGAATTCCCAGTCATCTATCTTCCCCATCTTTTCAACAAATTTCAAAGTGATACAACAAGCGAGCGTTTCCGCAAAGACCTTGGCTTTCTCATCAAATATGACAACGATGGCCTTGATGAACACTTTCTCTATCCGCTGTACAAGACAGAAGAGAAAACCGCAGACGTCTCAGAGCGCCTACGGGTGCTCTATGTCGCTATGACTAGGGCAAAAGAAAGGCTCGTCGTTCCCTTTTATAAGGCAAAGGATCCTGATATATACAGCGTAGATGACCACGATTTAATTGATCTATACACCCGTAGACATTACCGATCGTTTCATGAAGTGTTTGAAAGTGTGCTTGAACGTTTTGACAAAGTCGAGACACCGATTAATCTTGACGAATTGCAGTTGAGTCATGCGTACCGGTTTGTCAAAAGAGATGCCTTAAGTATTGAAGGCACGCACCGTGAAAAAACCTACACCCGCGTGGGAGAAGAAAAAATCATCAAGAAAACAAGTGCTTTTTCAAAAGGCGTGTCGGACCTTTTAGACATTGAGACCCTGAACGCACTCGAATACGGAAATGATATGCATGAAGTCTTTGAAACCCTTGATTTTTATGCGCCAATCAACCCCCAACTTTCCGCGTTTGGTCTAACGAAAGACGTACGAAATAGCGTCCTTGCGTTTTTTACCCACCCCCTTATCAAGGACTTGAGTCTCAAAGGTGTATATAAGGAGTACCCCTTCGCGCTTGAAAAAAACGCCACCATAGAGAGTGGGTTTATCGATCTCTTGCTTGAAACAGACGAAGCTTTTTTGATCATCGATTATAAATTAAAAGATATTGAAAAAACGGCTTATATCGATCAAGTCGAAGGGTATGCAAACATGCTGAAAAATGTTGTGGATAAGCCAGTAAAGGGGTATCTTTATTCCATTATAGAGCGCAGATTCAAACAAATTGTCTAAGTGGTTTTAGGATTGTGCTTGCTAATAATGTCTAAATGTTTATAATCGTGTTGATTTATGATACTATTTATGCGATAAAGTAATTACGAACAGTAGAGGTGCATATGAAAGAAGGCACAGTCACAAAACTTGTCGGTGGTAAGTACAGCGTACGCACCAAAGAAGGCGACATAAGCATCGTCATTCCTAGGGGGAAGCTACGCCACAAAGGCGTGTCCCCAAAAGTCGGTGATACAGTTACCTTTGATCAAACGACCATGTACGAAGTGTTGAAGAGACGAAATGATTTCGAAAGACCTCCTATTGCGAATGTCGACCAGGCGGTCATCGTCAATTCAACCGTGCGACCTGATTTTTCGCCTTATCTCCTTGATCGCTTCCTAATCATTGTCGAGATGAGTGAGGTTGAGGCGCACATCGTCCTCAATAAAAGCGACCTTGTGGATGAAAAAACATTGAATGAGATGAAAAGCATTCTTGACTACTACGCACAGTATTATCCCGTGCATATCGTCAATAAGTTCGACACAGCTTCGCTTGAAACTTTAAAACGAAGTTTTGACGATGTCACGAGCGTTCTAGCTGGTCAGAGCGGAGCGGGTAAAAGCAGTCTCTTAAACGCGATGGACGCGTCACTTACCCTTAAAACCGGTGAAGTCTCTAAAGCACTGAATCGCGGGAAACATACGACAAGACACGTAGAATTACTTCCGCTTTCTAGGGGGCTCGTGGCTGATACTCCGGGGTTTTCCAAGCTGAGTCTCAATGCCATTGACAAAGAACACTTAAGAGATGCGTTCCCTGAATTCATAGAACGTCAAGATGCCTGCAAGTTTCGCCAGTGCCAACACATTAACGAACCTGGATGCGTCGTCAAAGATGCCGTTCAAACAGGTGTTATTTTGAAAAGCCGCTACGAAAGCTATCATCGTATTCATGAAGAATTAACAAATAAAAAAACGCGTTACTAGGAGTGATTTCATGCGAGTAGCCCCATCCGTACTCTCCGCAGACTTCAGCTGCCTGAGAGAAGAACTCAAGACCGTAGAAAGTGCCGAATGGCTTCATATTGATGTCATGGACGGACACTTCGTTCCAAATCTCACCATCGGACCTTTGGTCGTCAAGGCCCTAAGAGCTCATTCATCACAAACATTCGACGTGCATCTTATGATGGATAACCCGACTGACTTCTTCGGTGACTTCATAGAAGCGGGCAGTGATCAGATCACTTTTCATATCGAAGCCGTCGATGAGGTACAAAGATGGGTGGATCATCTCCATCACCACAAAGTGAAAGCCGGGCTTTCCTTGAAACCCAAAACCGAAGTCAAAAGCCTATCTCCGTTTTTATCGGACCTTGACCTTGTCCTTGTGATGAGTGTTGAACCGGGATTCGGGGGACAGGCCTTTATGCCAGAAATTCTTGAAAAAATAGCGAAGCTTAAAGAAATCCGCGATGATAAAGGGTATCACTTTGATATTGTGGTTGATGGTGGTATTAATACACAAACCGCGCGATCGTGTGAACAAGCAGGTGCGGATGTATTAGTAGCGGGCTCGTTCATCTTTAAATCAGATGACAGAAAAGAACGTATCAAGCAGGTAAGAGGCGAATGATCAAAATCTTTGCGGCCCCGATTAACTACGATTTGGATACTCAATACGAAAAAGAACCAAACGAAATCCTTATTGGGGTAGACAAAGGGGCCGTTCATGCTTCAAACTACGGCTTGACGCTTGATTATGTACTCGGTGATTTTGACTCCATCACCGAGGATGAATTTGCGTCTTTGAAAGCAAGGGTCCCCTCACTCGAACGCTTTAAAGTGAGAAAAGACAAGACAGATAGTGATCTCGCGCTCACTAAAGCCCTCTCCATTGATAAATTTGCATCCATCACGCTTTATGGAGGTATCGGCTCGAGACTCGATCACACCTATGGAAACCTCTTGATGTTGCGGCGTGGGGACATCACGGTTGTAACAAAGAATCAAATGGCTAAAATTCTCTCGCCAGGGACTCACGAGATCTATCATGCGTATGCCTACATATCGTTTTTTGCGCTTGGAAAAGTAGCTTCGCTCACGCTGAAGGGATTCAGTTTTGAACTCGAAACCTATGACTTAAAAGAGCCTGATCCGCTTTGCATTTCCAACAAGGGAAATGGGACCGTGAGTTTTTCAAGTGGACGCTTACTCATGATTGCCTCAAATGATGAATAATCCAAAAAAAAACACTGCTTAGCAGTGTTTTTTTAAAGAGGGATTTGTGATATTTCATGATATAGGCATAATAAAAGCCGAATGTACTCGGCTTTTTAGTGAGTCTTAGGCACGGTTGAGTTTATGTTTTTTAAGTGCACGAGCCGATACATAAACTGTTTTCTTTTCACCGTTTTCATCAATGATTCTAACTTTTTGAAGATTCGCTTTCCATTTACGACGCGATGCATTCATGGAGAATGAGCGATTGTTACCGAATAAATTTTTCTTGCCAGTTACGTAGCAGGATTTAGACATGATTTCAACCTCCATTCATGAATCCTTAGTAAAACCTTATATATAATAACACATTGGGTATAAAAATCAAGGATTATGAGTAAATAAATATTCATTTACAACCTTTTATGTATAGGTTGCAAATGAAAAAGGGCTGTGGTAAAATGAATAAAGCTTATGAAACTAAATAAAATCCAAAAAATTAGTCTATATACGAGACCACGAATATACCTTAAATGGAGGATAAAATATGATTCCCATGGAAATCGATGGAAACTTAATGAAACTTATAATTACCAACGGAAGTGTCAAACTTAAAAACAACCATCAAGAGATAAACGATTTGAATGTATTCCCAGTGCCTGATGGCGATACAGGAAGCAATATGCAGTCAACTATGATGAGTGGTGTGGACGCCATAAATGCTTTGGAAGATGCTACAGTGGAAAGGGTCGGAAAGGCACTAGCAAGAGGTCTTTTAATGGGCGCAAGAGGAAATTCTGGCGTTATTTTGTCGCAGCTTTTTAGTGGATTTGGCAAAGTTTTTCAATCACTTGAGACCGCAAATGCCCTACAATTTGTAGAGGGACTGAATCAAGGAGTCAAACAAGCCTATGGCGCCGTCATAAACCCAGTCGAAGGCACCATCCTTACAGTTGCGCGCGAGGCAGTTGAAAAGGCGCAGGAAATCGTAACACCTGAATCAGACGTACTTGATGTACTCAAGACTTATCTTGATGCCGCCAAAGTTTCTTTGGACAACACACCTGAACTTTTGCCAGTATTAAAGGAATCAGGAGTCGTTGACAGTGGTGGCGCCGGTCTCATTGAAATTATTGAAGGCATGGTTGCAGCCCTTGAAGGTGAAATCTACCAGGTAGACCGTAGTGCCAAGAAAGCGGCCGCAAAAACTGCCAAAGGATATGATATTGATCATGAAGAGGAGTTTGGCTATTGTACGGAATTCATCGTTCAGTTTGATGAGAACCGCAAGAAGTTCAACAAAGACAGACTCGTCAACAAACTGAATCGCCTGGGGGATTCAATTGTTGTTGTGGCCGATGAAGAAATATTGAAAGTCCATATTCACACCCTCAAACCCGGAGATGCCTTGAATCTGGGACAAGAATTTGGGGAGTTTGCCAATCTTAAAATTGAAAACATGACGCTTCAACATACAGAAACTCTGCTTCACCAACCTGAAGGAGACGATGAACATTTCTGCGGCCATGAACACACCACATCGTTCTACCCAAGCAAACCGAAAAAGTACGGCATCATCACAGTCCTCAACGGGGAAGGCATCAAGGAATCATTCGAAGAGATGGGTGTGGATTATATCATTGATGGGGGCCAGACCATGAACCCTTCTACTCAAGACTTCGTCGATGCGATTGCTGCGGTCAATGCCGATAATATCCTGATCATACCAAACAACAAAAATGTGATGCTTAGTGCTGAACACGCCAAAGGGGCTATCGAGGGGAAAAATGTTATCGTTATTCCCGCCAAGACCATTCCCCAGGGGTATGCTTCTTTAACTATGTTCGATGCCAATCAAGATCTTGAGGATACGGTTGAAGAGATGAAGGAACTCATTAATCACGTTAAAACCGGTGAAATCACCTATGCCATTAGAGATACTGAAATGAATGGCGTTCAAATCAAGAAAAATGATTATCTCGGCATCAAAGAAGGCGACATTATCGTGGCTGAAAAGAATCGACTCAATACCGCTAAGGTACTTGTAGAGAATTTGATTGACGAAGACAGTGAAATCATCACCATTATTACGGGAAGCGATATTGACGAAAAAGAGATTAAAAAGCTTGAGAAACATATTAATAATACATTTGAGGAACTTGAAATTGAAACCATTCAAGGTGGACAAACCGTCTACCATTACTTGTTCGCAGTAGAATAAGTCAAGCAAAACCAAGAGGAATTCCTCTTGGTTTTTTTAATGGATTACATGGTATACTACAGTTGGTGATTATATGACACTCAAAAATTTAAAAGGGGTAGGCCCCAAACGTCTTGCGACCTTGAAAGACAATGGCATTGAAACATTGAATGCTCTTGTCAATACATTTCCCAAGCGCTACGACTTAAGGAACATAGTACAATTTGATACCCTTTCAGTAGGAGAAACCGGCTACTTAAAAGGAACGCTTGCAAGTGAGCCTAAAGTTTATTTTATTCGAAAGAATCTTAGTCGACTGACATTTAAAGCCACGATTGATGGTCGACTTTTTTCAGTGACCCTGTTTAACCAGCACTACCTTTCGAAAGTGCTCTTCAAAGGCAGTGAAGTAGTCATATATGCTAAAAAAGAACCCAATAAGATATCTATGACCGCTCAGAAGGTCTTGTTATATAAGTCTTTTGAGGAGGGAATCGTGCCTCTTTATGGAGTGAGCGGGCTGTCTGACAAGATTTTTTCAGACCTGGTTGAGCAAGCGTATCATAGACTCTCCAAACAATTCTTTAAAGAATGGCTTCTAGATGAACTGCTAACCCTAAGAGTATTGCCTGAAAAGAAGCGTGCATACCGTGAAGTTCATAATCCAACAGTGAGATCCGCCCTTGAAAAAGCGCTGAAAAGATTTAGATATGAAAGCTTTCTTACTTATCAACTCAAGGTATTGGCGGCGCGAGAAAGACGGAAACAAATGTCTGGGGCGAAAAAAATAGTTTCGGATCAAAGAATGCATGCATTGAAGGATCGACTATCGTTTGAGTTAAGCCCATCCCAGGAAAAGGCGCTTGAAGAAATCAGACAAGACATGGCCTCATTTCAACCGATGAGAAGAATGCTTCAAGGCGACACAGGTAGTGGTAAAACCGTCGTTGCTTTGTTGTCAGCACTTGCAGCTATTGATTCAGGGTTCCAGGTGGCTTTTATGGTTCCTACTGAAATCCTCGCTTCGCAGCAGTTTAGAAGTGCTCTAACCCTGTTTGAACCCATGAATCTGTCCGTCGGTCTTTTCACCCAAACCCATCAAGATGAAAGGGTGCTTGAGAAACTCTCAACAGGTGCACTTGATTTAATCATCGGAACTCACAAACTGTTTTCCAGGGATGTTAATTATGATAATCTCGGCCTTGTCATTACGGATGAACAGCATCGTTTCGGTGTGAATCAAAGAAGGAACCTGAGTGATAAAGGGGTGGTTCCTGATATTCTTTACTTATCAGCGACTCCGATTCCTAGAACCTTAGCACAAACGTTGTTTGGAGATATGGATATTTCGGTCATTGAAAGACCTGAAACCTATCTTTCAAATCTTCAAACGGCCGTAAGAACTTTAAAAAGCGAGGAAAATGCTTTCAAAGCGATTGAAAGACGGCTTGCTTCAAAAGAACAAGTCTACATTGTCGCTCCGACTATTGAAGACACAGATACGCTCATTGGTGTCAATTCACTTTGCAAACGCATAAAAAAAAGGTTTGAAATATATTCTGTTGCCCCCTTACATGGAAAAATGAAAGGGGACGCCAAAGAGAGAAACTTAAACGCATTTAAAGCGGGTACCATTGATATTTTGGTAACAACTACAGTAATAGAAGTTGGAATACATATTGAGAATGCTACCCTTATGGTTGTGTATCACGCTGAACGGTTTGGCTATGCTCAACTCCATCAGTTACGTGGGCGCGTGGGACGAGGGAATAAGCAAGGTGCTTGCCTTTTTATGGCCAAAGAAAATGACGATCGGCTTGAAAGACTGAAAATATTCGAGTCCACACAGGACGGGTTTGAACTCAGTGAAATTGATTTGAATCGTCGTGGGTTTGGTGACATCATCGGAACCAAGCAAAGTGGTTTGAGCGCCTTAAATCTTGGGAAAGGAAACGAAGATAGGGTGCTTTTCAAAGAAACTTATGAAGATGCGCATAAAGTCTTAAAAATGGCAAAAGATAATCAATGTGAAAAAGCTTCGAAACTGATTGATATTTTAAACGAAAATAACGATGCCGTTTTTGATTGAATAGGCATCGCTGCAAAGCGTTACATATGCTATAATGAAGGCATGAGAAAATAAGTGAGGTGTAACAAATGATTAAGATAGCCGTCGATGCAATGGGGGGAGATTATGCCCCTAAAGAACAAGTTGAAGGTTCCATGAAAGCCATCAAGAAACTTGATGACATTGAAATAACCCTTTATGGTGATCCGGAAGCAATCAAGAAATATCTTAGCGATGATACACGCATAACCATAGAAGAAACGCATGGGGTCATCAGTATGGGGGAAAAAGATCCAATAGGTGCCATCAGAAACAATAGAGATTCCTCCATGGCTAAAAGCCTTTCTAGCGTAAGAAAGGGTCCAAACGACGCCGTCGTATCAAGCGGAGCCACACAAGCGCTCATTGCTGGTGCGCATATACTCGTCGGTCGCATGAAATCCATGAAGAGAACAGCCATTGCGCCCGTCCTTCCCACTGTAAGCGAAAAACCGTTCATTTTACTCGACGCTGGTGGCAATCTAGAAATCAAACCTGAATTTATGGTTCACCAAGCCCTCTTCGCACGCGTATATGCAGAAGAAGTTTTAGGCATAAAGAATCCAAAACTCGGCCTCATCAACATTGGTACTGAACAAGGCAAAGGCCGCTCACTTGATAAAGAAGCCGCCAACCTCTTCAGTCAAAACAAGGCTCTTAACTTCTATGGAAACGTGGAGCCAAAAGATGTATTGAATCCTCCAGTCGACATACTGATTAGTGACGGCTTTACTGCGAACATTGTCATGAAAACCATCGAAGGAACCGCCAAAGGCATGGGGGCCATGCTTAAACAAGAGCTTAAAAAAGGGTTCTTTGGAAAACTCGGGCTACTCTTGTCGGCTGGTAATTTAAAACGGTTTAAAAAGCGCATGTCCCCAAGTGAAATCGGCGGTGCGATGATCATGGGACTTCGAGGTGTGGTCATCAAAGCCCAAGGCGCTTCTAAAAGCGAAGGCTTTGCCAACGCCATTGTGCAAGCGTCCAACGTCGTAAGACAAGACGTAATAAATAAGGTGTCCAGTCGCCTGGGAGAGGATGCATAATCATGCAGGAGCTAGAAAAGTTTTTCAATCTTGATTTCAACAATAAAGGGCTGCTTAAAACAGCCCTGACCCATTCGTCATATGCAAATGAGCATCACAAGGAATCCAACGAACGTCTTGAATTCGTAGGCGATGCGGTCCTTGACCTCATCATGGCCAAGTATCTTTATGAAGAAGACAGGCACTATAACGAAGGTGACCTTACAAAAAGACGCGCGCGATATGTGTATGAAAATGGTTTGGTTGATTATGCGAAAGCGTGTGATCTTGGGAAGTATCTTTATCTTGGTCGTGGAGAGGAAAAAAGTAAAGGACGCGAACGTCACGCCCTTTTAGCCGACGCATTTGAGGCGTTCATCGGAGCTATATTCTTGGATAAAGGCCTTGAGGAATGCTACAAGGTCGTAAAAAAAGTCGTGTTTCCAATCGTTATGGAAGATGACGAACTTAATTTCACCGATTTCAAAAGTCACCTTCAGGAACTGGTCCAGTCCGACAAGCGTCAGCTTGTATACAAGGTCATCAGCGAAGATGGCCCATCACACAATAAAACTTTTACTGTGCGTGTCTATATGGACGAGATTCTGATGGGAGAAGGCAAAGGCAATACCAAAAAACAAGCAGAACAAAATGCGGCAGAACTTGCCCTTAAAAAACTTGCGAAGAACAGCAAAAAATTCTAAGAAAGGTGTGTTAATGTGAAAGAAGTATTGAAAAGGCTCATTGATGACGGTGTTTTGGAATATTCCTCTTTGGTGCTCAAGTATTACCATAAATTCAAATTGAGCGAAACCGAAGCCATGGCCCTTATCAAACTGCACACCCTGCTCAAGGAACAAGAAAGAATTATTAAACCGAAGAAGTTTTCGAAGTGGTTGAGTCTAACCCCTAAAAAGACCGAAGCGGTACTCGATAGCCTAATGGATAAAGGGTATCTCGATATCACCCTGACCGAGACTGAAGACGGTAAGGAAACCGAGACCTTTACCGTGGATTATTTTCTATCGAAAGTCATTCACCATATAAAGAATGACAAGGCCAAAAAGGAGGCTACCGACATCAGTGAATGGGTAGCCTATTTGGAAGACGCCTTCAACAAGCCTCTTTCACAATTGGACAGCGAACTTGTGAAAAAGTGGATTGAAGAAGATGAGTATGATTTTGAAATGCTAAAAACAGCCACCCTCAAGGCACTCAAATACAACCGCCCGAGCATCAAGACTGTGGACTCCATCTTGAGCAAGACATCACAAAATAAAAACGTGGTCCCGACTAAGAACCCTGAAGCCCTCAAGGAGTTTTACAAATTATGGGACGAGTAGACGACATCCTCATAGAACTTGATAAACTGTTCCCGAGAGCCGAATGCGAACTCAACCACACCAACAGCTTACAACTGCTTATTGCGGTCATGCTCAGTGCACAAACCACCGATGCTTCAGTTAATCGTCTCACCACATCCCTTTTTGATAAGTATAGGACGCTTGATGATTTTGCGGACGCGGATCTGGCGACGCTTCAGTCTGATATCAAGCGAATAGGCTTATATAAAAACAAAGCCAAAAACATCATCAAAACCACCAATGCATTGAGAGATACGTTTCAAGGGACTGTCCCCTCCAAACAAAAGGACCTGGAAAGTCTTCCCGGTGTAGGACGCAAAACCGCAAATGTCGTATTGAGCGTATGGTTCAATGAGCCGCGTATTGCGGTGGATACCCATGTAGAAAGGGTCTCAAAACGCTTGAAGATCGCCTACAAGAAGGATTCCACTTTGAAAGTGGAAGAGAAACTCATGCGAAAAGTCCCCAGAGACAAATGGTCCAAAACCCATCATCAATTGATTTTTTTCGGACGTTATCACTGTACAGCGAGAAATCCGAAATGCGATGAGTGTCCACTCAAACCTTATTGTAGATTTCCAAACATCAATGTTAAATGAGGACGCAGTCCTCATTTTTTTATTA
>Ga0307967_1000437_pt1 | contig 28583 bp, 24 predicted proteins | sample OrgLakmetagen648_FD_201828 | JGI IMG/M metagenome (GOLD analysis project Ga0307967, IMG submission 201828) | Saline water microbial communities from Organic Lake, Antarctica - #648 | ecosystem: Environmental > Aquatic > Non-marine Saline and Alkaline > Saline | place: Antarctica: Organic Lake... | reverse complement strand
CGTGGTTTTTGCTGATGATGTTCGAGGTCTTGTGGAGAAAGTCATTGCGGGTATGAGCAACCCGTTGATGTAACTTTGTGATACGGGCCTTCGCCTTTTTCCAATTGCTGCTGAATTTGACCTTGCGGCTCATGCGTCGCTGATACTTTGCCATCTTCGCAGCGCGGGTACGCAGCGCATTGACCGGCTCGAACATCGTGCCGTCAGAGAGCGTCGCGAATAGCGAGATACCCGCATCGAGGCCGACTATCGACGTTGATGGATGTGTTGGCTGCTCAACTTCGCGCTCGGTCTGAATGCTGGCGTACCACTTGTCAGCCACACAGGAGACGGTGATGTTCTTTGCCAGTCCGATGATGCCACGGCTCTTGCGGTAGCGAATCCAGCCTAGCTTTGGGAGTCGAATACGTCGATTGGCTTCGTCAATCTCGAAACCTTGTGGAAAGCGAAAGCTGTTTGACGACCTACCTTTTTTCTTGAATTGTGGAAAATCGGCACGCTTCTCAAAGAAGTTCTTGTACGCAGCGGCCAGGTCTTTTGTGACTTGTTGCAGTGTTTGTGAGGGAGAGTCGCACAAGTACGAGAATTCCTGCTTCCACGCTGGCAGCCAATTATTCATGGCAAAGCTGTTGGTGAATTTTTCACCGGCCGTATGTAGCTCTTGCTGACGATTCAAAGCCAAATTCCAAATCTTGCGAGCATTACCAGCGTACTGACGCATGGCGCGGATTTGCTCACCGTTTGGCTCAATCTGAAATTTGAATGCTTGAAGGCGTTTCATAGCTCAATTATAGTTGGTCTATGGAAAAAAACAATGATATCAGGCACGGGCGGCATTGCGTTTTTAGGATGCACGTTCATTTGGTATTTGTGACGAAATATCGTCGCGGCGTGTTCACGGCTGAGATTATTGATGACCTGCGCGGTATCTTCTTAGGCGTTTGTAGGGACTTTGAATCAGAGCTTGTAGAATGTGATGGTGAGCATGATCATGTACATTTACTGGTGACTTATCCACCAAAGGTATCTGTATCCAAACTGGCAAATAGTCTCAAGGGTGTTTCAAGCCGAATGATTCGGAAGAAAAAGTACGAGACCATTAAGAAAAAGTTATGGGGTAATGCCTTATGGTCGCCGTCTTACTTCGCTGGCAGTTGTGGTGGTGCACCCATTAGCATTATTCGCCAGTACATTGAGCAGCAGCAAACGCCGGAATGAGAACGTTGCTAACGAGAGGGACACCTGCGATGTCCGCGCTATTCATCCCCGGCCTGAAGGCCGAGGTTTTCCGCGCATTCCGATAAAAGCTCCTTCTACGGCAATGCGGTTACTGTGTATGCTTATTACAAGACCGCAGTACCTTTCTTTCTAGCAGGTCAAAGCAGCGAATTCCGGTGTTTTAGCTATACTGACCCTACCTTCACTTTAATCCGACCTCTGCTATGGAAAACTGGATCAGCCACTACCAACAATTGCCCCATGCCGACCAGAGAGCGCAGTTTCTCAGCACCCTGATACATAATTACACCGAGCTGTTTGATGCCACCGAGAGTGGTTTTCTATTGCTGGACAACCAACTGCACGTACTGTCACACAATGAACTGGCAGAACGTCTGCTTGGCTTTGTGCCTCGGGCCGGGCAAGCGGTACCACAGCCTGGCGATCTGTTTGAGCGGAAAGAGGGCAACGATGAGCATGAGTGTATTCTGATGCGCGCGCTGAAGGAGGACCAGTCATTGGCCCATGTACAAACATTGCGCCGTAACGGCGAGCGTCACTGGCTACGGCTCACCGCTATCCCGGTCACGCTGATAGCTGAATCTCAGGTATTGGTGGTGATACAAGACATCAGTGCACAATACCGACTGCAACAGGACGTCGAACACCACCAGCAAGCGCTCGAGCATGCTCGCACCCGGGATGCACTCACAGGGTTACACAATCGGCGATTCATTCTTGATGAACTGACTCAATTGAATGCCCAGGCAAAACGTTATCGGTCGCACTTCTGCATCGCGCTGATCGATCTGGATCACTTCAAGAGCGTGAACGATACCTACGGCCATAGCCTCGCCGACACGGTGTTACGCACCCTGGCTGACATCGTTCAAGAGGAACTGCGTGATGCAGACATCAGCGCCCGATACGGTGAGGAAGAATTCATGGTATTGCTGCCCGAAACAGGAATCGATGCTGGCATAGGTACGCTTGACCGGTTACGCCAGCGCTTCAGTGAGACCCGCATTCCAGGCATCAAACGATCATTGACGCTGAGTGCTGGTGTGATTGAGTGGCAGCCCGGCTTATCGCTGGAGCAACTGGTGTTCAAAACCGACCAGCGCCTGGCCATGGCCAAGTATGCCGGTCGTAACCAGGTGTGCGGGGATCTTTGATTAGATGGCCGAATCGGTTGTCAGTGCCTTGAACTCGGCATTGCGTCGCAAGCCCTTGAATGAATCGTCTGTTTTAGCTTCGTCACGGTAGGACGGTGTCAGGCGAATGGCTTTTTCAAGAAACTCCATCGCCACCGTTGGTTCATTGCTCTGAGCATAGGCACACGCCATCTGATAATAGGCATGTGCATGATCAGGATCGATATCGAGCGCTTGCTGACTGAGATTAATCGCCCACTTTGTTTCGTCGATTTCCAGCGCAGCATCGGCTTTGTAAGTCAGCGCTTCGGTATCGAACGGGCGTAAAGTCAGAATCTGGTCATACATATGGATTTTACTGTGCGGGTTGGTTTCCTGGCTAGCGCGCAGCCACAACGAATGGATTTCGTTGGTTTTCTCGATTTCTTCGCGGTTTTCCTCAATCACCTGGGATTTCTGTTGCAGGTTCTGCTCCAGCGCTTTCAATCGTTTCTCGTAAGACGCCACCAGTTTGGTGACTTCACGATCCGCATAAGTATGTGCTTTTTCCTTGATGTCACGGATGTTGGCGTACCCCACCACCACCAGCAGCGAGGTCACGCCTGCAATCAGGTAGAAAAAATAGGTGACAGTATCAGTGGAATAGGTTACCGCCTGCGTGGCCAGTTCCAGCTGTTTGGCATTGAGCTTGTCGGAGTACTCTACCCGAAAATTGGCCATATCGAGCCGCAACTGGCGCACTTCATCCAGCAAATAGCGTTCGATAAAAGGTTTGAACATGGCTTCATCAAGGTTTTCGATGGCTTCAACAACGTCGTCTTCAGAATAGGTATCGGCTGCCGAAGGCAGCCGTTCGGAAGATTCACCCCAGGCTGGCAAAGCCAGCGCAGTCGTGATGAGTAAGGAAATTAGCCCGGTCAGGCTACGCATTGGCTTTTGTCCTGTTTAGTCGGTTCGATCAATGTTTTGTGCAGCAATCTTAGCGCTGCCTCATACTGATCGTCCTCAACTACAAGACGAATGTCTACCTGTCTCATGCCCTGATGAATTGCCAACACACTGATTTTTTCATCTGCCAGCGCCTGACTGATGCGCGCCAGTATACCTGGCACATTCATGTCACTGCCGATCACCGAGACCATCGAAATCTTGCGACTGGAAATATCAGCACCGGGGTAATAACGCTCCAGCCGTGTCTTAATGCGTTTAATGACTTTCAAACCCGTATCCAGATACATGGTAACGGTGTTGGCATTGTGTTCTTTGGCCAACATGGGTACTGCGAAGTCCTGCACCAGTTTTTGGATTTCCAGGAATTGGTTGGGCTCGCCGACCATATCCTGATCAAACACGTCCAGCGCAAAGATATGGGGTTTACCGGCAACGATCTCGACACACGGCTTTTCACTGCGGTAATCGTTTGTGATCAGGGTTCCGTCGTGATCCGGTTCAAAGGTGTTCTTGACCCGCAAGGCGATGCCTTTTTGGCGCAGTCCCTTAGCAGCTTTCGGGTGAATCGCTTCCATCCCGATCAAAGAAAGTTGGTCGGCTACGTCGTAGTTGGTGCGACCGATGGGCATGACTTTGTCGGCACCGACCACCTTCGGATCGGCGGTCGACAAGTGATATTCCTTGTGAATAACGGCTTCCCGGGCATCGGTCAATTCGGCGACTTTGCTGAAGGTGATCTCGCTGTAGCCGCGGTCGAAGGTTTTCATCAGACCTTCCTTGCACTGGGTATAGCCAGTCACAATCGGCATTTCCTGGCTCAGATCAAAGCGACTGAACGTTTTATGGATCTTCTCATCCATCATCAGGTTATCCGACTCACGCCAGCCTGTCAGATCAACAAAGCGCGCATTCATGCCTTCGCCCTGCAACAATAAAGCGGTGTTGAAGGCACTGTGGGCCTCGCCAACGCCAGCCAGCATTTCGCGTACCGTGGCCAGATGCTCTTCAATCTGAAAGTGACCGAAGGAGCAGACCCGCTGCAAGTCGAGCAGACAACTGCGGATACCCTCCATACGCTCGGTGATAAACTGATCAGCCTGCTTGCGTGAGTGCGGCATTTCAAACATCCTCGCATTGACGGCACGCATGGCTTTCGCCGCATCCGTCAAGCGTTCACTCCATTCCCAATCGGAATCGTCATTGGCAAACAGAGCGTAGACGCCGGGCTCTTTGCTTTTTTTAGCCTCCAGCAGCAAATTAGTGATGCCACCGTAAGCAGAAACCACAAAAATACGCTGATAGAGCGTTTCCGGGCCACGATGAATTTGTACAATATTATCGCGCACTGCGACGTAGTCGTTCATCGATGTCCCACCGATTTTCTCGACAGTATGCTGTGCCATTTACCTGAAACCTCCTGAGATCTCACCTGATCAATAAGGGGCGGTGTTTACAGGCCCCTGACCGGTCTGGCTGATCCTGATTACACTGTATTAATTGCGCGACTCCGGATGCATATCGGCGGCGCAATATCGAACGTAAAACCGACTTCGAGCATTGATTGAAACCACCCAGCGCTCGAAAACGGTCTTGAGAAGCCTGCTCGTTGGCAGGCTTCTCAGCTATAAGAACTCAGTTGGTCACAGCGGGCGCCATTAAAGGATAGGCGACCATCCGGACCATGAGCTTGGTTGCCAATTCTTAGCTGGCTTTCGCTCTGGCTTCTGGCAGCACCTTGGCAAAGGCTGACTCGAGAATATCGATACCCTTGTTCAGGTCGTCCAGTGGAATGGTCAGTGGGCACAGGCATTTTACAACTTCACCCCAGGGACCGCTGGTTTCAATAATAAGGCCATTAGCGAAGGCTTCTTTACAGATCTCGCCGGCAATATCACCATCGGCCATGGAAATACCACGCATCATGCCACGCCCTTTGAGGTGCATCTCCATTTCACCGAACCGCTTAATGATATCGGTGAAGCGCTTCTCAAGTATGTCGGCGCGCTTGGCGATCTCGCCTTCAAATTTTTTGTCTTTCCAGTATTCTTCCAGCGCAACCCGGGCGGTTACAAATGCCAGGTTATTGCCGCGGAAGGTGCCGTTGTGCTCTCCCGGCTCCCACTGGTCAAGCTCAGGGCGCATTAGGGTAACAGCGAACGGCAGGCCATAGCCGGACAAGGATTTGGACAAGGTTACGATGTCGGGTTTAACACCGGCTGGTTCGAAGCTGAAAAAGGTTCCTGTACGGCCACAACCTGCCTGAATATCATCAATGATCAACAGCATGTCGTGCTTGCGGCACAGGCTTTCCAGTTCTTGCAACCAATCCATCCGGGCAGCGTTCAAGCCGCCTTCGCCCTGAACGGTTTCGACAATCACTGCGGCCGGTACTTCAATACCGCTGCCGGGATCGGTCAGCATCTGGTCCAGTAATTTCAGACCCATAAAATCGTCACCCGCTGCGCCGTAATTATCATAGGGTATGCGAGTCACATCACCCAGCGACACGCCCGCGCCACCGCGCTGACCCTTATTCCCGGTCACAGCTTGGGCACCCAGGGTGCATCCATGGTAACCGTTGGTAAAGGACACAATACCTGCACGGCCTTTGGCCTTGCGCGCAATTTTTAACGCAGCTTCCACAGCATTGGTGCCCGTGGGGCCAGTAAACTGCACTTTATAGTTCATGCCACGGGGCGCCATGATGATGTCATTGAACGCTTGCAGAAAGCGCTCTTTGGCATCGGTATACATATCGAGACCGTGGGTGACACCGTCGCTGGCAATATAGTCGATCAACGGCTTCTTCAACACATCGTTGTTGTGCCCGTAGTTCAGGGTGCCCGCACCGGCCAGGAAGTCGATGTACGACTGACCTTCGCGATTCGTCAGGCGAGCGTTCTTGGCTGTCGTGAATACGGTCGGAAATGAACGACAATATGAACGAACCTGTGACTCAATCTGATTAAAAATATCCATGGTGTGTCTCCAATGCTGTGAATTCAAAAATAATTAATTGTGCAAAACCAATTCTTTACGGGTACCTGTACAGCTTTAAGCCTCGTGTCTCAGCGACGGATGGGCCCGATGCGGTACAGTTCTTCCGATTCGTGTTTGCCACCAAAGTGACGGTCCTTATCGAACAGGACGTCGACATCAAGCTCAGCGTCCCACTCACGGGCCAGGGCTTTAAACAAGCGCTGGGACGGTTCATTGTCTGGCGTGATGGTGGTTTCCAACCAGCTCACTGGCTTCATTGAATCTCGCGCCATGAGGCTATGAATCATTTTCTTGGCCAGACCCTTCCCTCGTGCTGCCTGCCCAACGACCACCTGCCACAAAAAATAGGTATCTGGACTACCCGGCTTTACATAGCCGGACACAAACCCCACCAGTGCTCCGTCCAACTCGGCTGCCACGGCGGTATCGCCGAAGTGCGTTGTCTGCAGAAGATTGCAGTACAACGAGTTGGTATCCAGCGGCGGGCTCTGTTCAACCAGTCGGTGAACGGCTAGCCCTTCGTCGGATCGGGGCGTTCTCAGTGTGATGCTCATCGTTGTCTGATCACCTCGCTTGGCGACCCTGTAGCGGGCCGGGCTTAACGTCAATTACGTATCTAATCTTTAGTATGCGAATCATTTTAACACAAGTATAACCCTAAAAAGCAAGTCTTAGCTCGATTCATAATCGTAAAACCTTTAGCTTTCTAAAATTTAACTTGTTAAGTGATGATTAAAAGGGCTAATATTTATAGCATGCCGAAATTGTTTCATTAGAGGACGAACCTTTCATCATGCTATATAATCTGGCCCTGATGGGCGATCAAACACCGTGGGTAAAGGATCAGACAATGAAACGAGTGGATGAAGTACTGGTGTCGCTGCGCCGCATAATCCGCGCTACCGATATTCATTCGAAACAGTTGAGCAAACACAGTGGACTAACATCGCCACAGTTGCTGATCCTTATGGCGATAAGCAAGCTGGGCGACGTGACCATCGGGACCGTCGCTAAAGATGTAAACCTGAGTCAGGCCACGGTAACGACTATTTTGGACCGGCTGGAGAAACGAAACCTGGTAAGACGGGTCCGCAGCGAAGTCGATCGCCGCCGAGTGCATGCCCAACTGACAGAAGAAGGCAAAAAAGTGGTGGAGGAAGCGCCTAGTCCGTTGCAGGAAAGTTTTGTCGAGCAATTCGACAAATTGCCGGAATGGGAACAAACCATGTTGTTGTCGAGCGTACAAAAACTGGCAGAACTGATGCGAGCTTCCGATATTGACGCATCACCCGTGCTTTACGTTGGTGATGTTACCCACAATTATACCGGTGCCCAGGGCAGATAACGCTCATCAACTCCTGTGGTCGGCGCAGCATCTCTTAACACCCCTAACATCATCGTGTTAATGGTGTGACGCTGAGTTCCATACTGTGCTTTTTTGTAAGCCAGACTACCAAATAGTGGGAGCTGAACTACCTTCAATACTGAAGTGTCGGACCCTAAGCCGTGCTTCACCTGTGATGGGGGATATCCCCTGTACGAGGGCGGTTGGGCTGGCTACTGCCAGGCTCCATGCCGGTGGTACCCATCCGCCCCACTTTTGCGGCCCAACCTCCACAGACTGGGCTTTTCGCCCACTCTGTGTTTACAGCGGACGCACGGTCAGCTGATTGTTACCCAGCCTGACTGCCAGGCGCAGGCTGGCATTGGCCGGAACGGGCACACTGATGGCTGCCTGTTCATTGCGATTATTGTCCCAGTGACTCAATTCCAGCATTGCCTCTACTTCGTGACTGTTTCGATTGGTCACAGTCAACTGCCATTGCTGTCCACCAAGAGTCTCAGTACCGAGCGTTACCATATCGGAGGATCCCATTGACAGGGTAGTCTGGTTGGCTTGCTCAGGCTGGTAACGGGTCTCCAGCAGGGCAACCTGCTGATCCCATACAGCGACTTGCACGGGTCCCGCAATGTCCGGCAGATTTTCATCAGAGCTGATGTCCATACTCCATTGCCCCGGCATACTGCCTTGCTGGCGGGTCGACCAGTTGAAGTGATATTGATGCTCAATGCGGTTTAACTCAACGCTCTCAACCGGCAGCCAGGCATGGCTGTTCGGGGGCATGGCAATGGCCTGGGCTGATGTGAGCGTTGCCTGACCGCTGCTGTCACCCGCCTGAGGTCGAGCCACGTCCGAGCTTAGCGATTCGCTGACCCCGGTGCTGCGGGCCAGCATCATGGTAGGTTGTTCACTGCTCTGCGCATAACTGTAACCCGGGGCTTGCAGTTCGTAATTGGCCTCATTGTGCACCACCAGTTGCTGCAGCAGAACCGGTGTTTCGGCTCGCGGGTCAAGGCTATAACGGACCTCGGCTGAGACCCGAGTATCAAACCAGGCATACGCCAGTTCACCAATGACAGCCTCCGCCTGACTGACCTGTAACGACAGACTCTCTCCCTGGCTCTGGCCGACAATCCAGCTCAGACGGTCCCAGGACGTCTTGGGTAAAGACCGCCGCACGCCTGCTTGAGACAGGATCAAAACATCGCCCGTGTTGCTGATGATGGTCCAGGAACCCGGCCAGTCGCTGACCTGCACCAAATCACTTTCCTGCACCCAGGAGGCATTGTCAGGCGACTGCCAGTTAAGGGTCACATCCGGGTTGGTTGCCGACCACCAGAAAGTATCGGAAGTCAGCCGATCGATTGGCAATGGCAGCTGAGTGGTGGTCTGACGCAAGGCGGCGCTGCGTGCAACCCAGCTTCCATTGTCGGTCAGGTAGAGCCATTCGGCCTCTACTGGATCAACAGCTGCAGCCCAGGGGGTCGCACTGATAACAAAAGCACCGAGTATCGCTGTTCGGCAAACGGTTAAATGGCCCATTCAGATCTCCCTGTGCAGTCTTCAGACGGCGATGATGCGTTGACTCAACTTAATACACTGCAAGTCAGTGTAAAGCCCTCAAACAGGCTTGTCTTTACCCTTACAGTGGCCATACACCCGCATTCCATTCCAGCCTCGACATTGCTTCCTGATACGACGCTCCGATGGTGGTTTGCTGCGGGTCCTCTTGAACAATTCCCGCTCGATAAGCAGAGCCCGGGGGGAGTTAGTCAAAGTCCCCCCGGGCTCATCAGGTCAAGCCAGCGGGATGAAAGAATAATCGCTTCAATAAGGGCTATCATGTAGCTTCATTAGCACATAGGCCTGCAGTGCAATAGCCTCGTTTTCGTCCAGTTTTTGCCACTGCAAGCCAATTGTGCTGGTGCCTTTTTCACTGTCCAGCACAAAGGAGCGAACAATGCCCTGAAGCCGTATGACCTTTTCAACAGAACCAAGATCCAGCTTGGTAATAAGCGTAATGACTTCGCCCGGCTCAATGGCCTGCACCCTGGCACGCAAGCGTCCTCCGTCAGTACTCAGGTCAATGATCTCAGCATTATTGCGCTCACCCTGAAACACCAGCGTCGCATGCACGCTGACTTTGGCACGCACGGCTTTTCGCACTTCACCCAGAAAAAGCTGATTGGGCATGGCCAGGTGCAGATGTGGGAATGGTGACACGGTGACATGAATAACGTGGGTGCGAAAAGCACAGGCCCCGTTGATCTTGTTGGCAAACAACCGGACATTCAGACTGGTATCCAGTTTCACCGATATCGGGTAGCCGTGCGCTAGCGGCGTGGTGACAATGACCGATTTTCCCGGTCGATAGCCGATTAATATGCTGCGATCACGCTCTGTGGTGTAACCATCAATCTCCAACTGCAACGGCTGACCAGGCAGCAACTGCAGGGATTCAAAGGTCGTGGTCTTGTTTGTCGGTCTATCTGCCATAAGTGTTTTGTATCCACAAGTCTCGACACAGAATAGACACTATTTGGTTCAACCTCTATACCCGGGACACGCCAGAGGCGCATTTGCGCGCCCCCTGGGTCGCACAATAAGCCGGAATAAGGGATATGACCCTGTTAACGAACCCGGCGACCCAGCACTGCCAGTGCCGCCAGAGCCATCAACAGCAACACACCGCTGCCATAAGTCAGCCCTTCGACCATGGTCAGTCCAAGGATGAAGTCGGGTGAATAACCGCACATCGCCCAGACTTCAAAAAGGTTCGGAAACCAGACATCGAGCGGCATCCAGCCAGGAAATCCCGGATCAAAGCCGCATACTCCTTCGTACGTGCCGCGCTCAACTTGCATCGCACGATAACTGCGTTCCATCAACCCGGCGACGCTTACTATCACCCCCAGCTGAGCCAGAATTCTTGCCCAGTACAACCGATACAACACCAGTCCAATGCTGCCAGCAATAATACCGCCCAGTGTCCAGACGCGAGCATGGATGCACAACACACAGGGAGGCTCGTCCAGTACATGCTGATAAAACAGGGCGACCCCTTCCAGGCCAATACCCACCAGCACAATCGCAAGCCAATACCAGGGCGTCAGTAGCAAGCGGTGTAAACGGTCCAACATGACAGGTCCTCGATTAGGGATAACAACAGTTTGCGGTGATTTTAACAGTCTATCGGTTTGTAATAGGAGCCTGGCGTTTGAGGGTTTACCGGTCCATGACAGTTCAGCAAGGACCGGGTATTGATCGCCGGGGTAAATACCCTGGTCGGTGTCCTCGAGAATTCACCGCCGTTAACGCACAGCCTTCCTATGGCATAGAATGAACACCAGCATCAACGATACAGAGACTTCATGAATTCGGGCACGGCCAGAGCAGCGCGATGTATATCTGCATTGTAATAGCGGGTTGTGAACGCTTTATTGCCAGCTGCCTGTTCACGAAAATCGGTTACGGTTAGGCCTTTACTGGCCAGGGTGCAACTCCACCAGCCTGACGGATAAATCGGTTGCGGAAACGGCAGCGTATGGTGCGATTCAAATCCGGCTGCTCGCATCTCACCGATCATTTCTGCAATCAGGTTATCGGTATGAAACAGCGGGCTTTCACTTTGCTGTACCAGTAAACCACCATCGCCCAGAGCGCGGAGACAATGGCCAAAGAAATCCCGGTTGAACAACCCTGCTGCCGGGCCGACCGGATCCGTTGAGTCGACAATGATCAGATCCAGTTCGCCGGGGGCGCAGTTTTTAATCCAGGCGATGCCGTCTTCAAACAGCAGCGACGCACGCGGATCGTTATTGGCTTCACACAAGGCGGGAAAGTGAATTTCAGCCAGACGCGTAACCCGCTCGTCGATCTCCACCTGCCAGACCTGTTCGAGATTCGGATGGCGCAATACTTCCCGCAGGGTGCCACAGTCGCCACCACCGATCACCAGTACCCTTTTTGGATCCGGATGGGTAAACAGCGCTGGGTGAGTCATCATCTCGTGGTACAGAAAGTTGTCTTTGTCGGTGACCATGTAGCAGCCATCGAGCACCATCAGCTTGCCCCAGTGACGCGTCTGATAGATTTCAATTTTCTGGAACTCGCTGTGTTCTTCGTGCAGCTTGGCAGTGACTTCCAACGAGAAAGCAGACCCTTCCGGTGACCAGACTTCGGTAAACCAACGATCGGTCTCAGATATAACAGACATGACAATTCCTGATTATAGTCGTCAAACCAACGGGCGAAACATAGCTGGTAGTGACCGTAGTAGAAAATAGCTAACCCTGCCGGGCGCTAGGGTGGCATTGTAGGTGCAACCCTAACCTCAGCTCTGAACTCGCTCGATTCGACCCACCGGTGGCAAGGCATGCAAGCGACGAATAACTCGTGCAAGATGCTGACGGCTGGCGACCGATACCGTGAGATTCAAGCGGCTGGTGGTGGCATCGCGCTCCTGCATTTCAATACTTTCTATATTAGCGTCAGCCTGAGATACCGCATTGGCAACACTGGCGAGCACACCCCGGGCGTTGCGCATTCCGACCCGTAAATCAACAACGAACTCACCCTCCATCGATTTATCCCAGCGTAAATGCACGCAGCGGTCTGGGTCCTTGCGCATCTCGATGATGTTTCGACAGTTATTGATGTGAATCACCATTCCTTTACCTTTACTGATGACCCCCACAATGAGGTCACCGGGTATTGGCCGGCAACACTTGGCGTAACTGACCAGCAAGCCTTCCGTCCCCTTTACCGTCATCGCCTTGTCCTGACTGGCGCTGTTTTCCGGCAGGGCTTCACCGCTGAGCATCCGCCGCGCCACAACATAGGCTACCCGATTACCCAGGCCAATGTCTTCGAGCAGATTGTCCATCTTTTCCAGGCCGTACTCATGCAACAGCACTGACCGGGTGTCTGCAGACAGATTATCGAGTTCGGTATCGAAATTCTTAAGCGCATTGTTCAACAACTTGAGGCCCAGAGCGATCGAATCGGATTGTTTGAGGTTCTTCAGGAAGTGGCGAATATTGGAACGGGCTTTGGCAGTCAGGACGAAATTCAACCAGGCCGGATTGGGTCTGGCACCCGGCGTGGTAATCACCTTGATGGTATCGCCACTCTGCAGTGGCTGACTTAACGGCGCGATCTGCCGGTTGATCAGACAACCGACACAGCTGTTACCGACATCGGTATGCACGGCGTAGGCAAAGTCGACCGCTGTTGCGCCCTTGGGTATCTCCAGTATCTTGCCTTTCGGGGTAAAGACATAGATCTCGTCCGGGAACAAATCGATCTTGACGTTCTCGATGAATTCGACCGGGTTGCCGGCACGCTCCTGCATCTCAAGCAAGCCTTTGACCCAGCGTCGGGCACGGGCATGAGTCGGGCTGGACTCTGAGGAATCGTCGGTCTTGTACAGCCAGTGAGCGGCGATGCCATGGTTCGCCATGTCTTCCATCTCTTGGGTACGGATCTGAATTTCTATCGGTACGCCATTCATGCCAACCAGTGTTGTGTGCAAACTCTGGTAGCCATTTGCCTTGGGAATGGCAATGTAGTCCTTGAACCGATTCGGCAACGGCTTGTAGAAGTTATGCACCACACCCAGCACGCGATAACAGGCATCGACTGATTCGGTAATAATACGAAACCCGTATACATCGATAATTTCTTGCAGGGTCTTCTTCTGGTCGCGCATCTTGCTATAGATGGAAAACAGGTGCTTCTCGCGGCCGACAACCTGTACGGTCAGTTTTTCAGTATCGAGCCGCTCCTGCAGCGCCTGGCGAATTTGAACGACCAGTTCCTTGCGATGCCCTCGGGTTTGCTTGATGGCCTTGGCAATGCGTTTCGAACGCAACGGGTAGAGCGATTCAAACGCCAGGTTTTCCAGCTCAATGCGCAAATCGTTAATGCCCAGTCGCAGCGCGATCGGAGCGTAGATGTCGAGCGTTTCCCGAGCCTTGCGCCGTTTTTTGTCGGGCGGCATGGCACCAAGCGTGCGCATGTTGTGCAATCGGTCGGCCAGCTTAACCAGAATAACGCGAATATCCTTGGACATCGCCAGCACCATTTTCTGGAAGTTTTCAGCCTGCTCTTCTTTTTTGGACTCAAACTCCAAATGGGTCAGTTTGGACACACCGTCGACCAGCTCTGCGACGCCAGGACCAAACTGCTCACTGATCGCTTCTTTGGTGACTGCGGTGTCTTCGATCACGTCATGCAGCATTGCCGCCATCAGGCTTTGATGGTCCATGTGCATTTCAGAGAGAATGTTGGCAACTGCCAGCGGGTGCGTGATATACCGTTCGCCACTGCGCCGCATCTGGCCTTCATGGGCCTGTTCAGCGTAAAAATAAGCGCGTTTCACCCGGCGCACCTTTTCCGGTGCGAGGTAAGATTCGAGCCGCTTGGTCAGCGCTTCGACGGTGGGCAAGGCAGGATCGTCCCATAATGATGATAGAGGCACAGCTTTGGCAGCCTCAGCTTTACTGAGTGTAACGAAAGCACGAAACACAGCAATAAAAAAACCGGGCCAGGGCCCGGTTTTTTTGATCGACGCTGCAAGCAAGCCTGCGGGTCGGTGTTAATCGGCCGCCATTCGCGGCAGATATCACTCTTCGAGTTCGTCAAGAATCGACGGACCAACAAATTTGCCCGCGATCTCACGCAGCGCAATAACCGTCGGCTTGTCGTTCTCGGCCGGCACCATAGGCTCAGCGCCATCATTGGCAATCTGACGGGCACGCTTGCTGGCGACCATGATCAGTTCAAAACGATTTGCCACGTTCTCCAGGCAATCTTCAACAGTGACTCGAGCCATCAGGGTCTCCTACGGGTGATAAAGCCATTACGGACGCGGGATTGTACGCGGATCGAGCAAAAGCTCAATAGGCAGGTGTCATACAAGCGCTAACTGGCAGTCATGGATTAAGCAGCTCAACAAACAAACCACCGTGGGTCTGCTGCTGCTTCGACAGCGCCATCCGGTTGGCAATGAAAATGGAACAAAGCTCATCCAGCGACTTATAGAAGTCATCATTGACCACTACAAAATCATATTCGTGGAAATGCGACATCTCACTGGTGGCCTCAAGCATGCGCCGGGCAATGACCTCAGCGCTGTCCTGAGCCCGTTTTTCCAGCCGTTCCTGCAACGCCTCGCGCGACGGCGGCAAGATGAAAATACCCTTTGTATCCGACATCTGACGACGAATTTGCCGGGCGCCCTGCCAGTCAATTTCCAGAATTACATCGTGCCCCTGATCCAGCTGGCTTTGTACCCAAACCTGACTGGTGCCGTAATAGTTATCAAACACCTGCGCATGCTCCAGGAACTCGCCGCGCCCGACGCCCGCCAAAAACGTCTGTGTCGACACAAAATGGTAGTGCTGGCCGTCCTGTTCGCCCGGCCGTATTGGTCGGGTAGTGTGTGAAATAGACAGATAGACGAACGGGAGACGCTTGATCAGTGCATTGACCAGGCTGCTCTTGCCGGCACCCGACGGCGCCGAAATCATATACAACGTGCCGGGTGCCACGGTGCGTTTACCGGTGGCCGGTATCGTGGAAGTCGAAGCCTGCGAAGTGGATGCGTTCATCAATTACATGCCTTGTCGGATGGGGTCTGACGTCAGGCCGCGAATTATAGGCCGTTTTCGTCACTGGGGCGAACGCGGTGTCTCGCATCCGGGGCTGACCGTGGCAGGCTGTTTACCTGTCTGATGGGTCGACATTGACCAGACACAATAGATTCTCAACACCCGACTGACACCGACTATAAAGGACAGGTTGTTTTACGGAGGTCAATTTGAACGCAGTCACAGCCCCCGAATCAGCAAATTTCGGCTTTCTGGCAGAGCATGACCCTCTCTGTTTGTGGAATTGGGGTTAGCCGCCGAACGGGCTTTTTCAAGCGACCCCAACCCTTCTCTGATCAAATTACGCCAGCTTGGTGAAGCCCTGGCACAGGAAAAGGCAGAACGCGCAACGGCGGTGCCCACCAAACGCGCTAGAAAGAGTAAAGCCGATGCCTAAACGGGTAACAATCCACTAGGTCAGCTCTGGGAAAAAGTAAGCCTTACCGTACAGAACACCACCTCAGACCAGTTTTTCGGTTTTGCTCTCGTTGCGAATGACCTAAACCCCTATCTTGGTTTGGCATTGTACGGTGCTGCGCTATTCTGGATGTTCTGGATGTTCTGGATGTTCTGGATGTTCTGGATGTTCTGGGCTACGCAGCAGAAGGGAAAAAACGCGTAATTCGGATAAGTTTCCAAATGTACAAAGTGACGCTGTTCACATCGCAACCGGGGCCTATTGCAATGCTATTATTTCTCATGACCGGCGCTTGGTAGATCGGGCGAATGCTATCTACAGATTTCGGAACATTGGTTCCCAAGCTTTATTTCTGGCACTTAAGCCAGATGGTTAATAATCAGGAAGGCAATTCCAACTGGATAGAAGAAGGTGTCATGTCAGCCAGTGACTTTACCGTCAACCCTTTTGAGACGGCGATTTTTCGCAATGAAACGTCGTGAGACCAGACCTCATCAACCATAGCAGCCAAAGCAATACTTACTATCTGCCGGTCGTACTTGAGTTTGCTGGCTTGTTCGCCAGGTGCCAGCTGTTTCAGTTCCTGCCTGCTGGGGAGCTGGGCACACTCAATAGCTGCCGCAGTATCGAAGTCAGCTATTTCAAAACACGACGCGCCGTTGATCATATCCAGATAATCCTGAATGCTATCATTCTCGATGCCCAACAGAAATTCGGCTAGAACAGGGGCAGGTATAACCAGTACAGCACCGGTCTGGTCCACTTCCGCCTCCAGCGCTGCTGCCCGATCCACCAGGCGCTCAATCAGCTCTCCAGTCTCGGGGTCAGCCAGGCCTTCGGCAGTGGGCTTCAGCAATTGAATGAGGATGTTGGTATCGAGCAATAACCGCAACTTAACTCCTTAAATCCCTAGCTGCGCCGTGAGGGTCTTCCATGCTGGCCCATTTGAGCCCGCTGAGCGCCCTCATGTTTTCCAAAACAGTGCTGGTTTTAGAGGTATCCAACTCTGTGAAGGTCTCTATTTTGAGCTTTTTCAGGCGCCACTGCCCTTCAACCGAACGCTCCCAGATACCCTGACCACTCACCTGAATCTGCCGGAACAGGAAGATAGAAAGTTTTTGAGCAAGCTCTGTACTGGCTTCACAATGCAGGGTTTGGCCATTCGGGCCTTCAAGCCGAACCGGAATGGTGTCGTCTTTACCCCCCACAAGGTACAGACGCCCCTGAACCGTACCCCGTTTAGTGATGAAAAGCGGTTTTTCACCTTTTTGTGGTGTTCTGAACGAGAGTAAGGCGGTTTGCCCTGCATCGAGCAGAGCGCCGCCAGTGCCGTCCTCTTGCATCAATTTCTGTAAACTTTCGTAAGCAACCCTGCGCTTTTTGCTACCCATGCCTTGGGGCGCTTCGCGCACATGCATCAGTACCTGATCGTATTTGGCATCCTGTATATCGACGTTCAGCATTGCGCTGCCTTCGCCAACTGATGTGAAATGAACGTACTCCGCCGCTCCCAATAGATCTGAAAGTTGCACAAGGTATTGCCCCAGCCGTTTCATGGGCAGGGTATCCGGGCGGCATTCGTTTAACTTCAGGGTGAGCTTTTTCATGCTGGTGATTATAGGAGCTGGGACTGGTTAATGCACACAAATGGGCCGAAATACGGCAAGTCGGTCACAATAACCGGACTCTTTCTTAGGTTTCTGTCTCCTTTGCTTTACGAGTTTTGATGACTGCCTGGCCAATGCAGTGCCCGAAAAGCGAAAAGCCCCGGTGAAATGCACCGAGGCTATAACGCCGACCGGGAAACCCCAATCCACTTACCCGTAACCATAGCCAAATCGCTATTTGGCGCACAACACTTATTGTTGATTACGTGATTGATCCACCACAATCAATTCTCCCAGGTCAAACCCTTCTGCGTTCGCCCTCGCCCTGAACTGCGCCAATGCCTGTTTACTCACTTCCGGAGTTCTGGACAAAAACCACAGATTGTTCCGGTTGTAGCCCGTCAGGTAAGCCTGACTGTAGTTTTCCTTATCCAGCTCAAAGACCACATAGGACGCGTAAAAAGGCCCAAAGAACGACACCTTCAAATGCCCCACATCCCGGTCACCCACGAACGCGGCCCGGCCCTCCGCTTGCTGCCATTCCCCGTCCGCTTCGTTGTAACCGCGGTTGAGTACACGGATACTGGCGTCATCGTTCAGGCTGTACTCGGCCGTCACGTTGCTCAAGCCGCGCTCAAATCGATGATCGAGCCGGGCGATTTCGTACCAGGTACCCAGATAGCGATCGGGTTCGAAACCGGTGACTGGTTCGATGCCTTTTGGAAGGCCGGTGCAACCGGCCAATAAAAAAAGGAGTGTGAGTGTGAGCGTCAACCCTTTCATCGTTTTCGTCCTTATACTGAGTATGTTTAGCTGATCACACAGCCTCTGCAACAGCGTGGCTGGCGATTCGTCTGGGGCTGCGTCTTCAGTTGCGACGCTATAGCCAGATGGCCTCCTGTTCCAAAGCAAACCCGCTGACTTGCATCTTTTCTATCAGGTGCCTCAGTTCAGGCTCTTCCCCCAACGTTCCTTCAAGACCTCGCATGGCGGCTCGAAAATCCTTTTGTGTATCTTGCCAGAGTCGGTTACTACCGAATCGCTGCAATTTTTGTTGCCAGTCGGGCATTAGCCAGAAACGCGCGCGGCTGCCGAGGCGTTGCTTTAGCCTCAGATAGTTGTGCAGCCCAACACCATCATAGTCCGGAAACAAAGTAATGTCGCTGCTGTGCTGATGCGAAAGCCAGTCGAGCAATCTGTTACGCAGGTGACCACTGTACCAGGCGAGCGTAATGGCCCCAGTACCAGGCAACCAGTCGAATCGGTCAAACAACGCCTGATTTTCAATCAGCCAGATGGGGCTGTTGGTGCGCCAGATCGCGCCTGCCGACGGGCTGATGGCCAGTGCAGCGGCTCCCTGGGCTTGGGTCTGCAGATTCAGATCAAGCGTCTGGCCATGGTCGTGTTGCCACACCGGTTGGCCGCGGGCTTTAAGCAGAAGGTAGTACTGGTCGTGCCCGTGCCCGCCACCTTTGCTGGAACGGGTGCGACCTATGTTGGCGGCGCGCACGGGCAGGGTCTCGTCCGGTTCAGTTCCGGTCAGTGGGGCAAGTTCGACCAGATGGTGTTCGATAACCCCAGGATGCACCATTCGAAAGACTCTGCCACGCCCGCTGCGCTGCTGCTGTACAGCGCCGGTACGCTGACTGAAAGCGTCCAGCGCGCCCTGCTGGGAGGGCGTCAGTGCTGAAGCAGACAAAGAACCGCCTTCGGCGCTCACCAGTTTTAACAGTGCAGTCCTTAGCGGTGTGTTCATGGCGTGGGCTCTTCGACAGCCAGTGGTTCCAGAATCTGCCAGCTTTGACGGCTAATGTGGTTCTGGCCCTGGTGATGGTGTATCGGCACACAGTAGCGCACGGTGGTCAAGGGGGCCGGTGAGGCAAAGATCAGCGAAAAGCCGAAGTCGTGAGCAGTGGCGATCAGGCTGGTCTGGTTGCGACTGTCCAGTGCCAGGGCTTCATCCAGATAGCAAATGGCGTGCATCGCATGGCGTTTGTCCTGCATCAGGTACAGCATCGCCAGGCCGGTCACGAGTTTGGCCATCAGCACGGTGCCATTGGAGGCGGCACTGTCGATGTCTTCAAATGATTCGGGTTTCTGTTCGTTTTTGCCCACTACAAACACCAGCCGGAACAGGTCGGCCACTTTCAGGCCCTGACGGGCGTTGCCTTCATTGATCAGTATCTGTTTGGCGCGGTCGAGCCTGGTGTCGTCGAGCACGCTTTGCTGATTGAACAGTTCGAAGCTGTCACCGGTGTTCACCTGGTTGGCCTTGTCGATGAGAACATCAATGGCTTCGACCAGATGAGGCTCATCCTCGGCGTCGATCTTGAAGATATTCAGGTCGGAGAGCTGGCGATGACCGATCAGCCGATTGAAGGCGTTCATTTTGCTCTGGAAACTCAGCAGTCCATCGCGCAGTTCCCGTAAGCTGGCAGTCACGTTAACCACGGCGCTGCGTGCTTTCTTTTCAAGAGCTTCGTGTTCCTGCGCCAGCTGATGGCTAAAGTCGATGATGCGCCTGAGCTCCAGGTCTCTGGAATCACTGTATTGGTATTTGGTCAGGCCACCGGCATGGAGTTCGCTCAAGCCTGAATTCAGGTCGGCAGTGAGCTGTTGCAGGGTGCGGCAGTCACGCTGGTATTGCTGCAGATGCTCCGCCAACTGCGCCAGCGACCAGTCAGCTTCACCCAGCCAGGGATGGTGGGGTAACTCACTGAGGTAGTTGTATTCGTCGGCGGTATCGGCGCGGTTGTCACGCAATTGGGTAATGGTCCGGTGATCATGCTGCAAGTCGTCCTGTTTCCGGTGAACGTCACTTAACCGGGTCTGTAACTGGTCGCTGTGTTCTTTGGACGTCGCCAGCTGGTAGGTTACTTCGTCCAATTCACCAGTGAGGTCTTGTTGCTGTGCCTGCCGTTCGGGTTCGCTCTGAACCAGCACTTGTAACTGATCGAAATCAGCCAGGTCCTGCTCGCGCTGCCGGCTTTCCCGGGCCAGAGCCGCTTTTCGATCCTGTGACTGCTGTGATGAACGGGCTGCGTCGAGTTGTTGTGACAGATCATTAAGCTGGCGCTCACTGTCCACGATCTGTTCGTCGAGTTCGGCCGGGGTCAGTTGTTGGTGTTGCGGGCTGAGCTGGTTCAGGCTGAGCTCCAGCCCGGCGACGTTAAGTTGGTCCGACGAGGTGCTATTCAGGGCGGCGCGAAGCGTTTGCACATCCAGCTGGTAAGCATCGGGCGCCAGTACAAGCGCATGGCCACTGAGCGCCCGGTTGAGTCGATCCAGATCGGCGGCTGGCAATTGCTGGCTAAGCGTCAGATACAGGTTATCGTTCAGGTTGCGCTGTTGTTGCCTTAGGGTGTCGAGGCGCCGCTCCTGCTCTTTGATGGCACGTTCTATCACGGCCGGTGAACGCCCACCGGCCTGGGTCAGAATGGTGGTGATGTGCTCCAGCTCAGCCTGAACCTGCCGGTACTCCTGTTCCAGCACGGAACGCTCAGTGATCAGAGCAAAGCGCTGTTGCAATGACTTGCGCCGCACATTCTGGGTTTCCAACTCTTTCAGCTGCGTTTCCAACTCAAGTTGTCGCCGGGCCAACTGCCGGTCCCGGTCGGTCAGTTCCTGTTGCTGCTGGCCCAGTGTCCTGGCTTCGGCCACAAGCCGGGCGGCCTCCCGCTCGTAGTGTGTCTGCCAGTGCGACAGTCCTTCATCAATGCGCGGTCGCCACTCGATGAGTTTGCCGCGCAGCGTCAGGCGTGCTTCGCAGTCCTGCTCCAGGGCTTGAATGCGCTTTAACTGGTCTTTGGCCGCCAGATACTGGGCCCGGTCGGCATTGACGTCGTGAAAGGCCTTGTCCCACTCCTGCTTGAAGTCGATTCCGGCATCCGGCAAGTCGCGCCGGAATATCTGCAACAGGTAGGTTTTAACCTCCGTTGAGGAGAGTTTGTCCAGCCGCAGGGTACGAGTCAGCACCTGCTGGAAAACCTTGGCATCGGAGGCGTTTTCCAGTTTGAAGACCGTGAAATCAGGCTCGACACTACGCCGTTTCTGGCTACCACCGTAGATCAGCCGGGCGAAGTCAGTCGGGTCATACTGAAAAACGGTGCGACCCTTGCTCGCCAGGTGGGCTACCAGATCCGGTTGTTGCACCAGAGTTCCCTGTTCCTGGCGAAAGTCATCCAGCTTCAGTTCGCCCTTATACGCAAAATAGACATAGTCGTTGCTGGCACCCTTGCCGACGCAACCAAAAACGACGGTGCCCGTTTGCGGCAGCACCACTTCCAGCAGGATGTAGGCGCTGTTATTGGGGAAGTAGAAAGTGCGCGTCTTGGCCCAGTCGTGTGACCCGAAATCCATGCGCCGACGGTCAATGATGAGCAGAAACTGCAGAGCGTTGATCAGGCTGGTCTTGCCGGTGTTGTTCGGGGCGATCAGGGAAACCGCGTCGTCCAGCGGCAGTTCGGCACGCTGATAGCCCGCACTGCCAAGCAGGACCAGACGCTGAAATCCGTAACGAATCATGGGGTATCCTCATCCAGCACGGCCGATTCATCCGTTAACTGTTCAGCCAATGCTTCGAAATGGTCCAGATAACGACAAACGGCGGGCAACAATTGCCAATGACCGGCTTCACTTCGGGCAAAGCCAAAAGTGCCGGCTCTTTCCAGAAGGGCCAGCAAACCGTCGACATCCAGCCCCTCTGCCTGAAGCAGCTCCTGGTGGTGTTCACTGGCGGTCGTAAGCAAGGCGCGATCTATGGGCCAGTCACTGAAGCGATTCAAAGCTTTGCCCGCATCGGCCTGGGTGTCGAAAATCACCATAAACAACAGGGCGAGCTGGCGCGACTGCTGGCTTAGGGTGGCGCTTTTGTCGTCGGTATGAAACCAGGCGAAGCCGCGCCCGTCGACGCGCAGCTCGTAACCCAGTGCCTGAAAAAAAGTCGTGTAAGCCTCCTGCTCCTGCTCCAGTTCGGCCCAAAGGACGGCATCGGACAGCCGGTTCAGGTGTTTGCCAGTGTTAAAGTGCCTGAACAAGTCAGCCAGGTGCGGCAGACAGTTCAGATCAATGGCTTGCGTCATTGGATACCTCCCCCTGCGGTAGTGTTTCGGCCTCCAGTCGGTGCGGATAGTACGCCACACGAACCGATTGCAGTGGGGTGCGAATTTCCTCGGCTTGCAAGTGAGCCTGCCAGCCGGGTTCGCGTACCAGTTCATGGTAGAGGCGCAACAGACTGGCGTCTCTGAGTTGTGGGTGGTGATGTTTCAGCCAAAGCAGGAGATTATCGACCGGCAGGGCTCGTGCCAGTGTCTGCTTCAGGCGTGGCTCATCGACCCAGTCACTCAGGTCAGCCGGATCACCAGTCAGTGCTTCGGGAAAAGTCTGCACCTTGGGTTCAAACCGCAGCGCATCCGCCATCAGGGTGCGAACTTCATCACCCAGATGAACCAGGCTGCGGCGCTCTCGTTGCCAGCCGGGCATGGTGTCCGTACCGGGGGCTGATCGCAGTGCGGCTTTGAGGCCGCGTTTGCGAACCCGGCCCAGCAGTGTGCCGATGGCACTGGAGAGCACATTGTGCTGGCGAGCCTCTTCGCGCAGCGGCAACAGGGTGTCTGAACATTGTTGCGCCACCAGTCGCCCGAGACGGCGCAGTTCCTTGGCTTGCTGGGCGACCTGGCGCAGTTGCATCCGCTGAGTATAGAGCGCGCCGCGAATAGCCAGTGATTCCTCGGCCCGGTCCAGCGTTTGAACCGCCAGTTTAAGGTGGGGATAAAACGTACCCCCCAGCCCGCTGTCCATCATTTCGTTCATCGGTTCTACGTAGTGATCGTAGGCATCCAGAACAGCCCTGTAGCGCCGCGCAATGGGCATGGCCGCATCACTGCCCTTGGCCTTCTCGGCCAGTTCCAGAATGGCATGGCGGTCGGCATCCAGTTGCCGGGTGATCTGCCGGATCAAATCCGACAACCGCGCGGCCCCGGTACGCACGTTGTCCATATCCTGTTGGTCAACGCCTGCGGCCAGAAGTGTCGTCGCCTCGCGGACCGCCTCGACACGCGCCTTAAGCACAGCAGACAGACCCAGTTCATGCTCATGGGTCAGGCCGCGCACAAAGTCCAGTACCAATGGGTTGATCTGCCAGTCGTCGGTTCGACTTAACGGCTGTAACAAGTCGGCCGCGCAGAGTGAGCGCAGAATGGCCGCCGGTTCGGTAGGATCGTCGTTGCCCGTGAAACGTTCGATCACCGCCAGCAGGTGGGGCGGCTCAAACGCTGGCAACTCGCGCGATTGCCGGCACAGGGTTTCGATAATGTCCCAGTGACGATGCAGTTGAAAAATCAGGCTTTTGGGCGAAGCCATGCAGTGTCAATCCTGTAATTGAAATGAAGGTTGCTCGATTATGCCAGAGATGATCCCTTGCTGTATTTTGGAGACGGCGGGTGATCAGCGCGGTAAACGAGGTACCCAAAATCGATATGGCTCACCGGCGTCTCACTAAAGTGTGCATAGGACTGACGATCTTGTGAGGGGTAGGTTACAAAACCGTCCAACTGACCGTTTTCCACCGAGCGTTGCATACGCACCCAGGGCCCGCTACTTCCGACAGCGACTCTCCAGGGAGCCGACTGAACAACTCGACTGTCAGATCAGGAAGAATGCCCTGAGCACCCTGGTCTGACGAGTCACTCATCGGGGCTTCCTCTTCAGCAAAACCGAACAGCCAATCTGCCGCCATGGCCGGCGCCATCACGGCGACTATGCATAATAGCCCAACGGCTATCATTACCTGGCGCAGTGCGCGCCAGGAGCAGCGGAGTGACCCCATAATCAGAGGGCTGAGGGGTAGGGCTGGCAACGGTGATATGGGTCCGTTCATTCGACGTTTTGCACCTGCTCTCGAATTTGTTCGATCAGTACTTTCAGGTCTACTGAGGCTTGGGTAACCCGGCTATTGGTTGCCTTGGAGCCCAGTGTATTGGCTTCGCGGTTAAATTCCTGCATCAGGAAGTCGAGTCGGCGGCCAATGGCGCCTTTTTGCTTCAGAATGTGGCGGACTTCACGCGTGTGCGTGACCAGTCGGTCGAGCTCTTCAGCGACGTCGGCTTTTTGGGCCAGCAACACCACTTCCTGTTCCAGCCGGTCAGGGTCGAGTTCCACTTGAAGCTGATGCGCTTTGGCGCTCAGGGAATCCCGGAAGCTGGCGACCCAGCCTGGCATCTCTTCGCGCAGAACATCGACAATGGCGTCGATCTGATCCAGCCGCTCTGCGATCATTTTGCCCAGCTCTTCGCCTTCGCGGCGACGATGGGCCATAAAATCCGTCAAAGCGCTGTCAAAGAGGCCGCGCATAGTGCTGAACACTGCCTCCATATCGACCGCTTCCTCGGCGAGTATGCCGGGATACTGCAGCAGCGCCAGTGCATCCGGCATGGGGCTATCATTCGCACTGTCGCGTACTTTATGCAGCGCCACCGTCAGCGCTTGCAAACGTTCAACGTTGACATCCAACCCGGCACTGGCCTGATTCGGATAAAACCGCAACTGGACATCAACCTTGCCTCGTTTAACCTGTTTTTTAAGGGCTTCGCGCAACGGCATTTCAACCGGTTTCAGCGTGTCAGGCTGCCGGAAGCTGGGCTCGAGATAACGGTGATTCACCGAGCGAATCTCGACCGACAGAGTACCGAAAGCGGTGTCTTCTTCGCGCCGCGCAAACGCGGTCATGCTGTCGGTCATGGCTCAGGTCTCCGGGTTCAGGGCAGCGCGTTGCAGGTCGCACAGCTCAGCCACACCCTTGCGAGCGAGCGCCAGCATGGCGTTCAGTTCGTCGGGCTGGAAGGGTTCGCCTTCGGCCGTGCCCTGAATCTCAATAAAGCCACCATCGCCGGTCATGATCACGTTCAAGTCGGTATCGCAGGTACTGTCTTCAGCGTAGTCCAGATCCAGCACGGGGGTGTTCTGCCAAATGCCAACAGATACAGCGGCGATGGGGTGTTTGATCGGACTGGTCTTGATCATGCCTGTTTCGAGCATGTGGTTAACCGCATCGGTCAGGGCGACAAAGGCACCGGTAATCGCAGCCGTACGGGTACCGCCATCGGCCTGAATCACATCACAATCAATGGTAATGCTGTGCTCGCCGAGTGCCGACATATCAACCGCCGCCCGCAGCGAGCGGCCAATCAAACGGCCAATCTCGACGGTGCGCCCGCCCTGTTTGCCCCGGGCCGCTTCGCGTTGGTTGCGCGAACCGGTGGCGCGCGGCAGCATACCGTATTCGGCGGTCACCCAGCCCTGGCCTTTTCCTTTTAAAAACCGTGGCACCCCGGTCTCTACGCTGGCGGTAACGATAACCTGAGTATCGCCAAAACTGACCAAAACCGAGCCTTCGGCATGCTTGGTAAAACTGCGTTGAATAGTGACGGGGCGAAGTTGATCGGGAGTACGACCGCTGGGACGCATAGAGGTAAAGCCTTTAAATGATTTATGAACCCGCCAGTATAGAGGTCGTGCCAACGTCTGCACACCGTGGCTTCGAACACGTGCAGCCGGGTAAGCGATGTCTGTGTCCGGGCTGCGCAACACGGCTGTTACGCAAGACCCAGGTGCCGGGGGTCGGCCGCTGACCTATCAAAGGGGTCAGACCACCGGTGCTCGACCTAAACTAAGCAGCTGGCGAGTGACGGGGTGGTCACTCCCGGGGTTGGTCGGGCCTGATATCACGCAGATGTAAGATAATCGGTACGATTTGTAAAATAACGGTGAACAGAATGAACCACCTAGACGCCGCCGAGTCGCCAAGAAAACAGGCCTCAAAAGCGACGTCGACGAAAAACGGTACTTGTTTCAACCCGCTCAGACCCCAAACCCAGGTAACTACTGATATGGGGCTTTAGTTTTAATATGGGGTTTTACTGAGCCTTATACTAAAACGATAAGAGTCGGTACCAAAACCGCAGAAAGCCGCCACGGGTGGCGCTGAAAGGCGCGGAGAAAAGCAGTCGAGCCCCGGTTATACGACGATTTATAACCGCTTGACGACACCTCGCTCTGTGCCCAGTGAGCCCATCTGCCCGGCGAACCGTATTGAACTGGAACGAACTAACCAGAAGGAGACCACCATGAACAACCCACTGCTAGAGTCGCATGAGTTACCCCCCTTTGAGCACTTCAATGTGGACCAGATCGTACCGGCCGTGACAGAGATCATCGACACCAGCAAAGCGCGCATCGATGACCTCGTTGGCACCACAGACGAACCCACCTGGGACAACCTGATCGAACCGATCAGTGCACTGGATGAACGACTCGACAACGCCTGGTCACTGTTCAGTCATCTGACCGGCGTTCAGGATTCTCCGCAGTTGCGCGATGCCTATGGCACTGCGCTGGCCTTACTCACCGATTACCAAAGCTGGCTAGGGCAGCATGATGGTTTGTTCAGGGCGTATCAGCACATTGCAAAGCGGGCTGATTTCAGCGCTCTGTCGACCGCGCATAAAGCGGCCATTGAACATGGGCTCCGCGACTTCCGCCTGTCGGGTATCGATTTGAACGACGATGACAAAAAAGCCTTTGCCACGCTGCAATCCGAATTGGCACAGCTGCAACAGAGCTTCAGTGAACATCTGCTCGACGCCACCCAGGCCTGGTCGCTGCACATTACAGACGAGACACGGTTGTCCGGACTTCCGGATTCTGCCAAGGCAACACTGGCGCAATACGCCCGGCAAAAAGACAAGGACGGCTGGCTGGTTACTCTCGAAATGCCGTCCGTTATTCCGGTACTGACCTATGCCGATAATCGCGAACTGCGCCGGGAAATCTACCTCGCCAATGTCACTCGCGCCTCAGATGAAGGCCCGCATGCCGGTATTTACGATAATGGCCCGGTCATGACCGATATCCTGACCAAGCGTCAGGCTGCGGCAGAACTGCTTGGATTTGCCAACCATGCTGAGTTATCGCTGGCGACCAAAATGGCCGACTCCCCGGCCACCGTACTCGACTTTCTTCAGCAACTGGCTGACAAAGCCTTGCCCCAGGCCAGGCGAGAGTACGAAGAACTGGTCGCCTTTGCCCGTGATGAACTGGGCTTCAGCGATGAGCTGGAACCCTGGGACATTGGCTATGCCAGTGAAAAACTGATGGAGCGTCGCTACTGCGTTTCTCAGGAGGAGCTTAAGCCCTACTTCCCGGCACCCCGGGTCATCAGCGGTTTGTTCGAAACGGCTCACCGGTTGTTTGATGTCAGCTTTGAGCAGGTCAGTGATTTCCAGACCTATCATCCGGATGTCCAGCTGTACAATGTGCTGGAAAACGGCGAAGTCGTGGCTCGTTTTTACATGGATCTGTACGCCCGCGAAGGCAAACGTGGCGGTGCCTGGATGGATGAATGCCGCAAACGCACGCTTATCGGCGGCAGGCTGCAAAAGCCGGTCGCCTACCTGACCTGCAACTTTACTTCACCGGTCGATGGCAAGCCCTCGCTGCTGACACACGACGAAGTGACTACCCTTTTCCACGAATTTGGTCACACCTTGCACCATATGCTGACTCGGGTAGACGTCGGCGATGTCAGTGGCATTAATGGCGTCGACTGGGACGCGGTTGAACTGCCGAGCCAGTTCATGGAAAACTGGTGTTGGGAGCCCGAAGCACTGGCATTCATTTCCGGTCATGTCGACACCAACGAATCGCTACCAGCTGACTTGCTGGATAAAATGCTGGCCGCCAGAAACTTTCAGTCCGCCATGGGCACCCTGCGTCAATTGCAGTTCTCACTGTTTGACATGCGCCTGCACAACAAAACCGAAGGCTTTATGGTGAACGATGTGCAGGCAGTGCTGGATCAGGTTAGAGCTGAAGTGTCCGTGATAAAGACCATTGCTGAAAACCGTTTCCAGCATGGTTTCGGTCACATTTTCGCAGGCGGCTATTCGGCGGGCTATTACAGCTATAAGTGGGCAGAGGTGCTCAGTGCCGATGCTTACAGCCGCTTTGAAGAAGAGGGTATTTTCAATGCCAGCACCGGCAAAGCCTTTCGCGATGTGATATTGGCCAACGGCGGCAGCATACCGGCCGCCGATCTGTTCAAACAGTTTCGCGGGCGCGAACCGGAAGTGGATGCCTTGTTGCGCCATTCCGGCATCGCGGCCTGACTAGACCCAAACGCCCCAAGACAGGCTCAGAACAAGCGGTGGCTTATTGGCTACCACCTCCCCATTCCGTGGGGGGGGG